>Ga0326727_10014077_pt1 | contig 17548 bp, 7 predicted proteins | sample MB2enrmetagenome_FD_207643 | JGI IMG/M metagenome (GOLD analysis project Ga0326727, IMG submission 207643) | Lab enriched peat soil microbial communities from McLean, Ithaca, NY, United States - MB29MY | ecosystem: Environmental > Terrestrial > Soil > Wetlands > Peat | place: USA: New York...
CGGCGGGCCGTGCCGATCGCGGACAAGTGGCGGGAGTCGCTCCAGCGCTGGCTGCTGCCGGAATTCTGAGCGTAGTACACGGGTCCAGGGGCAAAGCCCCTGGTGGAGGTCCAGGAGGCGAAGCCTCCTGGCAGGGTCCGGGGCAGCGCCCCGGATTGGGGCAGGGTCATTGCGATCGCCGGCTGGCAGAACTCATCCCTGCCGTGCCGCGCCCAGCCGCGCTGCCAGCCCGGCAATATCCAGCTTCATCCGCTCGACCTCGGCCACGGCGCGCGCCGTTTCGGCCACCGCGGTGCGGATCTGCGCCGGCCCGTGCAGCGAGGACAGGAAAAACCGCAGCCGGGCCGAGCGTTCCGGCACTGCCGGATGCAGGATCGGCTGGGCGTTGATGCCGCGCCGGAACAGCAGGTCGGCGACCCGCGCCGCCTTGATCGAGCTGCCCAGAATCACCGGCACGATGGCCGCCCCGATCGAAGCCCCGGTATTCAGCCCCGCCGCCTGCGCCTCGCGCAGGAACAGCGCCGCATTCTCGTGCAGCCGTTCGACCCGCCAGGGCTCGGCGCGCATGATCCCGAGTGCGGCGATGGCGGCGGCGGCCACCGGCGGCGGCATGCCGACCGAATAGACGAAGCCGGGAGCGGAGCAGCGCAGGTACTCCACCAGATCCCGCGAACCGGCGATGTAGCCGCCGCAGCCGCACAGCGTTTTGCTCAGCGTCCCCATCCAGATATCGACCCCGGCCGGGTCGATGCCGAAATGCTCGGCCACGCCGCGGCCGGTGGCGCCCAGCACGCCGACCGAATGCGCCTCGTCCACCATCAGCCAGGCGCCGTTGCGCTGCACCACCTCGACCAGCGCCGGCAGATCGGGCACGTCGCCGTCCATGCTGTAATGGCCTTCCACCACCACCAGCACACGCTTGGCGCGCGGCCGCAGCGACGCCAGCGCCCGATCCAGCGCCGCCACATCGTTGTGCGGGAACGGCACACGCTGGGCGCCGGACAGCATCGCCCCCTGGAGCACGCTGTTATGCGCCAGAGCGTCATGCACGATGGCGTCGCCGGCACCGACCAGATGGCCGATGGCGGTGACGTTGGTGGCGTGGCCGCTGACCAGGGCGAGGCAATCCTCCGTCGCATGCCATTCGGCCAGCGCCGACTCGAGCTCGCGATGCACCGGCCGCTCGCCCGACACCAGCCGGCTGGCCGATACCGAGCAGCCATACCGGCGCAACGCCGCCTCGGCCGCCGCATGCACCCGCGCATCGCCGTTCAGGCCAAGATAATTGTAGGAAACCATGTTGAGCAGCATCCGGCCTTCGATCGAGGTTTCGGCGCCGGCGATGCCGTCATGCGGGCGGAAGAACGGGTTGTCGATGCCCAGGATGCGCCCGGCATCGCGGATACGCTGCAATTCCTGGCGTATCTGCGGGTCGCCCAGCGGCGGGCGCGGCGGCAGCCGCGGCGGTGTGGCCGGAGCGGTTTCGGCCTGGGTGGTGCGCCGGCTGGCCTGCCGTTCGAGCAGTTGCGTGCGCAGCTCGGCCGACAGCCCGAAAGCCGGGCCGCGCGGCGTCATACGCCGGATGCCATCTGGGCTTCGGCCGGTGCCCGGGCGCCGGCCGAAGCCGGATCACCCGCCTCCCCGTCGCCGCCAGGCTGGCCCTCATGGCGCAGGATGGCGGCCTTCAGCACGTCGTGCGATGAAGCCGCGTCGGTCTGCAAGGCGGCCAGCAGGTGGCGCGACATGGCGCTCAGCGTGGTGGCACCGGACAGCGCCAACAGCGGCAGTTGCACGCCCAGGCGGGATTCCAGCGCGGTCCGCAGCTCCACGCCCATCAGCGAGTCCACGCCGAATTCGAGGACCGGCCGGCTCACGTCGATCGCCGACGGCGCCAACTTCAGGATGGCGGCGACTTCCTCCACGAGCACCTCCAGCACGACCTGCCCGGCTTCCGCCAGGCCGAGGCCGGCCAGGCGGGCGCGGATCGTCGATCCCGACTGGTCGGCAAGGCTGGCGTGCGGCATTTCCGACCAGAACGGCGCGGCAAGCCCCGGCAGGCGGCCGCGCAGCTCGCCCCAGGCGATATCGGCCAGGCCGACCACACAGCGTCCGCAGGCCAGCAGCGCCGGCAACGCCTCCAGCGCCTGCGCCGCGCGCAGATGGGCGGAGCCGAGCATCTTCGCCAGCATGTCGCTCACCCGGCTCTCGCGCACCAGATAGCCGGCGTCGCCGATCGGCCCCCACAGCACCGCCAGGGCCGGCAGCCCGGCGGCATGGCGGCGTTCGGCCAGGGTTTCCAGCGCCGCGTTGGCGGCCACGTAGTTGGCCTGCCCCGGCGTGCCGATGACGGTGGTGACCGAGGAGAACAGCACGAACAAATCGAGCGGATCGCCGCGGGTCAGCCGGTCCAGCGCCGCGGCGCCGCCGAGTTTGGGGCGGATCACCGCGGCGAAGCGCGCGGCATCCAGCTCGGCCAGCCGGGCGTCGTCCAGCACCATGGCGGCGTGCAGCACGCCGCGCAGCGGGCCCTGGCCGCGCCGGATGCGGGCCAGCGTGCGATGCAGCTGCGCCTCATCGGCGACGTCGCAGGCATAGGCGCGGGCATCGACGCCGGCAGCGGCGAAGCCGGTCAGCGCCGCCTCGGCGCCCGGCGTGGCCTCGCCGCGCCGGCTCAGCAGCGCCAGCTGCCGCGCCCCCTGCCGGGCCAGCCAGCGCGCCGCCTCCAGACCGAATCCCGACAGCCCGCCGGTGACCAGATAGACCCCGCCGGGATCGGCGGCGAACGCCGCCCGGGCCGGCGCCGGCGGCGTCGGCTCCGGCAGCAGCACCAGCTTGCCGACATGGCCGGAGGATTGCAGCAGCCGGAAGGCATCCACCACTTCGGCAAAGCCGAACGGGCGATAGGGCAGCGGCCTGGCGCAGCCTTGCTCCAGCAATGCGGCCACCTCGTCGAGCACCGCCTGGCCGAGCGCGGGCCGCTGTCCGACCAGCTCGTCGATATCGATGGCGAAATACGCGGCGTTGTGACGCAGCGGCCGGATGCCGACCGACGTGTTGCGGTACAGGTCGCGCTTGCCGATCTCCAGGAAGCGGCCGAACGGGCGCAGCAGCCGGACGCTCTGCTTCATCAGCTCGCCGCTGAGCGAGTTCAGCACCACATCGACACCGGCGCCGTCGGTGGCCGCCAGCAGGTCATCGACAAAGCCGGCGCTGCGGCTGTCGAACACGCCGGCGACGCCGAGCATGCGCAGCATCTGCCGCCGCATCGCCGAGCCGGCGGTGGCATAGACGACGGCGCCCTTGTGCAGCGCGTACTGGATGGCGGCCAGCCCCACCCCGCCGGCGCCGCCATGGATCAGCACGCGCTCGCCGGCCTCCAGCCGGGCCAGCCGGCCGAGCGCATAGATGGCGGTCATGAAGGCCACCGGGATGGTGGCAGCAGCGGCGAAATCGAGCCCGTCGGGCACCCGCATCACCCCGTTGCGGCGGGTGACGGCATGGGTGGCCAGCGCCGCCGGTGCCACCGCGACCACCCGGTCGCCAGGGGCAAGGTCATCGACCCCCTCGCCGACTGCCGTGACAACTCCGGCGCATTCCAGGCCGAGCGACGGGCCGCTGAACCCTTCCAGCAACGCCTCGTCGGGCAGCAGGCCTTGCGCCCACATCACATCGCGGAAGTTCAGCGCCGCCGCCCGCACCTCGATCGCCACCTCGCCTGGGCCCGGCGGCGCCGGAACGGCGTGCCGCCAGGCCAGCGAACTGATCAGCCCGGGCCGCACCACCTCCAGCCGTCGCGGTCCCGCCACCGGCAGGGCCGGCGGCAGATAGCGCCGCAGCCGCGGCACGAACCGCCCGCCGGCGCGCCACCAGGCCTCGGCTTCGTCATCCGGGCCGGCCAGTTCCTGTGCAATCCGCTCGGCTGCCGCTTCCGCTGGCAAAGCGGTGTCCAGGCACAGCGTGCGGCATTCCAGACCCGGCAGCTCGTTGGCGGCCACCCGGCGCAGCCCGGCCAGCCCCGCCGCCATGCCGGTGCAAACCGGCGAGCCGCGCGCCACCAGCCACAGCCGCGCCGAAGCGGATGCGGGCATGCGCAGCAGCGCGGCGCTGATATCGGCCAGCAATTCGGGCAGCATCTCGGCGCCGCTGTCATCGTCGGTGGCGCCCGGCGCGAGCAGCAGCAGATGGCGCAGCGTGGCGGCGAAGGGAGCAGTCAGCGCGTCCTTCAGCGCCTCGATGGGCAGCAGACGAAGTATGCCCTGGCGCGCCGACAGCGCTGCCGCAAGCGGGTCGTCGGGAGCGGCGAAGACCACCAGGTCGCTGTCATCCGGCGCCGGATGCGGCTCCGCCGACGGTTCCGGACCGCGCGAGCCGGCGAGCAACGCCACCGGCCACAGCGCCCCGTCCAGCAGCATCTGCCGCGCATTCGCGCAGCCGGCATCGGCCAGCGCGGTGCACCACGCCTCCGGCGGCTGCACCGCCGCCCCCTGGACCGGGTCGAAATCGGGGTCGGTGGCCGGGCCGAACAGCAACGCCGCCAGCCGGCTCTCGGCCGGCTCGGCACCCAGCAGCAGCCCGCCCGGCGCCAGCAGACCGGTCAGCGCCCCGGCATCCAGCCGATGGCGCAGCGGCGCGCTCAATCCGTAAAGGTCGAGCACGATGTCGAAGCTTTGCCGCTCCGCGGCGGGATCATGGCCGTGCCGCTCCGCGGCGGGCAGCGCGTCCCACAGGCGGGCGACCACGCCCGGCGTATCCGCCACCAGCTCCTGCACCCCGGTGAGCGCCGCCGGCTCATGCGCCAGGAGCACCAGCCGCAGCGGAATGCCGCAACTGGCCATGCGCTCCACCACCCGTCGCAGCAACGGCGCATGCAGCGCCCCCACCGCAGCCAGGCGCAGGCACCGCCCGGCCGGCCAAGTGGCGGTCACGGTGCCAAGACTGCGCAGCAGCGCCTCCATCGCGGCGGCGGCGGTCGGCGAGGCGAACAATATCTGCTCGCGCAACGCCGGCGACAACAGCAGGCCCGTACCCGCATCGGTTCCGGCGAGCGCCGGACCGAGCGCGGCGAGCAGGGTGGCTTCGGCACCAGCCTGCGGCGCCTCGAAGAACAGCGAGCGCCAGATATCGCCGCTCGGCGGCAGGTCGGTGGCAGCCGCCAGCCGCCAGCCTTCGGCATCGCGCCCGGCATAACCGTCTTCGGCCAACCAGCCCATCGCCAGCACATGCAGCTTGTCCGGCGGCGGCAGGCGGGCGGCCTGGCGGCAGGCCTGCAGCGCCTCGAAAGCAACGGCGGCCGCGAAGGCATCGGCCAGCAGCACGCTCGGCGGCATGTCCTCCCGTCCCGGCACGCTGGCGAACACCCGCCCCAACAGGTCGGGCGAGGCCGCGCGCGGCTGGCGGGCACTGGGGACATAAGCGGTCCAGAAGGTCTGGTCGGCCAGCGCCGCCGCCCGCGCCGGCATGGCGACGAACCAGCATTCCAGCAGTTCGGCCACCAGGACACCGTCGGCGTCATGCAGGGCGATATCGGCGCAGACCGACCGCGGCCCGATATGACGCAGCTGAAGGTAGGCCTGCCGCGGCTGCGCGCCGGCCGGGCGCAGCAGGCGAACTCGGCCGAACCGCCAGGGCAGCACCGCCCCCTGCGCGGCCAGATGCGGGCGGTCGGCCACCAAAGCCAGCAAAGCCTGCAGGCTGCCATCGACCAAAACAGGGTCGAGCAGGTAGCCGAGCGCCACCCGGTCGATGACGGGCGGCAGCAGATCCGCGACCGCTGCCGCCGGACCCGCCCGCCGCACGCGGCCGACGGTACGGAAAGCCGGTCCGTACTGCAGCCGCAGCGACTCCGCGGCGGCATAGACCGCCTCGGCGCCGATCTCCTCCGCCGGCTCCTCCAGCCGCGGCGGCGGCAGCAGCACCGGCGTGGTGCCGAGGCCGGGCAGAATGCGGCAGCTGGCGTGCAGAACCAGCGCTTCCGCGGTCAGGCGCGGCCGGCTGGCCAGCTCCATCTGGCCGTCCGGCCCCACGCTGACCCGGCAGTCTCGCTCGCTCCCCGGCTCCAGCGCGAGCGGGCGGGTGATTTCCAGATCCTGGAGCTCCAAAGTCGCCGCCTCCGGGTGGCGCGCCCGGGCCGCCGCCAGCGCCATCTCGATCATGGCCGCGGCCGGCAGCACCGGCATCCCATCGACCGCGTGGTCGGCCAGAAACGGCTCGCTCACGGTGGACAAATGCGACATCCAGGCATCGCACGACTGCGGATCGCGAAAGCCGAGCAGCGGGTGGTCGCGCACCGGGCTGACCAGTTCGACCGCCTCGATGCTCCGCATCGGCCGGAAGCGCTGCCGCTGCCACGGATAGGTGGGCAGCCAGCGAGCCGTTGCGAAGCCGTCCAGACCCGGCGCGCCCTCGATGCCCGCCCCAGCCACGTGACAGGCGGCGGCGATGGCGGCGAACGGATTCCGCTCGGCCGGCTGGCGGGTCAGCGATGCCAGCACGCGGCCCGGCTGGCCGGCCCGCTGCACCGCGTCGCGCAGGAAGGATTGCAGCACCGGCGCCGGCCCGATCTCGATGAACAGGCGGAGGCCCCGCGCGATCAGCGTCTCGACCGCCGGGCGGAACAGCACCGGCTGGCGGACATTGTGCCACCAGTAAATCGCATCGAGATCGCCGGCCCCGACCGGCGCGCCGGTGACGGTGGAGACCAGCAGGTCGGCCGGCGCTGCCGGGGTCAACCGGCCCAGCGCGGCCAGCAACGGCGCCTGGATCGGGTCCATGGCGGGGCTGTGAAAGGCGTAGTCGAGGTCGAGGCCGGTGAAGGGCCAGTCGCGCGCCCCGGCAATCACCCCCAGCCGCCGGATCGACTCCGCCGGTCCGGCCACCGTCACCGCCGCACGGCCGTTCACCGCCGCCACCGTAAGCGGCAGACCGTGGCTGGCAAACAGCGCCTCGGCGGCGGCTTCGTCGATCCCGAGCGCCGCCATGGCGCCGTCGCCATGGGTGGCCTGCTGCGCCAGGCTGCGCTGGATGATGACATGGCACGCCTGGTCGAGGGTCAGCGCGCCGCTCGCCCAGGCGGCGGCGACCTCGCCGGCACTATGGCCGACATGGGCGGCGGCGCGGACGCCCTGCGCGCGCAGGGCAACGACGCTGGCGACCTGCACCGCGAACAGCAAAGGTTGCGCCACCGCGGTGTTGCGCAATGCCGGCTCCAGATCAGCCTGGCCGATCCGGCCGGCCACGGACCAGCCGAGTTCCGGCCCCAGCCGCGCATCCACCTCGCCGAGCGCGGCGGCGAAATCGGCGCTGAGCGCCAGCGCGTCGCGCGCCATGCCGGCCCATTGGCTACCGTTGCCCGAGAACACGAAGGCCAGCTCGCCCGACACCGCCTGGCCGGCGGCGAGCCCCTCCTGCCGGCCGCACTCCAGCCAGACATCCAGGCGCCCGGCCAACGTGGCCGGGTCGGCCGCCACCACCGCCAGCCGGTGGACATGATGATCGCGCAGCCGCGCCGCCCCGCGCAGCAGCGCCGGCACAAGCGCCGGAGGCGCCTCCCGCAGCCGGTCGCGCCACGCGGCGGCGAGCGCGCGCAGCGCCTCGGCGGAGCGGGCCGAAACCAGCAACGGCGCGGCCGGCGCCTCCTCCCCGTCCGGCACCGCCCGCGCCGGCGGTGCGGCCAGCACGGCATGCGCATTGGTGCCGCCGAAGCCGAACGAGTTGATGCCGGCCAGCGCCCCCTCGGGCCCGGGCCGCAGCTCGCGCGCCGCGGCCACCACTTCCAGATTCAGCTCGGCGAACGGGATGTGCGGGTTGGGCTGCTCGAAATGCAACGAGGCCGGCACCACGCCGCGCTCGAAGGCGAGGATCAGCTTCATCAGCCCGGCCATGAAGCTGGCCGGCTCCAGATGGCCGATATTCGACTTCACCGAGCCGATCGGCAGCGGCGCGCTGCGGCGCTGCGCCAGCGCGGTGCCGATGGCATGCGCCTCGATCGGGTCGCCGACCGGCGTGCCGGTGCCGTGCGCCTCGAAGTAACAAAGATGCCCGGGGTCGATGCCGGCTTCGTCCATCACGCGCCGCATCAGCGCCGCCTGGGCCTCGCCGCTGGGCAGCGAGAAACCGTTGGTGCGCCCGTCCGAATTGACGCCGCTGGCGCGGATGACGGCGCGGATGGCGTCGCCGTCGGCCAGCGCCGCCGCCAGCGGCTTCAGCACCACCGCACCGCCGCCTTCGCCGCGCACATAGCCGTCGGCCCGGGCGTCGAAGGAGTGGCACCGGCCGCGCCGGGACAGCATGGAGGCGCGCGCGAAGCCGACGAAGGATTGCGGCGCCAGCAGCAGGTTGACGCCCCCCACCAGGGCCAGCCCGACGTCGCCGCGGCGGAGCGCGTCGCAGGCGAGGTGCAACGCCACCAGTGACGACGAACAGGCGGTGTCGATGGTGATGCTCGGCCCGCGCAGCCCGAACAGGTAGGAAACCCGGTTGGCCAGCGACGACAGGGCCGCGCCCTGCATCGCATAGGCGTCGAGTGCCGCGGCATCGGCGAACGAGCAGGCGGCGAAATCCCAGGACGAGCCGCCGGCATAGACGCCGACCGGCGATCCGGCGAGGCGCGACAGCCGCAGCCCGGCATCCTCGATCGCCTCGTACGCCAGTTCCAGCATGAGCTGTTGCTGCGGGTCGATGCTGAGCGCCTCGCGCGGCGAGATGCCGAAGAAGGCGGCATCGAAAGCGCCGATGCGGTCAAGGCAGCCGGCGGCGAACGTGTAGGTCTTGCCCGGCTGGCCGGCCGCCGGGTGCAGGAACCGGGATTTGGTCCAGCGGTCGTCGGGAATCTCGCTCACCGCGTCGCGGCCCGCGAACAGCAGGTCGGCGAACGCATCAAGCCCATCGGCACCCGGCAAACGGCAGGAGGCGCCGATTACGGCAATCGACAGCTTATCAGTCATGTGCGCAGCGGCACCTGCAATGAACAATAATGCCGGTCACCAGCCCTGCACTCGCCTTGGATAATACATGCCCGTCAATGGCCCATTCTGTGCTACGGCGCGACCATAAATGTGCAGTTTCAACGGGTCAGTAGCGGCATGACCAGCCGTGCGTCAAGCCGAACTTATGACCCGGGGGGATCTGGCGGACGATGCCGCGCCGGTCTGCGGACGAAATCATGACCGCGTTACCTGCCAGCCTGTCGAACCTCATCGCACCCCTTGCCGCGGTCATGTCAGCGCCGATTCCATAAAGTACGACGGTGCGCAGCGAGACGCAACGTCACCCGGAATAAGCCAGCTTTCGGAAGGCATCGGGGCGTTGTCCCGCCCCCGCGCGCGCAGCGCGTCTTCGGTGCGACGGGCTTTGCCCGGCTGCCGGTCAGGCGGGCCGGTCGCGGAAACAGCAGGCCCGGCGGCCGGCCGGGTCGGGATGCGCCGATGCGTAGCGCAGTGTTCCGCCGCCGCCGGGCTACCCGTAAATCCAGTTCGGCAGCGTCATGGCGATGCCGGGAAAGGCCGAGAGCACCAGCACCGCCGTTCCCATCAGGAGCACGAAAGGCAGCGTACCCCAAATGATCGGCCCCAACCCGATATCGGGGGCGATCCGATTGATCACGAAGATATTCAACCCGACCGGCGGGTGGATCAGCCCCATTTCCATCACCATCGCCATGATGACGCCGAACCACACCAGATCGAAGCCGGCGGCCCGCAACGGCGGCAGGATGATCGGCGCGGTCATCAGGATGATCGAAACCGGCGGCAGGAAGAACCCCAGCCCCGCCACCAGCACCAGGATCGCCGCCAGCAGAAACCACCTGGACAGGTGCAGCCCGACGATCCAGTCCGCCGCCCCCTGGCTGATATGCAGGTAGCTCATCACGTAGCTGTACAACAGACTCATGCCGATGATCATCAGCAGCATCCCGCTCTCGCCCAGCGTGCCCTCGAAGATCGGCCTGAGGTCGGCCGGCCGCCAGGCCCCATACACCGCGGCGATCAGCACCAGCGCCAGCACCGCCCCCAGCCCCGCCGTTTCCGACGGCGTGGCGATCCCCCCGTACAAGGCCACCATCACGCCGGTCAGCAGGACGAGAAAAGGCAGCACCCGTGGCAGCGCCTGCAACCGGTCTTGCAAAGAGAACTCTTCGTCGCACAGGATCGGGCTCGGCGCCGCCCCCGCCGCGGCGGCCACGCGCGCCACCGCATATTCCTGGCGCCAGCGGAACACGGCATACGCTGCAAACAACCCTACCAGCAGCACGCCAGGGCCGATGCCGGCCAGGAAAAGCCGGCCGAGCGACTGCTGGGCGGCGACGGCATACAGGATAAGCACGATCGACGGCGGCAGCAGAATGCCGAGCGTGCCGCCCGCCGCCACCAGCCCCGCGGCGAAGCCGGGCGAATAGCCCCGCCGGCGCATCTCCGGGATGCCGGAACTGCCAATCGCCGAGCAGGTCGCAGGCGAGGATCCCGACATCGCGGCGAACAGGCCGCAGGCCAGCACCACCGCCACGCCCAGCCCGCCCGGCACCCGGCCGAGCCAGGTGTGCAGCGCGTCATACAGATCCTTGCCCGCCCGGCTTTTGCCGATCGCCGCCCCCTTGAGGATGAACAGCGGAATGGTCAGCAGGGTGATGCTGGCAAGTTCCTCGTAGACATTCTCGGCGATGGTATCGACCGAGGCCGCCGGCATGAAGGCCAGCATGAACAGCGTCGCCACACCGCCGAGGGCAAACGCGATCGGAATGCCCGAGAACAACGCGACCAACGTCGCGCCGCCATACAGCAGCCCGAGCGAGAGCTGGCTCATGCGCGCGGCCGTTCCAGCCTGCCGCCCAGCACCTGAAGCAGAATTTGCACCGTCAGCAGCGCCATGCCGACGCTCATGCAGGAATAGGGAATCCATAATGGCGGACCCCAGGCCGAGCTCGATGTCTGCCCCTCGTCGATCGCCTCGATGAGCAGCTCAAAAGATTTCCAGGCGAAATAGCCGCAGAACGCGGCGGCGCACAGATCGGCCAGCCGCCGGCGCGCCCGGTCGGCCGCCGGCGGCAACACATATGCCAGCGCGTCGATGCTCACATGGCCGCGCCGCGCCTGCGTCCAGGACGCCGAGCCGAAGGTCGCGCCGATCAGCAGGAAGGTGGAAAGCTCGTCCTGCCAGTCGCTCGGGATGCCCAGGAAGTAGCGACCCAGCACCTCCCAGGTCAGCACGCACCCGGCCGCCCCGATGGCGATGGCGGACAGCGTGGCCATCACCCCGTTCAGCACATCCAGCAGCGCCTGCGCGCGGCCGGCCAGCCCGCTGCCCGGCACGCGGCTGCGCGCGCCAGGCCGCATGGCCATCGCCCTGCCCTGCACCGCGGCGTCAAGGGTCATGCCGGCACCTTCTCCGCCAGCTTCAGCAGCCCCGCGCAGGAAACGCTGCGGGCGGCGAAGTCCTTCCACGCCGTATCGCGGGCGATCTGCTGCCATTTCTGCAACGCCGGCGCATCGAACTCGGCCACCTTGGCACCGGCGCGGCCGAACACCCGCGCCAGCAAGATGTCGTCGGCCTTCGCCTGCTCCAGCGCGAACGGCTCCAGCGACGCGCCCACCTCGCTGATCGCCTTCTGCTGGTCGGCCGGCAGACCGTCATAGATCGATTTCGACATCAGCAGCGGCTCGAACATGAACCAGAAACTGCCGCTGATGCCCGTGGTGACGGCCTTGCTGATCTCCTCCATGCGGAAGCTGATCAGGCTGGTCGAGGAGGTCACGGCCGCGTCCAGCGAGCCGGTCTGCATGGCCAGGTAAATCTCGTCCGACGGCAGCGACGAACTGATGGCGCCGGCCGCCCTCAGCAGCAGGTCCATCTCGCGCGAGCCGCCGCGGATCTTCAGCCCTTTCGCGTCCTCCGGCCGCACCACCGCGCCGGCGCGCGAGGCCACGCCGCCGGATTGCCAGATCCAGGTGATGATCTTCACCCCGCGCTGCTCCAGCACATCGGTCAGTTGCCGGCCGACTTCCGCGGTCTTCCACGCCAGGCCCTGCCGGTAGGTCGAGACCAGGCACGGCATCAGGCCGATATTCACTTCGGGCACCTCGCCGCTGGCATAGGCGAGCGGATACAAGGTAAAATCCAAGGCGCCGCGGCGCAGCGCCGAGAACTGTGCCACGGTCTTCAGCAGCGAGGATCCGGGATAGATCTCGAACGTCAGGGCGCCCTTGGTCTGCTGCTGTACGGCCGCGGCGAAGCGGCGCACCAGGCGATCGCGAAAATCGCCCTGCGCGATGCTGCCACCGGGGAACTGGTGGCTGATCCTGAGGACCGTGGGGGCGGCCCGCAGGCTCGGGGAGCGCAGGAGCGCGGGGGCGGCAAGCATGCCGGCAAGTGCGGTGCGACGGGTCGAACGCATTGACGTTACCTTTTTCTGACATCCCGGGCCAAGCATAAACTCACCTTAAATAGATCGCGAAGACATCGTTCGCGCGGCCTGGGACTGACGCAAAGGTAAATTTCAATTCCGCGCGACGATGGTCACCCGATGGGCGTCAGGGTGCGGATAGACCAAAAATTGTGGTTGGCCTGGATATCGGCGCCCGTGGGTTGTGCCGTCGAGGTGTACCGTGACAAGGCTTCGGGAGGATCGCCGGGAACGGCCGCGTTTGCGTGATCGAGGTGCCGATGCCCTACAAGGCCGATGCAAACCGGGGCCCCAAGATATCCGAGGCGACGTATCGCGTGACCAACTGGCCAGAGCGAGTACGATGCGACCCTGGTTCGGCGGAGGAACCTGACGCTCTGGCTAACGGACAAGGCTGTTGCCGCGCGCCTCTGCATCAGATTGCCGACAGGACAGGCGTGGAGTTCTGCGGGGAAGGCGAATGGCTCGCCCGGCAACACGGCAGACAGTCCCGGCGGCGACCGCCGGGGCTGCAGTCGCGTCCACCCAGAGCGAAACCAACCCAATGATGCGCCCACTTATCCGGCAGCCCCCGGTGCTGCCCGCAACGCTGCGGCGCGGCCGCCGCCAACAGCGCGCCGTCTTTGCGCGCATTCACACCGCCAGCGACGACCTGGCCTGTTTCGAACCCGGTGTGCTGTCGTCCCAGCGTCCCGATCAGTCCATCGCTGACCAGCAACCCATGATCGGAGAAATCTCCGTATGCGAAGACCGCAGAAACCGCGACCATACCAAAGCTGACCGGCAATCCACCAAAACAGATGCACGCATGAAACAGACGAAGCCGTACCAGTCACTATGAGTGACTTAGGACAAAAGCTGTCCGCTTCGTCAGCGGGCCAGCCTTATTTGTCCGGCAGCGTGCGGCAGGAGCGGTTCGACTATCGTACATACCCCCGCTCCGGCCGCATATCTCATCATCTGCAGTTTCGGGAATGAACCCGGCCGCGCGTTCTCCCGTTCAGGCTCTCATGCGCATCATGTCCAGGAGCACATTCGCCTCAAGCTCCTTTTCCTCCAACCGCCGCTTCACCAGATCGCCGATACTGACGATGCCAACCAACTGGCCATTCTCGACCACCGGCAGATGCCGGATGCGGGCGGTGGTCATTTTGGCCAGCATGGTATCGATCTGATCCGACGGCGAGCAGGTAATGACACACGAGGTCATCAGTTCGGACACCTGCCGTGAGAGCGCCGCTGCGCCCTCGCGGGCAGCGGCATAGATGAAGTCGCGCTCGGAGAAGATTCCGGCCATCGCCATCCGCTGATCGAGCACCACCAAGGCGCCGATCCGGTGTTGACACAGCTTGTTGACGGCCTCGGCAACCTTCGCAGTGGCCTGGACTCGCTCCACCGCGTTGCCTTTGCTGCGCAGGACATTCGAGATAAGCATGGCGTGACACCTTTCTGGTCTGGACTGTTTGTAGGCGGAGACGTCGGCTTGCGTTTGTCACCAACCGTTATTGGGCCTTGAGCAAGCCGGACGGAACATCGGATGGATCGAGGCGGGTCCTGAAGCGCTGAGCGTCCCCAATCGCCTTGCGGCGGGGTTGCCGTCGGCCGTTTCCTTGGTGCGGTACGGATCTCGGTAGTGAAGGCACGATTAACACGGCAGAGCCGGCCAATTCGCAAAACAGCGGCGATTTCCCGGACAGAACATAGCTTTCATCGCTCAGAGAAAATAAAATCCGAGATAGGTCCCTCATCGCCTGTATTCGCTATGGCCTGTGGCATTTACGGACTAACGAAGCGCAAGAACGTTTACCTTTTTGCCGTGCATAGACATACATCATGATTTTTTTCTTCGATTTATCGTGTCCGCAACGATCAATTCCGGTCTCGTGCTTTGTCCGCTTTTTCCATGAGCAAAAATAGCCGGCTCGGTCACATGCCTTGAACCGGGTCGGACACCAGCTTTCCTCCGCCGGAGCCATTCCTGCAATTCGGGAAAAGCTCTAAGTAAAATTACGTAACACGCCCTGAGGTGCGGCGGCCGGCCACCCAGGATGGCTTGCTCAAAAAAGATATTTTTGTAAAAATCGTCATCCGGCTGCGGCCCCCGGAGCCAGATGATTGACAATCGGCATAACCAACCAGCCTCCGGCCGATGCGAAAGAAGCTGGCTGTTGGTTTGAAATGAAATTATTAACAATGTAAGCTGATGTAAGTAAGCTCCTTCAGGTTCCCGGCCCGTCCGGGAGATCAGGTACGCGACAGGAAGACCGATCGGTGCATACCATATAAGCCAAATGAAATCGCCGGAGCAGCTGCGTCATGGCTTACCCCCTGGGCTCCGCCGGCATCTTCGGCAGCTGGGACTGGGATGCCGACACGGGGCAAATTGTCGCCACCGGTTGCCTGGCGGGTTCGGAGTGCGCTGATGCGGTCGTGCTGTCGAGCCGCACCCCGCTGCCCGCTTCCATCCTGGCATCGATCCATCCGGAAGATCGCTCCAGTCTCGAAGCCGCTGTGGCCGCATCACTTCAGTGCGGTACCCCCTATTCCAAGGAGTGCCGCTTGTCGGCGGCCGTCAGCGGCGGGGCGGAGATCTGGGTGCAGGCATATGGCCGGTGTTGGTGCAATTCCTCCGGCCACCCGCGGGCCATGTGGGGCGCGCTGGCCGCCGCTGTTCCCATGGGTGAGGAGGGGGAAAAGGTCAAAACCAAATCTGACAGTGCGCCGCCGGCGCTCGGAGCAGTTAACCCGGAAATGCGCCGGACCGGGATCGTCGCTTGTTTTGCCAACATCAATAGTATCCAGACGGACCGGCAAAATCGCGTGCCCGGGGAAAGCTGGTTGCCTTTGTTTGGGCCCATCGCGCCATCGGCCCAAACGGCAGCGTTGGCAGCCAGCGAGGCACGGCTGCGCGACGTGATCGAGCGCGCCCCGGCCGCCATCGCCATGTTCGACCGGCAGATGCGCTATCTCCTGGTAAGCCGCCGGTATCTAACCGACTACCGATTGGCCGACGAGGCAGGCGGAGGGCAGGCTCTCCGGGGACGCAGCCACGACGAGGTCTTCCCGGATTTCTCCGATCGCTGCCGCGAGGCGCATCGCCGCGTGCTGGCCGGCGAAACCCATGCGGCTCAGGAGGATCCCCTGCTTCGCGCGGACGGGCGCACGGACTGGATACGTTGGGAAATGACCCCTTGGCGGGGCGACGATGGCTCCGTCGGAGGCGTCCTGTTGTTCTCCGAGGTCGTCACCGCGCCCCATGCGGCTGCCGCGGAATTGCGGGCGGCCGAAGCGCCATTCCGTGCGCTGTTCGATGCCGCGCCGATCGCGCTGTCGCTGATCGACCCCGAGACCCAGCGGTTCGTCGCCTTCAACGATCTTGCCTGCGCGCAACTGGGGTACACCCGCGAAGCCTACGAGCGCCTCCGCGTCCCCGACATCACCGTTCGCGGCACCAGGCTTCAGCCACAGACGCACGCTCTCGCGGCGGAACCGCACCAGAACGTCGAATCCCAGTTTCTGACCAGGGCGGGCGACGTTCGGGACGTGCTGACCCGCTGCGTGCCCGTTCGGCTGAACGGGCAGGACCTGACCTGCTGCGCCTGGATCGACATCACGCACCTATGCGCCCATGAACGCGAACGGCAGCGCCTGAGCAAGCAGCGAGCGGCCATTCTGGATGCGCTGCCGGCGAATGTCGTGCTGCTGGATGCGGCCGGCATCATCGTTGCGGTGAGTGCCGCCTGGCGCCGCTTTGCCGCGGAGAACGGCGCGCCCGACAGCGTTTCCGATGCGTATCTTGGTGTCGATTATCTGGGCGCCTGCATGCCGGCGGCGGCGGCAGGCGATGTCGTGGCCATTGAAGTGACCGACGGATTGCGTGAGATCCTGGCCGGACAACGCGACCGCCTGGAAATCGTCTACCCCTGTCACAGCCCTGACGAAAAACGATGGTTCCGCCTGGTTGCCGTCCCGACCCAGCATGGCGACGCGTCGGCGGGCACGGTCGTGATGCATGTCGACATTACCGCTCACATGCAGGCACAGGCCGCGGTCGAGGAGCGGGAAGCACGCTTGGCCTCCATTCTGGACATCGTCCCGGAGGCGATGGTGATCACCGATGATCGCGGCATCATCGAGGCCTTCAGCGAGGCCGCCGAACGAACCTTCGGCTGGTCGGCCGATGAAGTGGTCGGCGGCAACGTCTCCATATTGTTTCAAAATCCTGATCGGTATCAACAGGATGGCCATTTCGCCGCCCGCCTGGCAACCGGCCAGCGGCGGATGCATGGCGTTCGCCGCATCGTCGCCGGCCGGCACAAAGACGGCCTGATATTTCCTATCGAGCTTTCGATCGGCGAGGTGCGCGTGGGCGACCGTCCCCTGTTCACCGCCTTCGCCCGTGACCTGACGGAGTGGCGGGCGGCCCAGGCCCGCCTGCACGAGCTGCATGTCGAGCTGCTGCACGTGGCCCGCCTCAGCGAAACCGGAGCGATGGCCGCGGCATTGGCGCATGAGTTGAACCAGCCTTTGACCTCGGCCATCAGCGCTCTCGGCGCCGCCCGGCGGCTCCTGGACAGGGCGGCGGATATGCCGGAGACCGTGGCAGAGGCGCGCGAAGCGGTCGTCCTCGCCGCTGACCAGGCCCTGCGGGCCGCGCGGATCATTCAGCATCTGCGCGAGTTCGTTTCCACCGGCCAGGACGACCGGAGTCTGGAGAACCTGTCCCAGCTGGTCGAAAACGCGAGTGCGCTGGCGCTGGCGGGCGCCGGGCTGGTTGGCGTGCAGGTAAGCCTGGATTTCGATCCGCGGCTGCCTCCCGTTCTCGTCGACCGGGTGCAGATCCAGCAGGTGCTGTTCAACCTGTTCCGCAACGCCGTACAGGCCATGACCGAGGAACCTGGTGCGGACGGCGGCGACATGCCGGCGCGTCCGCGTCAATTACGGGTGAGCGGGACGGAAATCGACGCCGGCAAGATTGAGGTTGCCGTCTCGGATACGGGGCCGGGCCTGGCGCCCGCGGTGGCCGGGCGATTGTTCGAGCCTTTCATAACCACCAAGCCCGATGGCATGGGCATCGGCCTTTCCATCTGTCTGTCGATCATCGAGGCGCATGGCGGACGGCTCTGGGCCGAACCCAATCCCGACGGAGGCGCC
>Ga0326727_10014078_pt1 | contig 17547 bp, 10 predicted proteins | sample MB2enrmetagenome_FD_207643 | JGI IMG/M metagenome (GOLD analysis project Ga0326727, IMG submission 207643) | Lab enriched peat soil microbial communities from McLean, Ithaca, NY, United States - MB29MY | ecosystem: Environmental > Terrestrial > Soil > Wetlands > Peat | place: USA: New York...
AAATATCTTTATGAAGCGCGTGGAAGCGGTCGCATAGCTCGCGGGGAGAGACTCCCTCTTCGAGGGCTTTCGTCTCCGTGGCGGTGCCGTACTCGTCGGTGCCGCAGACGTAGAGAGTCTCGTAGCCACGCAGGCGGCAGAAGCGAGCGAAGACGTCGGCCGAAAGTACCTGTATAAGATTGCCGAGGTGTGGCACGTTGTTGACGTAGGGAAGAGCGGAGGTGATGAGGCGTCGTTTCATAGGCGATAACAATAAACGCCTTGCCGAGGCGCTGTCAAGGATTGGCCCTCGGCCGAAAGGCCTTCGCTTAAAATGAAATAACCGCGTTTAAGGCCAGGGAAAAACCGAGAGTAAGGACCTGGGTCGACGCGACGAGGCTCTGATCAAAAGCTGCCGTGAGCTTGAGTGTCAGCCTCTCGGGAACGGTGATCTTCGCTTCGTAGGATTCCGCGAAGGCATAGCCGGGCAAATAGGAAGTCGCATCGCTCTCGTAGCCCGAGAGCCCGCCCGTGAGGCTGAGCGTCCGCCGGAAGTTGGCTTCGCGCGAAGCGAGATCTTCGAGGTACTGAGAGACGATCGACGGCTCTTTGCCCTGGGCGTCGGGCTTTGTCTGGGCCATGGCGAGACCGTTCTCGAAGAGATCGAGAAGCCAGTGCCCGGGAAGCCTCTGAGAGAGAGTCGCCTCGAGGGAAGAAGACCAGGCGAGGCTGGAAGGCTCCTGGTCCACGCTCGCTTTCGACTCGAGATCGAACGTATCCGCCTGCCCCATGTGCATTGTCGCGAGTCCATGGTAGAGGAAGTTGAGGCTCGTGGCGCTGCCGTCCCTTGGTACCGTATAGGTGGCTTGCAGGGTGGTGAGATACTCGTCGCTGTCGAAGGGAAGGCCGAGCGGATAGGCGCCCATGGAACCGAAGAGGTTTATGGAGGCGAACTTCGCGGTCGTCGACCAGATAGAATCGTCGGTGACCGTATCCGACTGGCGATTGAGATCCCTACCGTACGAGAAACTCATGGTCGAGGGCAGAACAAAGTCGTACAACGCGGAGCCGTATTCGCGGCTCAGAGTAAAGCCGGTCGTCGGCGCGTAGTCGGCGAGGGGCAGTTCGGTCCCCGAGATGATGGTCTGCTCGCTGAAGGCTGAGAGAGTTGATGACGAAAAAAACTCGGCGAAGGGGATTCCCGCGTAGATGACCGGCAGGGCGCTCAGATCGCCGAGCGCGGCCTGTCCATCCTCGACCATGGTGTCCGTCTTGGTATTACAACTATCCTTCCATGCGCGAGAATAGTAGGGCTCGAAGCTGAACGTGCCGAAAGTCAGGGGCGCCGATAGTCTCGCCGAGGCCGTATCATCCCGGACTCCTGTGGTCGATGCCTCCGGGGTGGAACTCTCGCCCAGCGAAGCTGAGAAGTACTCCTTCGCTCCAGGGGTCTTGAGCGAGAGCGTGGCAGTGGTCTCACGGAGGTCCGAGCTGTCCTCGTAGGCGGGCAGGGCGTAGGCGAAGGAACCAAGCCAGGCTGAGACGTAATTTGCATCGGAGGAAGCGGGCCCCGGCGCGGAATCGGGCCAGGAGCGGTTCTTGGCCGTCAAGCCGACAGTCGCCAGTGAAGGGCCGAGCACGAGACTGCCTGACCAGGTTTGAATGAATAGGCCATTCTCGAGGGTGCTCGTATCAGGAGTCCAGGCACTTGTCTGGGCGGCCGAGAGCGAGCCCATACCACTGCCGTTCAGCGAGAGGGCATCGCTTCGACCGAAGGCGCCTGATGATGGGTCGTACTCGAAGCTGTCTATGACCTGGATCGGAGAGGTTGCGGCCGGGAAGGTGATGGAGTGACCTCCCGAGAAGGTAGCCTGGCCGCTTTCGACCTTGGTTGTCGCGTCGAGGCCGATCCTCGCCAGCTCGAAGCCCGCCACCGACAGTGTCGTCTTCACTTCCCCACTGCCCGAAGCGTAGGGATCGTCGCTATCGAGTGTGGTTTGGCCATAGGCCGAAGCGTCGAGGTCGGAGAGAATGGGCGATCCCTCGGGGCCGAGCTTCCAGTCTTTATCCACGTATGCCACCTTCGCCATGGCGAGGAGCGCCATGGCGCCCATAGGATCCGAGAGCCCAACATCGTCGATCCAGGCGACTTCGCCCGCGGACAGGCCCTGGATGGAGATGACCATTCGCGAACCTGAGCTTTCGCTCGTACCCGAGACGACAGGCGAGACTGATCGCGCGCTCGCGAGCAGCTTCTCGCTCCCCGACTCGCCGTCCTGGACATAGATCGTCGAGTCTCCCTTTCCATAATGGAGTATGTAGCGCTTCCACGTGAAATCTCGCGTCGAATCCGCCGGGACGCAGATGCCGACACTGGTGGCGGAATCGAGGGTCGCTGTTGCCGAGGAGGAGCCGTCGTCCAGTTTCACCGTGAGTATCGCGTCCTCGGGTAGCATCGCGTAGAAGGAAAACGTCTTGTAGTTGCCGTACTCGACGCTGTCTTCGACCTTGTAGTACGCGGCCTCGTCGGGGTTTGGCACGGGCACAGTGTTCGAGACCAAGGAGCCCGCGACGATCTGGAACGCCCTCTGCGTGGACCCATCGGAGTGCAGGCTGTTCACGATACTCGGGAAATTCGATGTGAGCGCGGTATCTGTCGTCTCCGCTGCGGTAAAATAGGTCTCGGTATCGTCGGTCAAGTAGCGGAACGTGGTTGTATACGTCGTCGAACTGTTCATGCCCTCGATGAGATAATAGCCTGTCGAGTCCTCGGTCGTGTAACGCCCGGCGAGGGCGAGGCTCGAGGTTAACTTGTCTCCCGTCCCGCTCATGCCTCCGGTCAGGACTACGCTACCCGGGCTCGAAGAGCCGCCCGACGAGTAGCTCGTGCCGGGCAGCGACCAGCTCGCGCCCAAGGCTGCCCAGGCGCTCCTGCCCGTGCCTAGATCCCAAAAACCGCCTAGTGCGCCTACCAAGAGGCCAGACTTGCGCTCGGAGCTCTCCTTCATATACGTGATGACGATTTCCTCCGAGGCCGAAGGCGGCGGAGAAAGGGTGATTACACCCGTCGTGTTGTTGACCGCAAAAGCATAATCGGGCAGTCCGTTGCGCGTGACCTCAACCGAGCCGGGGACGAAGTTCGAGTCTATCGCGATGGTCGAAGAGTTTGAAAAGCCGCGAACGATGACCGAACGCGAGTAGGAAGGAGCGTAGGCCGTATTCGTCGTACATGCGAAGTCCGTCGTGTAGATCCAGTCCATGCCGCCGTATTTCGAGCCCGCGAAAGGCTGGCGGTAGGCTTGCCGTTCTGGCTGGCTGCTCGAGGATGAGAGGGCGTCGAGGCTCGCCTGCACAACCTCGGCGTAACCCGAGGAGTCGAGGGACACATCAAAGGTGGTATCCTCCTTGCCGGCCGTAACATTCTCCACGAAAACGGTGGCCGAAGACGCGGCGGCCGTCGTCGCGTAGCGATTGAGGACCTGAAGCTTGGGGTCGATCGTGGCGCTCGTGTGAGATGTGGACGGCGGGTCGTAGAGGAAATCGCATGATTGCCCGGCCACCGTGACCGCGTCGCGGCCAGTGCCTGAGCCAGCGTAATAGGCGAGGACTCGGGTCGAGGCGGCGGCCGAGAGTGTGATGAAGCCCGTCGCTGCGGTATAGGAGTACTCGTCCGAAGAGAGCTGGCGATAGATATTGCCGTCGCTTCCGCTCAGGGTGCCTGAAGCGCTCTGCACGTAGACGACAAGATTGGGCGTCGGCGCGTACTGCGTGAGAAAAAACTTGCCTGTGACGAAAGTGTTCGCGGAGAGGGTCGAGTCGGAGAGTTCGGTACTGCCGATGAAACGTTTGGTCACTTGCTCGGCCTGGTCGTAGCGGACCATGGCCTTGCCCTGGAAACTGTCGTCGCCCACGAGGATGGACGCTCCGAAGGATTGGTACGACCCCGCACCGAAGTTGAGATAGGTCAGGGCCGGGAAGGATATGTTGTCGTTGCCAACGCGGAACTCTCGAACGAGATCCCCCTCCCCTCCTTTATAACCAGCCGAATACTTAGCCTGGGTGATATCGTCGGAGACTTGGGCTTCGACGAAGATTTTTTTATAAAGGAGGAAGGAAAGACTAAGAGAAGGATCCTGGGTGAACAGCAGAGGCTGACTGGCCGCGAGGGTGAGGGGCGACCCGTAGGTCGACTGAAGTTCGACAGAAGACATGATCGTGGAGGACCAGGAACCTGACATGAAAAGCTGGGCGTCGGCGTCGGGCCCGGAGCCGAGCTTAGCGTCGAAAATGCTCGAGGGCGACTCCATGGGCAAGGCAGAGCTCATTAAAGGAAAGATGGAGTCGAGGCCGTCTTCGGCTCCTGCGCCACTCAACGCGAGAGTGAGGGCGAGGGCAGTGAAGACGCTTCGGCTGACCTTTCGCATGATTTTCGGCTATGATACGCTAGAATATGGTCGGTGAAAAGAACTATCGAGGACTTCGCCAATGGTAGTATCCATGCTCGACATCATACTGGAGCTCCCCGAAATCACGTCGATCAAGGACAAAAGGCGGGTGGTCTCCTCGGTCAAGGAACGCTTGCGGACGAAATTCCGCCTCTCTTGCGCCGAAGTGGACCTCCTCGATTCTCTGGCCTTCGCGGAGATAGGGGCGGCCCTCGTTTCAAACTCGAAGGCATTCGGCGAGTCGGTCATGTATAAGGCCCTCGCTGTCGTCGAGAACGAGTATGGGCTGCGGGTCCACGACGCGCAGATCCACTCGGAAGTGTACTTGAATTAGGAGGCTTGACGTGCGTCCGATTTGCCTAGCGCTTTGTTTGCTTCTCGCCACCGGAGTCTTCGCGGCTCCCATGGAAAACTCCGAGCTCTCCGAAATGAGCGATTATCTTTCCAAGGCGCAAGACGCGATCGACTCCAACCATCTAGCCGAGGCGATACGTTCGTACGTTGCGGTACTCGCTCTGGCCGAGGGCAATTCTGATGCCGAAGCGCGGACCAAGGCCGCGACGGCGGAAGCCGAGCTCGCGAAGATAGCTACCCGCCTCAGCCTCGAGCCGGCCGGCGCCTGGATCGATCCGAAAGGCAACCAAGTCAGCGGAGACGCCCGCAGCCTCGGAAAGGATGGCGCGCTTCAGCCTTCCGTCTATCTCTTCGAGAACTTCGGCACGGGAAAGGCGCCAGTAGGGGACGCGCCCATCTACTTCGAGTTTACGAAAAACTCCGGCTCCCTCCTCTCTTTCGTCACCACCGATGCCTACGGCAAGGCCAATACCACCGTTGCCAAGCTCGACGAACCGGGCAAGGAAGCGGTCATCCGCGCCTATCCCGTCTTCACGTCCCATGGCAAAACGTATTCCTTTCAGAGCGCGGCCCGGGATTTCGCCTACCTCCCGCCCGCGAGCGTGGTGCGGGTCCTCGCGCTCGAGAGCTCTGCGAACGGCGTCAGCGACAATCCGCTCTCGGTCGACCCGGTCGCCGCGGCGCTCAAGAACGCGGGCCTGGAAGTGCTCCCCTTCAACGCGAAGCTCGCGCCATCCGATTTCCAGAAGGCCTACGGCGGAGACACACAGGCATTGTCCTCCCTTGGCGTCGACGCAAACTCTCCCTACGCGGCCTTCGTCGTCGTGGAGGTGGCCGAGGCTAGGCAGCTGGAACTTAATGGAAAGAAGTACAACATATTCACGGCCGGCGCGAATGTCAGCTTCAGGCTAGTCCGTCTGGGCGGCAGCATCGTCTACTCGATGAGCCTCGACGGCATCAAGGGCCAAGGCGCCTCGCAAGAAGCTGCGGTGGCGGATGCCTACCGCAGGGCGAGCAATGGGATCGGCCCCGCGCTGCAGAAAAAGATGGACGAGATCACGGCCGCGCTCACGAAGGAATGAAAGGCTGCCGCACGCCCAGCGACAAATCTACGCTTCCGGCTTCGGGCGACCGCGCGTGTTCTCGCGGCCAAGGAGCCTGGCCTTCGTGACCTTGCCTTTCCCTGAACGCTCTATTTCGAATACTGCGTCTTCGGCTTTGCGCGTCTTCTCCTCGGTCAAGGCGAAAAGTTCGCCCTGACTCGACGTCCCGGAGTCCTCGAGCTCCGCGAAGCCGAGTCCGAGCAGGCGCACGGCGCTCCGTCCGTCCCAGGTCCTGTCGAAGAGGACGAGCGCATCCTTGTAGGTCTCGGCCGAGGAGCGATACGGAGCCTTCCTCGTCGACCGGCGTGACAAGGTCGTGAAGTCGTGGAGACGCAGCTTCAAGGCTAGGCAGCGCGAGCTGCAGCCCGTATCCCAAAGCCTATAGGCGAGCTCCTCGGAGAGGGAGAGGAGCACGTCCTCTATGCACTCGCGGTCGGTAGTATCGTGCTCGAAGGTGGTCTCGCCGCTGATCGATCGAGAGGCAGCCTCCCCTCCCCCCATGCCGCCCACATCGCGGCCTCGGACGGCGCCGTAGAGGAAAGCCCCTCCAGCCTTACCGAAGAGCGAGGTTACCTGGGGCTCCCCCATCGAGGCGAGTTGCGCGACGCTCAAGATGCCCAGTTCGCGGAAGCGCTCCTGCGTCTTCTCGCCGGCTCCCCAAAGCTTGCTTAAAGGGAGCGCGAGCATGAACGCCTCGAGCTCGTCTGAAGCGACTAGCACGAGGCCGTCGGGCTTGCGCAGGCCCGAGGCTATCTTGGCCACGTAGCGATTGGGCGCCACGCCTATCGATATGCTCAGTCCGGTCTTCTCCCTCACTTTCTTCTTTAAAAGGAGCGCTGCGGCCTTGGGCGGGCCCCATAGTCTTTCAGTCCCCGTCATGTCGAGAAAGGCCTCGTCTATCGATACGCGCTGGACCTCGGGCGTGAACGAGGAGAAGACTTCCATGACGCGCGAGGAGAGCTCGACGTAGCGCTCGATGCGCGGCCTTACATACACGCCCTGCGGGCAGCGCCGGTACGCCTCGGATATCGGCATGGCCGAACGCACGCCAAAGGCGCGGGCCTCATAGGAGCAAGTCGAGACGACGCCGCGTCGCCCAGGCTCGGCGCCTACGATGACCGGCTTTCCGACGAGACTCGGATCGTCGAGCATCTCCACCGAGGCGAAGAAAGCATCGAGATCGACATGAAAGAAGAGTGATTCGCTCATTGCGAGGGTCGGGGGCCGTCGAGCGCGAAGCTCGCCTGCACAATACTGCCCGCGTCGCGCAGGTGAGAACCCGAGGATTGGGCATAGCTCGCGTTCAACGCTAAGTAGCGAGCCTTGACCACCAGTTTCGAGCGGAAGGATGAGGGAACAGTGAGCGTAAAATCGAGCTTGGCGCCCGGGTTGATTACCGAGAAGATTGTTACGCTCTTGCCGTCCACAGCGACCTTATAGGGTAAGCTGCAATCGTAGAGGAGTATCTCGCTCCCGCTTACGAGCGAGATATCGACGCTATAGGGAGCCCTCGCGAATAGAATCGACACGTTCTCGTCGGCTCGATCGAGGAAGGGACGCGGATTTGAGCCAATCATTATGAGCTTCCTGCCCTCGATGCCCGATAGGATCGCGTGGTCGGAGAGAGATCGGTAGTCGAGCCTATCGCCATCGCGCTCGAGTATCCCTGAGCCGAGGCGGCGTTGGCCCGAGAGCTCGACTTCGAATCGCCCCGAGTCCTGGTCGATGCGTTCGGACAAGGAGATATCTTTGCGGCCGGGTCCCGAAAACGGAGCGATAGCCAGGGAAGTGCCGAGTGCGATCGCCTCGACAACGAGGGCGGCGAGGAAGAGAACGAGAGAGGCCCGCCTACGGGCTGCCTTACCCCTGCGGGAAAAGAAGAGCAGCGGGCTCGCGGTGAATACAAAGAAAGGGAAGGAGAGGGCCGACAGTCCAAGCAACCCCCAAATGTCCGGCGAGATCAGTTTCGCATAGGCGCCGAGGTCCGGACGGATGACGAGCTCTTCGGCGACGAAGAGGAGGGGCGCGTACATTAAGAGATAGGCGACAATGGTCGCCCATCTTTTTCGCAAGGCTAGGGATAGCTCGACGAGGATGAGTGCCCACATGAAATAGAACGATGCCGACAGGTCGGCGGCCGAAAACACGAGGACATCGACGGCGAGGCAGAGGAGAGCGGCCAATTCGTAGAAGTAAGGATTCGGCGTAAGGATATTCCTCTCGATGAGGAGAGAGAGGAGGGAGAGGAACAGGAAGAGAGATGACGCTACGCGCGCGATAGCGAATATCTTGGGCGACAGGGTCCACGCAGTGGGCGAACCGAGTATTGCCGATTCGAGGAGGATGATGCCCTTGCCGGCCACGAAAACCAGGACGAGGGCTCCGAAGAGAGAGAAGACGCCTGCAGCGAGGCCCGGGGCGCGCTTCATGAGCCGTTTCATGACCTGCCGCCTAGCCACGGTCGCGACGAGGAAGGAGGCGAGCGCTATCGCGACGACGCAGACGAGGAATGCCACGTAGAGCTTCTCCCGAAGGACAGCTACGGTGCGCCCGATCTGAAATATAAAGTAATGGCGGTCCCAAATGTCCGGGAAGCCGCTCGAGAGTTCGCGTCCCAATCGGTCCACGAAGGAGCCGAGCCAAGATCCCGAGGAGGAAGCATAGGCGCGCGCGCTGCCATCGGCCGCCCCGCTCTCTCCTCGCAGCTCTATTGCCGGGATGCCAGCTTCGAGGTAAGGCGCCGAAGGGCCGTAGTCGCTCGCGAGGGAAAGCCTATAGGCTTGGAGACGATTGATGGCAACGCTGGAATCGACGCCTGCGCCGTCGAGCGATATCCTTGATGCTTCGTAATACCAATACGGGGCCAGGAGACCCCGAGCGGCGCTGCGCATTTCGACGCGAGAGGAGTATTCGGGCATATTCAAGTAGATTACCGCGAGGGCCGCGCGACCTTCCTGGCGACGTATCCAGCTCTTCGTACCCAAGCCGGCTACATCGCCCTCGGCATAGCTTCCCCTTTTTTCCGCGCCTAGGAAGACGAAGCGAAGGGAGACTGGCAGGGAAGAACCCGAGCGGACGGCCGCGCTGAGGCGTTCCGCTTCGTCCAGCGCAAGGGCGATGCCATATGCGCCTTCCGTGGGGTCGGGGGAATCCGCCCAGGAGCCTATCGGCACGACGATGGCGAGTTCGTCGGCCCTCGCCCCGCGCAGCTCCGCCTCTAGTATTTTAGAGCGGGAGTAGGCCTCGCTTCCGATATCGGAGAATCCGCTCGAGGTGGGAATGAGTCCCATTCCGCGCAAAGCACGCTCAATGTAATCGAAGGCGGCGCTCTCGCCCGGGGAGCCTTCAGCCCGCGAGCCTAAGGTGCGCAGGTCGGCGAGCCTGTCGGCGAAGGCGGGGGTCGCCTGAACGGCAAAACCGATACTGAAAGCTGTTGCGAACGCGATCGCTCGACCGAAGCGGGAGAATGCCCGTTTATCCACGTCTTCGAGCATAGGAAGGTGCCATCGGCTTCGTCAATACTGTTTACCTCGGGTCGCTAATGACGATATACTCCAAAATCAGAGGACGGGGGATGCAGGAGAGAAAAAGCGTCATTGATCTGCCGGTCAAGCTCGTGCTCACCGAGGGGGGAACCTCCTTCTTCATACGCAAGGGCAAGAATCTCAAGAAATTCAAGCTGGCGGACAATGTGGAGGAATACGGGATAGTCCTCGATACCTTCAGCCCGGCCTCCCTCCAACGCATGATGCTCGTCGACTACATTTCGAAGGTGGAGATATCCAAGAGCGAGTTCATGTCGAGCCGGCAGGAGATCATGGATCTCTCCAAGCTCGTCGTCTATTCGATGCTCTATCGCCAATACGACGCCTATGTCTTCGCCAGGGTCCTCGCGAGCGACGTCATCAAGAAATGGAACCGGCTCAATCCCGCCAACATCATCGACGACCAGACCAGGATCAACGACGGATTCCTTCAGAACGTCCTTCGCGAGAAGGAGCAGGATGTAAAGGATATCAAGGAGGAGATTCTCTCGCCGATGTTCTCGTATATCAACAAGAACTCCGCCCTCCTCCCGGAGGAGAAGAACATCCAACTCCTGTTATCCGAGAAATTCCTCAATAACCTCAGGCCATTCACGTGGTTCATCATTGCAAAATTCAAGGGCTCGGAGGGCTACGGCCAACTCGTCAAGGACATCCGCAGCTCCCTCTCCGAATACATGGAGAAGTCCAAGATAGCCGAGTATGTCTCGCTCATGGTTATAGAGCTCGCGATGAACGCCGAGAACCAGAATCTGAAGCATGAGGCCAAAAGCATATTCAAGGGCTCGGTCGACATGAACGCGGTGCTCTTCGACCCTAACATACGCAAGCAGGTCATCGATTCGCTCGAACGCCGAGGCGAGCTCGTCTATCTTTCTTGGAAGATTGGCTCGCGCGGCGCGTCCGTGGGCATGCAGGGGAAGCTTCAGATAACCCTCTACAATCGAGGCTCAGAGTATCAGACCGTCAAGGAGACCTTCGAGGACCGCAAGAGTGCCGACCTCAAGAAAAAGAGCCTCCAGGACTTCTACAAGGAGCTCCCCGAGGGCGAAGCCAACACCGAGCTCGGCCTCTACTACCTCTCCTACCTCTCCGAGGCCTGCGAGAAGGTCAATGTCAAATTCGAGTCCCTCGTCAATCAGATGCCGGCCTCGGACCTTACTATCATTACGCTCGCTCTCAGCCTATGAATACGCACTATCCAACCCTCGTTTGACGCCCTATTAATATGGGCAATATTAATATCTGGTATTGTATTATAACTACCCCCTTCGAACTCCCGCCGCGCAACGTATTCCTTGACAGGCACTAGACTTTCCTATACCCTAAATCGGTTGCTGAGTGGGGTTTCTAGCTCGGCTCCTAATAGTACCATCGATCTACGGAGGAATAAGCTTCATGGCAAAGGCACAGTACGTCTACCAGTTCGGAGGCGGCGTCGCGCAGACGACCGTCACCAGTAAGGACATCCTCGGCGGCAAGGGCGCCGGGCTCATGGAGATGACCAAGATCGGCCTACCAGTCCCGGCCGGCTTCACGATCGGCATCCCCGCCTGCGAGGAATATTACAAGAGCGGCCGCAAGCTGCCCAAGAGCATCGTCGAGGAAGTAAAGGTCGCCCTCGCCAAGCTCGAAAGGACCGTGGGCAAGAAGCTCGGCGACTCCAAGGACCCCCTCCTCGTCTCAGTCCGCTCCGGCGCCGCGCGCTCGATGCCCGGCATGCTCGAGACGATTCTCAACCTCGGCCTCAACGACAAGTCGGTCGAGGGCCTCGCCGCCAAGACCGGCAACCCCCGCTTCGCCTACGACAGCTACCGCCGCTTCATCCAGATGTACTCCACCACCGCCATGGGCCTTTCCAAGGAGCCCATGGAGGAGATGCTCTCCGACATGAAGAAGAAGCTCGGCGTCAAAAACGACACCGAGCTCAAAGCCGACGACCTCAAGAAGCTCTGCGAGGAGTTCAAGGCCTTCTATCGCCAAAAGAAAGGCGAGGCTTTCCCCCAGGATCCCCTCGAGCAGCTCTGGGGCGCCATCGACGCGGTCTTCAATTCCTGGGAGGCCGAGAAGTCGGTCACCTATCGCCGCGTCGAGAAGATCACCGACCTCAAGGGCACGGCGGTCAACGTCGTCCAGATGGTCTTCGGCAACAAGGGCGACAATTCCGGAACCGGCGTCTGCTTCACCCGCGACCCCAATTCCGGCGAGAACGTCTTCTACGGCGACTGCCTCATCAACGCCCAGGGCGAGGATGTCGTCGCCGGCATCCGCACCCCCCTCAAGCTCATCGAGCTCGAGACGAAGCTTCCCAAGGCCTACAAGCAGCTCTGCCAGGTCCGCAAGACCCTCGAGAAAAACTTCAAAGAGATGCAGGACCTCGAGTTCACGATCGAGGACGAGAAGCTCTACATGCTCCAGTGCCGCACCGGCAAGCGCCTGCCCGCCGCCGCTTTCAAGATGGCCGTCGACATGGTGGGCGAAGGCCTGATCACCAAGGCCGAGGCCATCGCCCGCATCACCCCCGAGCAGGTCGAGGGCGTCTTCTACCCGATCATCGATGTCGCCGCCGTCGGGGCCTCCAAGCTGAAGGAACTTAAGATCGCGCAGGGCATCGACGCCGTCCCCGGCTCCGCCGCCGGCAAGCTCATGTTCAACGCGGCCGACGCCGAAATCGAGACCAAGAAGGGAACGAAGGTCATCCTGATCCGCCGCGAGACCAGCCCCGAGGACGTCGGCGGCATGTTCGCGGCCCAGGGCATCCTCACCGCCACCGGCGGCAAGACCTCTCACGCGGCTGTCGTGGCCCGCGGCTGGGGCAAGTGCTGCGTCGTCGGCTGCGAGGCTCTCGACATCGACGAGAAGGCCAAGACTGTGAAAGTCGGAGGCAAGACGCTCAAGCAGGGCGACGAAGTCACCCTTAACGGCACTACCGGCGAGGTTTTCGCTGGCGCCCTCCCCCTCAAGAAGCCCGAGCAGACCAAGGAGTTCAAGACTCTCCTCGGCTGGTGCGACGAGATCCGCCGTCTCAAGGTTTGCACGAACGCCGACACCCCGCGCGACGCGGAGAAGGCCGTCGAGCTCGGTGCCGAGGGCGTAGGCCTGTGCCGCACCGAGCACATGTTCTTCAAGGATTTCAAGAATCCCGAGAACTCCGAGAAGCGCCAGCTCGCCATCCAGGAGATGATCATCTCCGACGACGTCGAAGCCCGCAAGAAGGCTCTCGCCAAGCTCCTCCCCTTCCAGCGCGAGGACTTCAAGGGCATCTTCACGGCGATGGACGGCAAGCCCGTCACGATCCGCCTCATCGATCCGCCCTTGCACGAGTTCACTCCCAAAGACGATGCGGGCGTGCAGAAGCTTTCCAAAGTCACTGGCATGAGCCCCGAGCACATCAGGCTCCGCTGCGATCAGCTCCACGAGTCGAACCCCATGCTTGGTCACCGCGGTTGCCGCCTGTGCATCACCTATCCCGAGATCCTCGACATGCAGGTCACGGCCATCATCGAGGCCGCTTGCGAGTGTGAGAAGGCCGGCATCAAGGTCCACCCCGAGATCATGATTCCCCTCACCATCGACAAGAAGGAGCTCCAGATCCTCGTCGACCAGAGCAGGGCGATCGCCGATCCCATCATCAAGAAAAATGGCGCCAAGTTCCATTACATGATGGGCACGATGATCGAGATCCCGCGCGCCGCCCTCCTCGCCGGAGAGATCGCCGAGGTCGCGGAGTTCTTCTCCTGCGGCACGAACGATCTCACCCAGATGACCCTCGGCCTATCCCGCGACGACGCGGGCCGTTTCCTTCCCGACTATGTCAAGGCTGAGAAGGAAGGCGGCAAGGCGATCTTCGCCCAGGATCCATTCGTCAGCCTCGACCAGTCCGGCGTCGGCAAGCTCGTGAAGATGGCCATCGCCGACGGCCGCGCTACCCGCAAGAACCTCAAGGTAGGTATCTGCGGCGAGCATGGCGGAGAGTCCAGGTCCGTCAAGTTCTGCCACTCAGTGGGCATGGACTATGTCTCCTGCTCGCCTTTCCGCGTGCCCATCGCCCGTCTCGCCGCGGCTCAGGCCGTGATCGAGGAGAAGGCCGCCGCCAAGGCCGCCAAGCCTGGCGCCAAGGCGCCCGCGAAGAAAGCCGCGGCCAAGAAGCCAGCTTCCAAGGCCGAGAAGAAGGCGCCCGTCGCCAAGAGAGCGGTAGCCAAGAAGCCCGTCGCGAAGAAGGCTGTCGCCAGGAAGCCCGCTGCGAAGGTTCCTGCCAAGAAGGCGAAGAAGTAATCTCACTCGAAAAGAAACAAAAACGAACGACCCCGGAGCAAAAACTCCGGGGTCGTTCGTTCATGTCGCGACAGACCACGGGCTTTGAGCGTAGGTCAGGTCCTCGTTGTAAGTATCCCCTTCCCTTTCGAAGGCGCTGGCCGAGATCGACATCGCGGCGCGAAGGCCTCGACACCGAGCACATTTGAAGGATAAATAATTTGTTTCATTGGGCGCATAAACGTGTTTTGTCCGCATTATCAACTTGTTTTGTCGGCAGTATTAACTTATAAATTCCGAATTTACTTGTTGAGAATTCGGAATTTATAAGTTGAAAATTCCAAAATTTTAACTTGAAAAATTCCGTTCCTTACAACTTATCAGGGATTTGCCAAGTAATTCTTGACCACGGTGCCCCAAGCTGTGGGAACGAAGTTGGTATCGCTACTGGAAGTCCAGTTCAGCAAGGCCGGCTCGATCTCGTTGTATGGCTCGATATCCCAAGCGAGACTCGAGATATGGTCGTTTTCCATATCGGTAAAGAATGACGAAGGAAATACCCCACCATTACTATCCGTATTGTCGGAAGGACCATATTCCCCGACAACAATCGGGAGCTTACTGCAATAGCTCGAGTATGAGGTCGAGGCGACACCGTTAGCAGGGTAATAGTGGAGCTCATAGACAACGTTCGTGGCCGATAGCGGAGTGGTAGCATAGTAGCTCAGGTCGCTGGTCCAGTCGTTTCCCTGAACGGAGATCAGGTGTTGATGATAGCCCTTGGCGGTCTCCTCCGCCCGTATGGTACTTACAGCGTGGGTCATGGCAGCGGCGATCGTCGCAGTGGATGAGATCTTATCCCCCCCCGGCTCGTTGCTCAGTCCGAAGAGCACGTTGGGAATGGAACCGAACGCATCGACCAATGCTGTGTAAACCGCATCCGTCCCCGAGGCAGGCAAACCGGTCGCTTCCGCATCGCCGTCGGCGGTATCCTGGTCAACCATCGAGGAATCACTGCGAAGAGTAATCAAGATATATACGGAAGGATTGTTCTGAGCGATGTACTTTATGACATTGGTCATCAGCGTTGTATAGCTGATAGTGTTGCCGGTCCAGCTTATAGGGCTAGAATAAAAGCCGCTGTCCATATAGAGGGAGATTCTCAGGAAATTTGCCTTCCAGCTGGTAATAGCCGTGGTGGCGATTGTTTCTAGGATCTGGGCACTGTTGCTGCCAACTGTTGCAAGAGCGTAATTGTACCCTCCGAGAAAACCATCGTCCATATTCACGCCCCGGCCCATCCATTGGGCTCCAGTGCTGCCGTTTGACAGGTAGATTCCGTTTTTATAAGTAAATAGCCATCCTTGAGGTACCGTCGCCGTGGGGCCTTGTTGAGCCTGTACCGTCAGCGTTATTAGAGAAGATGTCGCCGATCCTTCCGTTAGCTTAAAATAGTATGTCCCGGCCGTGGCGGAGGTTCCGGCCGTCATGGTCACAGTCGCGGCGTTGCTCGCTATAGACGATACGGATATCGTGGTTAGCCAGCTCGGGGCGCTCATCGTAGCTATGGCGGACGAGGTCGTGTACCAAGTTATGGTCCCATTCGTCCCGGCCGCAATGTTGGCGGTCGTCACCGAGAAACTCGCCGTTCCTCCACTGCTCGCGGTGATCGTCCCCGACTGCGTACCCAGGCTTACCGTTGGCACCGAATCCGTTGATTGCCCCGAGGCTGATGTTGGGTTATTGCAGGAGGCGAAGGCAAAAAAAAGAAAGAACCCGATCAATCCTATCAAGAAATAAGAGTGCTTTTTTTTACTGAAATACTTTTGTCCTCTAGTGTGCATCTTCGACTCCTTTTGGGGCCTCATTGATGTATCCCAGTTTTTGGGCCTTTTTTGTATTTCCGTTACCTCAACCGGCGCATATTCCAGTATTTATTATAACCCGAGATTCCCCAGATATCCGACAAAAACTCCACCTTTCGTAGGAATCTCCTCATTTCCAACAGCTCAATATCGGCGTGCAGTCTGCGGCATCTCTTGTTGAAAGCAAAGCCCAACTTGGGCATACTGGCGGCAACAGGAGCTTGGAAATGGTATATGCTATTGGCGAAAGGTAGGGGATTCATGACAGCAAAAAAAATCGCCGCCTCAACGACTTTCTGTGTTATTTGTCTTTCTTTCATGATTTCGGTCTTAGCCGGTTGTATAACTTTGTCCGAGCTACCACCACCACGGCCACCTATCCCTCAGCAGCCAATGCCTCCACCTCAACAGCAACAACCTCAGCCCTCTCAGCAGGCCCCAAAGAGCGCACGGTGAAAGCCATGCCATGGTGACGGGCACGATGAAATTGATACCAGTTCTTTCAAAGCGTACGGTACTTCTTCACGTTAATCACCACGGAACATTGACCTTGATCCCGGTGGACTTCAGCTCGACCATTATAGAGAAATAATCAGTATTCCATATCGGCCGCCGGGCCGTCGGGCTCGTGCATTTTGAATCTTCTTTGTAGGAAGTGGGAAAATGACTGAAATTGACAAACTATTATCCAATGGAAAATCCATAGAAAACAAGAAACTGTATCAAATTATAAGCTTTATTGGAGACGGAAAACTAAAAGACGGAGATGATAGTTTTAGGCAATTTCTAAAAAATGTTTCCAATGACCTTCTGATAAAATATGCTGAAGACTGTTTAGATAAAGGCTTTAATGATTCTGGATTAGCTTTACAAGACATTGTGAATGAAATTGGTTCGAGATTAGGTTTTTCAATAATAAATGGATTGTATAGAGGAACAAGAAATAAAATCGGATTTGATGGCCTTTGGAAGCAATATGATAATTGGACATTGTTAGTTGAAGTAAAAACTACTGATGCTTAACAGAATATCTCTTGATATCATTGCTAATTATAGAAATAAACTAATCGATGAAAATGAAATAGATAAAGGAAAAAGCTCAATATTGATAGTTGTTGGTCGTAATGATACAGGTGAACTTGAAGCTCAAATAAGAGGATCAAAACATGCTTGGGATATTAGAATATTAAGTACTGATTCACTAATAAGGTTATTAAAAATCAAGGAATCATTAAGTGATGAATCTACTGCACAAAAAATATCAATCGCATTACGCCCATATGAATTTACGAAAGTAGATCAATTAATTGATTTACTGTTTTTGGCAATTAAAGATGTTGAAGTCGAAGAAAAGGCAGATGAGTTTATTGATGAACCCAAAGTAGTTAGTTCTGGGAAAGGTGAAAAAGAAAAGAAATTCACACCAGTAAGTTTCCATGAACCAGTACTGGAAAAAGTAAGAGCAAAATTGAAATTGAATTTTATCAAAAACTCAAAATCATCATACTTTTCTACTGATGGAACAACTGGATTAGTGATATCGATATCAAAACAACATCCGGCATTTAATAGTCAATTTGATGCGAGGTTTTGGTTTGCATTTCATCCTCACCAAGATCTATTTTTAGAAAAGTATAAAACTAGTTTTGCATGCTATGGGTGCGGAAATGAGAACAATATATTTGTTATGCCATTTGTTTTTTTGAAATCCAAACTACCAGATATGAGGGAAACTAAAACATCAGATAGAGAATATAAGCATATTGTTATTTATAGAAAGGAAGAAAGGTATTTTCTAAGAACCAATATAGATGATAAAGAACATTATGATGAATTATCACAATACAGAATATAGTAGTATTTCAGCGCCTCGCCCTATGGTGAGCCCATGTGTCAATACAAATTCGTTCGTGGAATAAGGTGGATCACCCTTTACTTGATTTCTATGCAACAGAGTGTATTTCTTTCTCCGTTCTCTGGAATTTGCTCTCATAGACTTCGT
>Ga0326727_10014082_pt1 | contig 17542 bp, 14 predicted proteins | sample MB2enrmetagenome_FD_207643 | JGI IMG/M metagenome (GOLD analysis project Ga0326727, IMG submission 207643) | Lab enriched peat soil microbial communities from McLean, Ithaca, NY, United States - MB29MY | ecosystem: Environmental > Terrestrial > Soil > Wetlands > Peat | place: USA: New York...
CAGCCTGATCGACCAGACGCGCCACACCACCGGCGCGGGCTTTTCGGCTTTGAGCTACAAAGATGGCGACATCCAGAGGCGCTCGTATCCGAACTCGTTCGGCGGGCAGTACCAGCTGAAGGGCTACGAGCTGGTGGACGAACTGCGCCTGCTCGAAAACGCGCCGAGAGTAGCCGAGGAGGCGGTGGCGCTGCACGCAGCCGACAAATGCCCGGAAGGGGAATTCGACCTGATCCTGGGCAGCTCGCAGCTTGGCTTGCAGATTCACGAATCGATCGGCCACCCCATCGAGCTGGACCGCGTGCTGGGCAGCGAGGCCAACTACGCCGGGATGAGCTTCCTCACGCTGGACAAGCTGGGACGCCTGCAATACGGCTCGCCGATCGTGAATGTGGTGTGCGATGCGCGCCTGGAGCACGGCCCGGGGCTGGGTACCTTCGCCTTCGACGATGAAGGCGTGGCGGCGCAGGCCACCGATATTATTCGCGAGGGGCGGTTCTTGGGCTACATGACCTCGCGGGAGACGGCCGCCGAGGTGGGCGAGCCGCGCTCGAACGGCTGCATGCGGGCCGACGGTTGGGCGCGGCTTCCGCTGATCCGCATGACCAACGTGAGCCTCAAGCCCGGCCAGCAATCGCTCGAGGAGGTTTTCGGCGCGGACCACGCCATCTACATGGAGACCAACCGGAGCTGGTCCATCGACGACAAGCGCTACAACTTCCAGTTCGGCTGCGAGATCGGCTGGGAGATGCGCGGCGGCAAGCGCGTGCGCATGCTCAAGAACCCCAGCTATAGCGGCATCACGACGGAGTTCTGGAATGCTTGCGCGGCCATCGCCGGGCCGGAGCACTGGACGCTGTGGGGAGTGCCGAACTGCGGCAAAGGCCAGCCGGAACAGGTGATGGGCACAGGCCACGGCGCCAGCCCGGCGCGTTTCCGCAAGATCCGGATCGGGAGCGCGTATGGCGGCTGATAGCTTCGACGCGGCGAAAATCTTCGGCCAGGTGGTGGATGCGGCGCGCGCGCTGGGCGTGACCGAAATCGAGGCCATGACCGGCGGGGGATCCCATGCGCTGACGCGCTTCGCCAACAACGCGATTCATCAGAACGTAGCGGAGCATGGCCGGCACCTCTCGGTGCGCCCGGTAATCGATGGGCGTACGGCGCGGGCCGGGACCAACCGGCTGGACCGCGAAGGCATACGCGCGGTGGTGGAGCAGGCCATCGCCATCACGCGCCTGAACGAGCGCGATGCCGAGTTGCTGCCGCTGGCGACTGCCGCTCCCATCCGGGGCGTGGACCGCTTCTTCGAGGCCACCGCGCGGGCCACGCCGGGCGAGCGCGCGCTGGCGGTGGCGGAGGCCATTCGCGTGGTGGAGGGGGCCGGCCAGACCGCTGCGGGAATCTACTCCACGGGCGAATCCACCCTGACGCTGATGAACTCGCGCGGCCTTGCGGCGACTCACCGCGAGACCATCGCGCGTTTCTCCATCACCGCCATGGGTGCGGACAGTTCCGGCTGGGCCAAGGCCGGCGCCTGCCATCACGCTGACCTGGACCCGGTGGCGCTGGCGCGACGGGCGGCTGCGAAGGCCACCGAATCGCGGGCGCCGCGCGAGCTGGCGCCGGGCCGTTACACCGTGATCCTGGAACCTGCCGCGGTGCTGGACCTGACCGGCCAGATGTTCGGGGACTTCAGCGCCACGGCCATCCGCGATGGCCGGAGCTTTCTGAACGACCGCATCGGAAAGAAGATCTTCGGGGAGAACATCACGATCCGCGACGATGTGTTTCACCGGCTGCAATCGGGCCCGCCGTTCGATGGCGAGGGGGTGCCGCGCCGGCCGCTCACGCTGGTGGAGCGCGGCGTGGTGCGCGAGATCGCTTACGGCCGGCAGGCCGCCGCCGTGAGCGGCGTGGCGCCGACCGGCCACGGGTTCCCGCTGCCCAATGAAATGGGCGAGGCGCCTGTAAACATCGCCATCGAAGGCGGCGCCAGCACGGTCGAGGAGATGGTGGCTTCCACCGAGCGCGGCATCCTGGTGACGCGGCTGTGGTACATCCGGGAGGTGGACCCCTACGAAAAGATCTTCACCGGCATGACGCGCGACGGCACCTTTCTGGTGGAGGGCGGCCGCGTGACGGCGGGAGTGCGGAATTTCCGCTTCAATGAAAGCCTGATCGAGATGCTCTCCAAGGTGGAGGCGCTTTCGCCGGCGGCGCGCGCCTCGGGCGAAGAGGCCGGCGACATGGTGGTGCCCGCCATGAAGGTGCGCGATTTCAATTTCACGGAAGCGACGCGCTTCTGAAGGCGCCCGCGCCGGCAAGCTTTCCCGCCACTCGCGATACGGTCGATAATGGCTCCTTAGTGCTGCTGTACTCGATTGCGATTTTCGTCTCGGCGTTCCTCCTGTTTCAGGTCCAGCCGATCATAGCCAAGATCATTCTGCCCTGGTTCGGCGGCTCTTCGGCGGTGTGGAGCACCTGCCTGCTGTTCTTCCAGGTGGTGCTGCTGCTGGGCTATCTGTACGCGCACTGGCTGCACGCGAAGCTCACGCCCCGCAAGCAGGCGGTGGCTCATGCAGCCGCGCTGGCGTTGAGCCTGGCCACCCTGCCTATCCTGCCGAACCTGATGTGGAAGAGCACCGCCGTAGGCCTGGCTTCCCTGCGCATTCTGGGCCTGCTGGCGCTCACCGTGGGGCTGCCTTATTTTCTGCTGTCGTCCACCAGTCCGCTGCTGCAGGCCTGGTATGCGCGCACCCACAAGGGCGCGGTTCCTTATCGTCTCTTCGCGCTCTCGAATCTGGCCTCCATGCTGGCGCTGGTGAGCTATCCCTTTCTGGTGGAGCCGCATCTCTCTTCACGCACGCAGGCGCTGGTCTGGTCGGCGGCGTATGCCGGCTTCGCGGCCCTGTGCGCGGCGGCGGCCTGGCGGAACTGGAAGCTCCCGGCGGCCGGCGTTGCGCCACTCCCCGTTTCCGAAGAACGCGGCGAACCCGCGCCCGGCTGGAGCGTGCGGTTGCTGTGGCTGGGACTGGCCGCGTCGGCCTCCATCCTTCTATTGGCGGTGACCACGCATATCACCCAGGACGTGGCAGCCATCCCGTTTCTCTGGATTCTGCCTCTGGCCGCCTACCTGTTGAGTTTTATCCTGTGCTTCGACGCGCCGCATTATTACCAGAGGCTGCTGTTCGTACCGCTGGGCGCGGCGTGCCTGGTGGCGATGGCCTATCAACTGGCGCCCTCCGATACGGGCCCGGCGGCGCGACCGGCGATCGCCCTATTCGCGGGCAGCCTGTTTGTCTGCGCGATGGTGTGCCACGGCGAACTGGCCCGGCTCAAGCCGCATCCCCGGCATCTCACGGGGTTCTACGTGACCGTGGCTTTGGGCGGCGCGCTGGGCGGGCTCTTCGTGGGCCTGGTGGCCCCCAATGTTTTCAATTCCGACTACGAGTTCCCGCTCGGCCTGGGGCTGGCCGCCACGGTGTGGTTCCTGGTATTCCTGCGCGAGTTCTGGAGGCCGTCCACGTTGTGGATGCGCGGCGGGTTAGTGGCCGCGGCCGTGCTGCTGTGCGGTTACGTGGTCTACCTGGGAAGGGATGTTCGCGAGATGGTGGCCGGCTATCGCGTGGTGGCGCGCAATTTCTACGGCGAGCTCCGCGTCAGCGAGGAAGGCGACCCCGCGATCGACGTGGACGCCTGCCGCAAACTGCTGCACGGCGTCATCAACCACGGCGAACAGATGCTGCGCCCGGAATACCGCGACCGGCCCATCACGTACTTCTGCCCGGAATCGGGGATCGGCCGCGCCATGCATGCGCTCGAAGGCGCGCCGCGCCGCATCGGCATCCTGGGCCTGGGCTGCGGCACGCTGGCGGCCTATGGAAAAGCCGGCGACACGCTGCGCATATACGAGATCAACCCGCTGGTGATCGATATCGCGCGCACCGAATTCACTTATCTGCGTGATACGCCGGCACGCGTCGAGGTAGCCCTGGGCGATGGGCGCCTGGTGCTGGAATCCGAACCCAGCCAGCAGTTCGACCTGCTGGTGATGGACGCTTTCTCGGGCGATTCCGTGCCCGTGCACCTGATCACCCGCGAGGCGCTGGCCACCTATTTCCGCCACCTCAAGCCGAACGGCATTCTGGCCATCAACATCACCAACCGCTACCTGAACCTGGAGCCGGTCATGGCCGCGGACGCCATCGCCTTCCACAAGCAGGCGCTGGTCTACGATTTCATCCCGGCAGACGCCGACTTCCTGTGCTTCGGGTGCAGCTGGACTCTCATCATGGACCCAGCCACGACCGCCGCGCATTCCGAGTTGCTGGCGGAGGCGCGCATCCTTCGCGCGGACCCCGGATTTCGCCCCTGGACGGACGACTTCTCGAATATGCTGAGCATTTTGAAGTAGGGGCGAAAGGCGCGGTCACCGCACGCAATATATACTACGAGCAATGACTTCGGCCATCCAGCCCGACGACGTGCGCGCCGCCGCCGGACGAATTCGACCGTTGGCGCGCCGTACGCCCGTCTACACCTCGGCGGGGTTTGACGCCGAGGCCGGCGCGCGCGTGTTCTTCAAGTGCGAAAATCTCCAGCGCGGTGGCGCTTTCAAAATCCGGGGCGCGTCGAACCTCATCCTGTCGCTGCCCGAATCCGCCCTGGCGCGCGGCGTGGTGGCGTACTCCTCCGGCAACCACGCGCAGGCCACCGCCATCGCCGCGCGGCACGTGCGCGCGCAGGCAACCATCGTAATGCCGGAGGATGCGCCGCGCTCCAAGATGGAAGCTACGCGCGGATACGGCGCCCGCATCGTGACCTACAACCGGCTCACGGATAGCCGCGAGCAAATCGCCCGGGAGCTGCTCGAAGAAACCGGCGCCACGCTGATTCCACCCTTCGATCACCCCATGATCATGGCCGGCCAGGGCACGGCCGCGCTGGAGCTGCTCGAGGAGGCCGGCCCGCTGGACGCCCTGATTACGCCCATCGGCGGCGGCGGCCTGCTCTCCGGCTGCGCCACAATCGCCCGCGGTCTTCAGCCCGCCATCCGCATCTTCGGCGCCGAACCTGAGGGCGCCAACGACACTTTCCTCTCGCTCGTGGCCGGCAAGCGCGTGGCACTGCCGCAGGTGAATACGATTGCCGACGGGCTGCGCTCTCCCCAGCCGGGCGAGCTGACGTTTCCCATCCTCCAGCGGCTCGTGGAGCGCGTGGCGCTGGTGAGCGACGACGAGATTCGCGCCACGGTGAAGTTTCTGCTGCTGCGCTTGAAGATCCTGGTGGAGCCCAGCGGGTCGGCGGCCGCGGCCGCGGTGCTGTTCCACAAGCTGCCGCGCGAGATTGGCTCGGTGGGCGTGGTGCTCTCCGGAGGGAACTTGGATTTCGAGGATCTGGCGAAGTACTGAAGAGGAAGCCGGCTTCGCTACCGCTGGTTCCGCTTGAGGATCTTCTTCCGCAGGCGGATGGATTGCGGAGTGACCTCGACGTATTCGTCCTCGCGGATGAATTCGATGGCCTGCTCGAGGTTGAGAATCCGCGGAGGAACCAGCCGGATGGCTTCATCGGCCGTCGAGGCGCGCATGTTGGTCTGCTTCTTTTCCTTGACGATGTTGACGTCGATGTCCCGCTCGCGCGCGTTCTCGCCCACCACCATGCCTTCGTAGACTTCCGTGCCCGGCACCAGGAAGATCTCGCCGCGCTCCTGGAGGTTGAAAATGGCGTATCCGGTGGCCCTGCCGGGGCGGTCGGCCACCAGCGACCCGGTGGGCCGCGTGGGAATTTCGCCCTGCCAGTCGATGTAGCCCTCGAAGAGCGAGTTCATGATGGCGGTGCCGCGCGTATCCGTCAGCAGCTCGCTGCGCAGTCCGATCAGCCCGCGCGAGGGAATATGAAACTCCAGGCGCACGCGGCCGGAGCCGTGGTTGACCATCTTGTTCATCTTGCCCTTGCGCGCGCCGAGCTTCTCGATCACCACGCCCAGATAGGCCTCCGGGCAATCCACCACCAGCAGCTCCAGGGGTTCCAGCACCTGGCCTTCGACGGTGCGGGTCAGGATCTCGGGCTTGCCCACGGCCAGCTCGTGGCCTTCGCGGCGCATCATTTCGATCAGGATGGCGAGCTGCAATTCGCCGCGGCCCATCACCTTGAACGTGTCGTGCCCCAATTCCTCGACGCGAATCGAGACGTTGGTGAGCAGCTCCTTATCGAGCCTCTCACGCAGGTTGCGCGAGGTCACCCATTGGCCGTCGCGGCCCGCGAAGGGCGAGGTGTTGATGGTGAACGCCATGGCAATGGTCGGCTCGTCGATGTGGATCGGCGGCAGCGGCGCGGGCGCTTCGGCGCTGGTGATGGTTTCGCCGATGGTGATGCCCTCCACTCCGGCGATGGCCAGGATATCGCCCGGACAGCCGGTGGTTTCATCCACGCGCTTGAGGCCTTCGAAGGAGTAGAGCTTGGTGATGCGCGTCGTCTGGAGCGAGCCGTCGCGTTTGGCAATAGCCACCGTGTCGCCATAACGCAGAGTCCCATTGAGGACGCGGCCGATGGCCATGCGCCCCAGGTAGTCGCTGTAATCCAGGTTGGCCACTAGCAGCTGCAGCACGGCTTCCGGATCGGCCGCGGGAGCGGGAATGTGCTCCAGAATGGAGTCGAACAGCGGGCGCAGGTCATTTGAAGGGTCCTCCATCGATCGCTTGGCCACGCCGGTTTTGGAGACCGTATACAGCACCGGGAAATCGAGCTGGTCTTCGGTGGCGTCGAGGTCGATGAAGAGATCGTAGATTTCGTTCAACACCTCTTGCACGCGCGCGTCCGGGCGGTCGATCTTATTGATCACCACGATGGGCGGCAGATGGGCCTCGAGAGCCTTCATGAGCACATAGCGCGTCTGCGGCAGCGGCCCTTCGCTGGCGTCCACCAGGAGCATGACGCCATCGACGATCTTGAGCGCGCGCTCCACCTCGCCGCCGAAATCGCTGTGGCCGGGCGTGTCCACGATGTTGATTTTGACTCCGCGGTAGCGCACGCCGGTGATTTTGGAAAGGATGGTGATGCCGCGCTCGCGTTCGAGCTCGTTGGAATCCATGACGCGCTCGACGGGCTGCTCGTGGCTGCCGAAGATGCCGCTCTGATGAAGCATGGCGTCCACCAGGGTGGTCTTCCCGTGATCCACGTGCGCGATGATGGCGATATTGCGGATAGCTGGGTTGCTGCCGTTCATGACTTTCGGGGTGAGCTAGAGGAGTGCTGGTAAGTACTACTTTAACATGCGTGAGGTGTAGTTAGATCGGGGTTCGGAGGGTCTTTGGAGTATGCGCTCTTTTAGCGGTCTCTTCTCCTTGATGCTCCTGGCCGGACCCGTGTTCGGCCAGGCATTTTCGTTTGGCGCGAAGGGCGGCGTGCCGCTCACGGATGCGTTCGCTACGGCGGGCGGCGGCCCAACTACATATACCTCCGTCACACGCCGGTACACGGCGGGTCCGGAAGCGGAGATCGGCCTGCCGATTGCCGGGCTGCGCGTTGAGGTGGACGCCCTCTATCAACGCATCGGGTGGGATAGCAGCCGCGCCGGCACGCCGCTGCTGAATGCCTTCCAATCCACCGCGCGCGTGGGAGCGTGGGACTTCGACGCGCTGCTCAAACGGCGCTTCGGCGGGGCCGGCATGCATCCGTATGTGGGCGCCGGTGCCGCGTTCCGCCGCTTCTTCACGACCCGCGAGAACTATGTGTTTCCGGGACCTCCGTCCAATTTCCTGACCAAGCAGATGATCGACGAAGCGCCCCATAAGAACATCGCCGGCCTGGTGTTTTCGGCGGGCGTCGAATTCGGCGGGACCGTGCGCATCGCGCCGGAGGTCCGCTATACGCGGTGGCTGATGAACAACGTCATAAGCGGATACGCGGGTCTCGCCACCGAGGCCAACCAGGCCGAGATCCTGCTCTCGATCGCCTTCGGACGGCACTGACCGGGGACTCCGGGCGCCAAGCCATCGCACGCATTCGGCTACAATGCTCCCATGCTGACCAAACGGGAGCGCTGGATCCTGATCCTGCTGGTGATATCCGCGTTCATCAATTATCTGGATCGCGCTACGCTTTCGGTCGGCGCCGCATCGATCCAGGCCGAACTGAGGATGTCGGATTACCAGCTCGGGCTGCTCCTCTCGGCCTTTTTCTGGACGTATGCCGCTCTGCAGCTTCTCGCCATTGCCGGGATGCTGGTGGACCGCTTCCACGTGGGCTGGGTTTATGCGGCCGGGTACTTCCTGTGGTCCGCCGCCACGGCCGGCACCGGGCTGGGCCGCACCTTCGCCGCGCTCTTTGCCATGCGGCTGCTGCTGGGCGCGGGCGAATCGGTGGCCTACCCGGCGTATGCGCGCATTTTTGCCAGTTTCCCCGAGGAGCGCCGCGGCTTCGCCAATGCCGCCATCGACGCTGGCACGCGCTGCGGTCCGGCGGTCGGCACGCTGATCGGAGGGCTGCTGATGGCGCATTACGGCTGGCGCGCGTTTTTCCTGGCGTTGGGCCTGGGCAGCATGCTCTGGCTGCTGGTGTGGGTTTCCGCGATGCCCCGCGGCTGGCGCATCGCCGCGAAGAAGGAGGATGCCGGCGAACTGCCGTTGCCGGGCGTGGGCGATATCCTGCGGCAACGCTCGGCCTGGTTCACTTTCTTTGGCCTGTTCTGCGGCAACTACTTCTGGTACTTCCTGGTCACCTGGCTGCCGCCGTACTTGCAGAAGGAGCGCCACTTCCCCGCCGCGAAGATGGCCGTATGGGGCGCGGCCGCGTTCCTCACCGCGTCCGTGTCGAGCCTGGCCTCGGGATGGCTGTCCGATTTCTGGATCGCCCACGGGGGCACGCCCACGCTAGTGCGCAAGACCTTCACGGGCGCGGGACTCACGCTGGCCACCATCATCATTCCGGTCGCGGCCATCCGAGACGACTCCCTGGCTATGGCCTTTCTCCTGGCCGCCTGCGTCTTCATCGGGATGTGGAGTTCCAATAACTGGGCCATTTCCCAGACGCTCGCGGGCGAGCACGCGGCGGGGAAGTGGTGCGCCATTCAGAACGGTGTCGGCAACCTGGCCGGCGTCAGTGCCCCGTGGATCACCGGGTGGGTGGTGGGAGTGACGGGCCACTTTTTTATCGCATTTCTGGTGGCGGCTCTCGTGGCCATCGCGGGCGCGGGCATGTTCGTGTTGGGAGTGGGTCCAATCAAACCCGTGATCTTCGCCCCGCGGCGCCAAACGGCGTGACGCGCGAGAGTCGCCGCCCGCTCGCCGCACTTGGTATCTTAAGGTTGATGTCAGCCACCGAATCCACCATGCTGGGGCTCGGCACGTCCGCGCCCGCTTTCGACTTGCCGGACACAGTCTCCGGCCGGAACATCCGTCTCGATTCATTCGCCGGTAAAAAGGGACTGCTGGTGATGTTTCTGTGCCCGCATTGCCCCTACGTCAAGCACATTCACTCCGGCCTGGCCGCACTGGCTAAGGACTACGCCGCCTCGGACCTGGGGATGGTGGCCATCTCCTCGAACGATGCCGGCCAGTACCCGGACGACGGCCCCGATGGCCTGCGGCAGATGGCCCGGAAGCTGGGTTTCCAGTTCCCTTTCTGTTACGACGAAACCCAGGAAACCGCCAAGGCTTACCAGGCCGCCTGCACGCCCGATTTCTTCCTGTTCGATCGTGACCTTCGGCTGGTCTACCGCGGCCAGTTCGACGACAGCCGGCCCTCGAACCCGCTCCCGGTCACCGGAGCGGACCTGCGGGCCGCCATCGACGCGGTGCTCGCCGGGCGCCCCGTGAGCGCGCAACAGCGACCCAGTATCGGCTGCAATATCAAGTGGAAGCCGGGCAACGCGCCGGAGTATTTCCGCTAAAGCGCCAAGCGGGCCGATCCGGCGGCATCCGGCCCGCCTGCTCTCCGGAGCGTTATACCGCCCAAAGGAGAATTCCCGATGTACAGGTCTTTATTGGTATTGTTGCTGATTCCGGCGGGGCTGGCGACCGCGCAGGAGCTTAAACCCATCAACCTTCCCGCCCCGCGGATGACCGGCGGCAAGCCGCTGATGGAAGCGCTCAAGGCGCGCCAATCCACGCGTGAGTTCGCGCCCGACAAGCTCTCCGAGCAGACGCTCTCGAACCTCCTGTGGGCGGCCTGGGGTATCAATCGCGAGGACGGCGGACGCACCGCTCCTTCGTCCGACAACCATCAGGAGATGGATGTCTACGCGGTGATGGCGGAGGGCGCCTATGTCTACGACGCCAAGGCCAATATGCTCAAACCTGTGGCCAGCGGCGACTTGCGCAAGCTCACCGGAATGCAGCCCTTCGTGGCCGTGGCCCCGCTGGACCTCGTGTACATAGCGGATTTCGCCAGGTCCCCGGGGAACAACGAAAGCAAGGTGGCGACCTCGTACGCCGACACCGCCTTCATCGCCCAGAACGTCTATCTGTTCTGCGCGTCCGAGGGGCTGGCCGCGGTAGTGCGAGGCTCGGTGCCGAAACCGGAGCTGAGTAAGGCCCTGAAACTGCGGCCGGACCAGCTCATCACGCTGTCTCAGACGGTGGGCAACTTCAAGAAACCCTAGAGCGGGAGCGCCAATGACCGGGCTTTCCTACAAGCAGCACGCCATCGAAGAGCGATGGGACGCGATCGTGGTGGGTTCGGGCATCGGCGGACTGGCGGCAGCCGCGCTTCTGTCCAAGCATGGCGGCAAGAAAGTGCTGGTGCTGGAGCGGCACTACGCGGTCGGCGGATACACCCACAGCTTTCATCGCCCGGGTTACGAGTGGGATGTCGGGTTGCACTACATCGGGCAGGATGCGCACGTGCGGAGGGCATTCGACCACCTCACCGAAGGCGCGCTCGAGTGGCAGCCGATGCCCGAGGTATACGACCGCGTCATCATAGGCGACCGCGCCTACGATCTGGTCGCGGGAGCCGAACGGTTTCGTGCCCGCATGAAATCGTACTTCCCGGGCGAGGGCGCGGCCGTCGATCGGTACATCGCCGCGGTGCGGTCGTGCATGAAGTGGATGAACCTGTATTCTGCGGAAAAGGCGGTGCCCCGGCCAGTGGCCGCGTTGGCGGGCGGCCTGATGCGCGCGCCGTTTCTCAGGTGGGCCGGTCGCACGACGGCGGATGTGCTTCGCGGGATCACCAGCGATCGGGAATTGAGCGGCGTGCTCACCGCGCAATGGGCCGACTACGGCTTGCCTCCGGAGCGCAGCAGCTTTGGCGTGCACGCGATGGTTGTGAGCCACTATTTCGAGGGTGGCGCGTATCCGGTGGGCGGCGCCTCCCGAATTGCGGAGACCATTGCGCCGGTGATTGAACGCAACGGCGGCAAAATCGTATCGAGCGCCGAGGTTGCCGAAATCCTGTTGGAGAACGGCAGGGCCGCCGGCGTGCGCATGGCGGATGGACGCGCCTTGCGGGCTCCGCTGGTGGTCAGCGATGCCGGCGCCCGGAACACCTTCGAGCACCTGGTGCGCGCGGAAGGCGCGGGCTTTCAAGCCGTGCGGTCCGAGATCGCCAGCGCGAAGCCGTCGATGGCGCATCTGAGTTTGTATGTTGGCGTGAAGCAGGCGGCGGAGCAGCTCGGGCTTGCGGGAACCAATCTCTGGGTATGCCCGAATTACGATCACGACGGCAACGTCGAACGGTTCGACAAAGATCCGGCGGCGCCGTTTCCCGTGCTATTCATTTCGTTTCCATCGGCGAAGGACCCGCAGTTCGCCAGGCGTCATCCGGGGCGGGCGACGATCGAAGTGGTTACACCGGTGCCGTACGATTGGTTCTCCAAGTGGGCAGACTCGGGGTGGAAGCGCCGGAGCGCGGAGTACAACAGCTTCAAAGAGGAGTTGGCGCGCCGCCTGCAGAGCGAGTTGGAACGCCACGTTCCCGCGGTCGCCGGCAAAATCGATTATGCGGAACTGTCCACCCCGCTCACGACGCGCCACTTCATGAACTACGAGCAGGGCGAAGCGTATGGGCTGGCCGCCACGCCGGAGCGGTTCAGGATGCGCTGCCTGACGCCGGTGACGCCGGCGCGGGGTTTGTATCTGACGGGCCAGGACGTGGCCAGCCTGGGAGTGACGGGCGCGTTCATGGGCGGCGTCATCGCGGCCTCGGCGATTCTCGGCCGCAACCTGATGGCGGCGATTGGCGCCGGGACGGGAGAGCCGCGGCCGGGCAAGGCGCCGACGGTATAATCGAACGAGAGGTCTTTCGCATGACCGCCCGCCTGCTTGCTCTTTGTTTGGCTCCCGCCATGCTGCTCCCGGCTGCGCCCAAGAAGACTGTCGCCACGGCGCGCGGCGAAAACGAGGACTTGGTCCTGACCGCTACCTTGTATCTCGACGGCCCCGCGGTGAAGCAGGCCGTCGGCGACGACATGGGCGGCCAGTACATTGTTGTGGACGTGAAGGTAGAGCCGAAATACGGGAAGGAAATCTCCATCGACCGCGACGATTTCACCCTGCGCACCGACAAAGACGGCGAGAGGAGCCGGCCCATGTCGGCCAGCGAGATCGCCGGCCGGGGCGCCCTGATCGTCTCGCAGGCCGGAGAGGCGCCGAGGACCGGAGGAGGCGTCCAGATGGGATCTCCGTATCCCTATCCCGGCGGTTACCCGGGCGGCTATCCTCCTATGGGAGGTCCCCCGGTCATGATGCCTGGGGGAGTGGGCGTGGGCACCGGCGGCGGCGGCGGCGATAGCGGGGAGGTCCCCGCCACCGCGCGCAGCTCGGCTCAAGACAAGGAAAACCCGCTCGAGAAGGTGCTGGCCGGCAAGATGCTCCGGGACGGCAAGACCGACAAACCTGCCGTGGGCCTGCTCTACTTCGCCATGGACAAGCAGAAAATGAAAGATCTCGAACTGCTCTACGGCGGCCGCGAGAACCGCATCAGCCTGCGGTTCAAATAAGCCGGCGCCGCTCCCGCCAGAACAGCGGCCTGCTAAGCTGAAAGCACATGCGACTCCTGGTTGTCGAGGATGAAAAGCGCATCGCCGACTTCCTTTGCCGCGGCCTGCAAGGCGCGGGCTACGCCGTGGATGCCGCCGCCACGGGCGCGGCGGCGCTCGATCACATCCACTCGGCGGAGTATGACCTGGTGGTTCTGGACCTCATGCTGCCGGATATGGATGGCATCGCCGTGCTGGAGCGCATCCGCAGCAAGAAGGTGGGGCCGCCGGTGCTGATCCTGAGCGCCCGCAGCACGCTCGACGACCGCGTGAAGGGGCTCGAGCAGGGCGCCGACGATTACCTGGTGAAGCCCTTCGCTTTCGTCGAACTGCTGGCGCGCGTGCGGGCCCTGCTGCGGCGCGGGCAGCCCGCTCCCGAGAGGCTCCAGGTGGCCGATCTGACGGTGGACTGCATCCGCCGCAAAGTCACCCGCGGCCTGGAGACCATAGACCTGGCGCCCAAGGAATTCGGCATCCTGGAATACATGATGCGCAACCGCGGGCGCCCGCTCAGCCGCACCATGATCGTCGAGCACGTCTGGGACATGGATTACGACGGCCTCACCAACATCGTGGACGTCTATATCCGGCACTTGCGCAGCAAGATCGACGACCGCTTTATGCCCAAACTGATCCAGACCGTGCGCGGGATCGGCTACATGATCGAGGCGCCCGACCGGCCCGTCGAGAAGCCGGCCGAGCCGGCCGCCGAACGGCAGGCGTGACGTGCCCCGCGGCCGCAGACGCGATTTCCGGCGGCTCACGCGCGGACTGCGCTTCCGGCTGACCGTCAGCGCCGCCCTGTTCTTCGCCCTGGTGCTGATCGGCGTGGCGTCCCTGTATCGCGAGCGCCTGGCGACCGAGCTGAACGAACAGGAGCATGCCGTTCTGGACCAGCGCTGGGCCGCGCTCAAGGGCTACCTGCGCATCGAGCGCAACCCCCAGACCGACCGCTACGAAGCCTACTGGTATTACGACGAGGAGGACCCCGACGAGCGCTTCATCGTCACCAACATACAGCGCGTATACTTGATCGCGGACAGCCGCGGCTCGGTGATCTGGGGTTCCACCGAGAAGGGCGAACTCCTGCAGTGCTCGGCGCCCTACCACGACATCGGGGTGGATTCGCCCGGCGCCATCCAGGCGCGCGTGGGCCAGGCGGTCGAGTGGGCCCGGCGCAATCCTCCTCCCGGCATGACTTTCTGGATGGTGCGGCACAATTCGCAGGGTGCGCCCTATCTCATTCGCGCGGGCATCGTCTTCGACGAGCTGCATCACGAGCCGTATTACGTGGCGCTGGGGCTTTCGCTTGCGGATTACAACCGCATCCTGACGCAGTTCACCTGGACGTATGTGGTGCTGATCCCGGGCGCCTTGATTGTGGGTTCGCTGCTCGGCTGGGTCATGGCCGGGCGGGCCCTCCAGCCGGTGCTGGCGGTGGCCCAGGCGGCGCAGCGCATCTCGGGGTCGAACCTCAGCCTGCGCATCCCCACGCGGGATGCCGGGGACGAGCTGGATTATCTGATCCTGACTTTTAATCGCATGATCGAGCGGCTGGAGGCTTCCTTCCAGCAGATGAAGCAGTTTTCGGCGGATGTCTCCCATGAGATGCGCACGCCCATCACCGCCATTCGCGGCCAGCTCGAAGTGGCTCTGTTCACCGCCAAGACTACCGAGCAGTACCGCGAAGCCATGCTCAACGCGCTGCTGGATATCGACCGGCTTTCGCAGATCGTGCGCGCGCTCCTGGCGCTCTCCCAGGCGGAATCGGGCCAGGTGGTGCTGCAGAAATCGCGGCTCAACATGAGCGAGCTGGCGGGAGATCTGGTGGAGCAGTTTCAGATTCTGGCCGAAGAGGCCGGAGTTCGTTTGTCGGCGGACCTCGCCGCGGAGTGTTACCTGGAAGGCGACCACGTTCAGATCGAGCGCTTGATCTCGAACCTGCTTTCGAACGCCATCAAGTTTACGCCGCGGGAAGGCGAGGTTCGGCTGTCCGTCCAACCCTCCGGGAAAAGGATCGAAATCGTGGTGACGGATACTGGCAGGGGAATCCCTGACGAGCACTTGCCTCATATTTTCGACCGCTTTTACCGAGTTCCCGGAGAGGGCGGCGCGCCGCGCCCGGACCAGGGTCTCGGTTTGGGCTTGAGCTTTGTGGCGTGGATCGTCAAGGCTCATCGCGGACAGATAGAGGTGAACAGCGTTCCGGGAAAGGGTACCCGCTTCATCATCCAGCTTCCAGCCGACGGGATGGGGTCGGACACCCTGGAGATGAATGCCGCGGAGGCTGCCTCGGGAATCATGAAAGAAGTTTAATCCCGGCTTTAGCTGCCATTCATGGCGTTTCCATAATCTGATATGGTGTGGCTGACTAGGTCCGCAATCCTCCTGATGCTGCTGGGCGTTGGCGCGGCACTGGTTCCCCTTCCCAGCCCGGCATGGCAGGATGAAGGCCAACCGAAACCGCCCAAGGACCAGATGTTCTCCGGGACGGTCACGGCGGTGGATGAGACCAGTCTCACCGCCGTTCGGGTAGGACAAGGTAAAGTGGCCGCCACGCGGACATTTACGCTCACCAACGATACCCGGTTCGAAGGTGGCAAGCCCAAAGTCAATTCGCGCGTGACGGTCCGCTTCATCGCCACCGAAGACGGGGACCAGGCCATTCACGTGATCGTGCGCGGCCTCGCCAAAATGAAGTAGGGCTGTAGCCTTGGTCACGTTGCGCGAAGCCAGCCTCGGTCCTCTAACCAACAGACTGTCCGTGCCTAAGCCGCCGCGGTGGGCGCCTGCGCCAGCGCCACCAGCGTCAGGCCCAGGACGAAGAGCGCCAGCATGAGCAGCGCCATCGAACGCGTGCGGGAATCCGCGTCTTTCAGCTCTTTCCAGACCACCAGCCCCCACACCGCCGCGAGCACCGGTCCGCCCTGCAGCAGCCCGTAGGCCAGCGCGGGGTCCGGATGGATCCCGGCTCTGGGCGACAGAACCAGCAGGGCGGCGAGCGCGCCGGCAAACCAGACCACTCCGCCCAGGATGCCCATGAGGTGCTGGAAAATCGAGACCCGGAAGAAAGCCGCCAATTCCAGGGGCTCGCCTTCCACCGGAAGATTGAGAAAGAACAGGTTGAGAACCATGGTGCTGACGAACATGCCCAGAACCAGAAGCAATCCGGTGGAATAGGGTCCTAACCCGGTATTGACATCCTGCGCCTTGGCCAGGAGCGGGTAAGCGGTTCCGATCAGCAGCCCGCCCACCACCGCCAGCGCCAGTCCCTTGGCGGCCGTGGGACGGCGCGTGCTCCTGGCTTTCCCCGCCTTGGCCAGCGCTTCGTGCCGCAAAACCGCCAGACGCCGGTGGGCCACGCTATCGATCAACGCGGCCGCCGTCAGCAGGGAGCCACCCAGCAACAGCAGAGCCGCATGGCCGCTCGGGTTCCCCAGGTAGCTCAAACCGCTGCTCACCACTATGGCGATCCCGAAGCTCACGGGAAACGCCAGCACCATGCCCGCCACAACCACCGCGGCCAGCATCAGCATGTTGCCAAAATTGAACAGCATTCCCGCGAGCACGGCATATAGAACCTGGTGTTTGCCGGCATTGAGCAGATCGTCCATCACGGTGAAGCCGTCATATCCCATGCTGCCGGCGGTGTATGCGGAGATGCCGGCGGCCAGCAGCGTTCCCAGGATGAAATCGTAATAGAAAAGCTCGAAACGCGTTCCGGCCAGTTTGAAGGCGTTCACCCAGGATCCCCAGCAGAGGAAGCCCAAAAGCATCAGCAACAGAACGGCGGTTTGAGTATGTGGCAGGATCATCGGATCACTTCCGGAAACGTGAGGGTACAACGCGGAGCGAGATGGGGTCAACCGCCGGTGCCACCAACGGGCGCTGGCCGGGCGCCTGACGGACGTGCCACGGCCGCGGATCGGCGGAGCAATCCGGCAGCGGGACTACCGAATAATAGTTCAAACCGTAGCGCCAGTTGCGATGGATCGGCTCGATGCACGTGCGGGCGGCCCGGCCGTCCACTTCGCGCCAGAGCGAACGCGCGGAGGCCTCCCGGTCCAGTGCCGGCATGGCGGAGTGCTTGAGAAAGATAGTTCCCGCGGCTGCACCGGCGGCGATCGCCATCACGGCCGCCAGACGGCGCGAATGCGCCTCGAGCAGCCAGACAATCGCGGCCAGGCCCGCCGGGAGGAGCCAGCTCCCTTGGAATACCGGGCGCGGCGCGCGCGACAGGCCCTCCGCGACGGCCGCGGGAAGGATCGGGGCAGCCATGGGGAAGACCACCAGCAACACGGCCGAGAGCGCGAGCCAGGCGCGCGCCCTCGCCGCCTCCTCCAGCGCCAGCCCCATCAGCGCCGCGGCAGCCGGTACGAGCGGCAGCAGGTAACCCGGCAGCTTGTTGGGCGCGATGGAGAAGAACGCCAACCCGAAGAGGAGCCAGGCCAGCAGGAAGAGGCGCCGCGGGTCGCGATAGGCGGCCGGCCGCCCGAGCAGGGCCAAGAGAGGCGTCCAGGGAAGCAGGGAAGCCAGCAGCACCGGCAGGTAAAACCACCA
>Ga0326727_10014084_pt1 | contig 17541 bp, 13 predicted proteins | sample MB2enrmetagenome_FD_207643 | JGI IMG/M metagenome (GOLD analysis project Ga0326727, IMG submission 207643) | Lab enriched peat soil microbial communities from McLean, Ithaca, NY, United States - MB29MY | ecosystem: Environmental > Terrestrial > Soil > Wetlands > Peat | place: USA: New York...
GCAGATTCTGGCCCTTTGCTGCTCTCGACTCCTCGGTCTCTACCATCTAGAAATCTCCATTATTACTGAAGGGAAAAAACATAATATTACAGATATATATCTTCAATTCCATCTGTCAACTAAAAAATTGCGCTATTCTTCCATCCATTTATTGGATGTTTAAACGGCCAGGGCAAAGATTAACATCGTGTTTATCGCCAGGCTCAGCGCGTATCCCGGATAGAATGCCTCGTTAAGGAGCGCCTGAGGCACTCCCTCGAAAGAAGATATCAGGCATGAAGATGCGTGGGTGGATACAGCCGACAGCTATTTGCGGTAAGGAAAGGTAATTGCGGGGTACAGCAGTTCGAGGTTTTGCTCCCAAAACGGCGGTTCTGGGCACTCCAAGCAACAGTGGGAGAAATGTCTAATAGGAGTTCCGGGGAGAATTTGGTTGGGTGAAGCGACTGCACATGATTATTGTATACTACCTAGACCATAATGGCGGTTTGTACAAAAAAAGCCGCATCCGAAGATGCGGCTTTTTCAACCAGAAATGGGGTATTATTACTTCGCAGCCGGGGCAGCCGGGGCAGCCGGGGCAGCCGGAGCTTCCGGCGCCGCTTCTTTCTTCACGGTTTTTTTGGCTTTCTTGGCTTTTTTGGCTTTTTTGGCTTTCTTTACGGGAGCTTTTGTCTCAGCAGCAGGAGCGGCAGCAGGAGCGGCTGCAGGAGCAGTAGCGTCCTGAGCGAACACTATGCCAGCGAAAGAAACGGCGACGAGGGCAGCAACGAGAGTGGACAGAACTTTTTTCATTTTTAATCCTCCGAAATAAATTATTTAGCTATTCATATTAAAGCACGTGCCATGCCAAATTTATAATATCTTGTAACATGCTGAACTTGCATTATGTTGAGGACGGACTGTCTGAGAATTAGTTCAAAGGATACCGGAAATGCTCAAATGGATACCTCATTTGCGGCATTGTATTGGAGGTTCTCCCATAAAACATGTTGGTAGGCGTCAATGCAGCCAGGGCTCTTGAGCAGTAACTGAGTAATTATAAAAAGAGCGTCCCTTTTTCAAATTTGTCATTATGGATATCGACCAAGAATACCATATCTACCTTTTCCGAGCGAGTTTTCTGCGAGTCCGCCGTTTCTTCCATTCTCCCGCGACCTCCGGATGTCACCCTTGTGCTGCTTTCCCATAAGTAGGCAGGAGTGTTGAGCATAGACTTGCCCGCTTTTTTTCGCAAATGCAGTGCGCATTCATACACGAATGCAATGGAATCGGTAGCGTATCCCTCTATCGTTAACCTTATCCCGAGAAGTTGCGCCGTCCTGCGGATGGAACAGATGAGGACGTCAAATGAATAGTCGAACTCCTCAATTTTCCTTATGTTCACAATGAGATGGTCACTGCTGTTGGGGGCATTGGGAAAAATCTCTTTCAGCTTCTCCCGTTGCTTGGAATCCGCTTTGCCTTCAACATACAACGTCTTCTGCACGAAAGGTTTCAGGCCGAGGTTATGCTCAACGGTATAAGTCAGTATTGCTAGTTTTCTTTCATTCAGATTTACTGTACATGGCAAACATTATCATGCCAACATTTGGTAATGGCTAAATGACATCTAATTACAATGGGATACGATTAAGATGGGGGGACTTGACAGGGTTTCAGGGTGCAACAAAATTGCCTAACGGATTAATGCCCGTTAGGGAGGAGCCGCTAACGACAAGAATCATTGTGGAAGAGAACAATGTTAACAATGCAATTTTTGTTGCAGGGAAAGGTTTGGCAGTATAATAAGTTGATTAATCAAGTTTTGCGTGGGCAACTGCTTTTCCCAGGTATACTGTGTGCGGTTCACGGGTGTTCAGCTAGTTCGCCGTAGACGGTTGTTCAGCGCCTGCCGGGAAATGCCGAGGAGGGATGCGGCTACCCCCTGATTTCCTTTGGCAAGCTCCAACGCCCTGTTGATCAGTTCAATCTCAGCCTCTTTGAGGGTGGGGAAGCGGATAAAACTGATCCCGTTCGCGGCGTTGAACTCCCCTGATTGCATCATGAGCGTAGAGATAGGAATAGCCTCCCGTCCCCGTTTAATAATAGACTTGAACCCTTCCAGGGAGAGCTGGTGGTAGCTGTTCCTGGCCACCATGTCAAAAACCATTGCCTGAAGCTCGCGGACATTCCCGGGATATTCATAAGTGGACAACAGTGTGATTAATTCCTGGGGATAAGAAGGGACAATCTTACCCATCGATTGCGCGGCAATCTTAATAAAATGGTTGAGAAGAAGGGGGATATCGTCGAGGCGGTCACGCAGAGGAGGAATGCAGACCTGATGGGTGCATAGCCTGTAGAAGAGGTCTTTGCGGAATAGCCCCTTTGTCATCAGGTTTTTTAAATCCTGGTTCGTGGCGATGATGAGCCGCGCGGAACTTTTAATGGGGGTATCGGAACCGAGTTGGTAATATTCCTGTTCCTGGATAAGGCGAAGGAGTTTTATCTGGGAGCTCTCCACAAGATCACCAATCTCGTCGAGGAAGAGGGTCCCCTCCGCAGCCTTGCCGACCAGGCCATCCCGGCTACTGTCGGCACCGGTGTAAGACCCTTTCATGTGGCCGAACAGGGTATCGGAAAACATTAAGTCGTCGAGGCCCGCCACGTTCACCGCGACAAAGTCCCCCTGACATTTGCTCACCTTGTGGATGGTGTGCGCATAAAGTTCCTTTCCCACCCCTGTCTCACCAGTTAGTAGCACCGGCTGACGGGAAACGGCAATGACCTCGATATAGCGAAAAATCTCCCTCATCTTTTTATTACAGGTGATAATTTGAGCGAAATCCGCTTCGTTAGCAAGTTTATCCGGCAGTGGCAGCTGTTTCAGGGAAACGACTTCGCCATTCAGGGAGCGCAGCTCCACGGCCCTCCTGATACTGGCAATTAACTTATCGCAATCCATCGGTTTTATCAGGAAATCGCAGGCGCCTTCTTTCATGCATTCAATGGCAGTTTCGAGGGTGGTGTTGCCGGTGAGGATGATGACCTCCGTGGACGGATAATCGGACCTGACTCTCGCGAGGAGCTCAACTCCGGGGATGTCGGGCAGACCGAGGTCGATGAGGACGACATCGACAGGGTAATCCCGCAGCATTAAGAGTCCTTCAGCGCCATATCCAGCGGTGACGGGCGCAAACCCCCGCAATTTCAGGATATCGGCAAGGGTCTTACATAGATTTTGATCATCATTTATGATCAGGATGCAGGGTTTATCCATTTAGCCTTTCTTGCGCAGAACTGCATGATAAATCGATGGAATTACCTCTTGGTACCTTTCCCGGCTCTGCTGGGGGACTCCCAGCGTTTGACAGCTCCGGGAAAGGCAGCCAGCCGCAGTATCGAGTTTTGATTTTGACTTTTCGATTGTATCAGGCCCCTTAGAGTGGCCAGCAGTCGTAAAGCCCCTACTTTGCCGGGGGATACTTGCTCATTGAACAGCCCCATGGATGAATCGGGGGATTCCAGACGTATCTCAAGCGGCCCTCTCGTTTGTCGTTACGACCATGTTGCGAGCGAGTTGATTGAGGCAATTATGTCCCCGTCGTGGAGCGTCCCATACACCGAGCACACCCATTTATCAACCGACAGCCCCTCTCTTCCTATTGGTTCGGTTGGGGCCAGACACCTCGAGCGGGTTCTGGTGGGACCTCTACCGGGAACATCGATATACTGGCTAGCGCCTGCTCTGCTCATGTAGTTGAGCATTGATCGAAGCAGGCGATGGCTCGCCAAAGCCATCGACTTACCGAAACCTGCGCGAGACAGCCTCAGCAGATTGTCCTTGCTGCTGCTGATGATGGCGTTTTCCTCCACCACTCTCCGGCTCATCTTGTGATGCCGACCCTTCCTCTGGCTTGCAATCCTTTCCTGAAGGCGAGCTGCTAATATCCGCATCACGCCTCTCCGTGCCCGGCCAAGCCATGCCCGATTCGGCTGAAGCTTTTTCGGATTGTCTATCTTCTCCCCGGTGGAGGTCATAATCAGGTGCCTGGATCCGGGGTTGGTACAATGGCTCTGTCCTCGGGCTTCGCCTTCGTCTCCACATCGATAAACAGGCAGGGATAACAGCCTTCAGCCAGCCTGACGATCCTGCCGTTCTTGATTTTAGCTTTCGGGAAATTCTGCTTATGATACCGGACAATGTCTCGAAGCCAGGCCTTGATCCTCCCTTCTGCCGGCTGCCCTGGCAGATCTGGAAACGGCATCGAGTTGAGGCGATTGCGCCTACCTTTGATCCGTGACTTCCAGCCGGTATTCTTGTAGCATCTCTGTCATGTCCGATGCGCCAGGGCGAGCATCCCCCGGATGGTGAGCGATGGGATACCGAGGGTCTTACTGGTCCACGGCAGTAGATTCTGAAATTCTTTCGCGCTGTTGTATATCCCGCCAGTTGTACCCATCCAGATCTTCCTGATCGACCGAGTCCAGATGGACATGCGGATTGGCAACAACCATGCGATGAGGGTAGCCTCCTGCGTTCTGGTAAGCTTGAGCTTGAGCTGCCGCTATCTCGTGGCTCGCTTGACCTCATAGCTAACGCCAGGAGACTGCGCTCTTTCTTTGTTCAAAAAAACTTATCTGTCAGCGGTTTGTCATGCTGTTCAGATAGCCAAAGAGTAGAGGGCGGGAAAACATCCCCGCCCCCTTTTTAAAACCCGACTCTACTTAACAGTGATTGGGACGAAGGCTGTAATACCGCCTATCCATAACCCCGAGCCTGCAGCGGAGTTGGCTATTGTTATTCCCCCCGAATTATCTGCTCCTATGCCCGTTGTTCCGATTCCTACAAGCAATTGATAGGTTCCCGCTGATGAGGGAGTAATAGTGGCAGTGCTTGTAGAGTAATATTGAAGTCCATTAGCAGGATAGGCGAACTCGCCGGCGCTGTCTAAAAGTCCGACAGCATACGTTGTTGCACCCGTAAACGGCGCACCGGCTGACCAGGTGATGGTGTAGGTGTTGGCATGCTGCCATACAACAGGTGACGTAGGAGTAATAACGCTTGGGAATGTGGTGTACTGGGTGCCTGTTGCGGTGTAGGATGCGTATCCGATGAGGACGCTGAGATTTACCGTAGCGCCCGCCTCTATTACCGCGTTGCCCACATATCTGCCTTTCGTAGCATCATAATTCAGAGTGGTTCCGTTTACAGTTACCGTGGCGTTTGTATATGGCTTTGTCATTGTACTGTCGGTATAGACGTCAACCTGCTGGAGCCACCCGAAAGGATTAAGCCCTGAGGACAAGCTAATTACCGTGGCTTTGATAAACGGCGCGTTTGAGCTTGACGGAGTTGCGCTCACCTGGGACGATGGTGCGGATTCACCATTGCCATTAACCGCGGTGACCACATAGTAGTATGTTGTTCCGTTGGTCAGCCCTGTCTGGATGTAGGGATTGGTCGCACTGGCTATTTGGGTGCCAGTCACGCCGGCACCGGATGTTGTGGACCAGTAAATATTGTAAGAAGTAGCTCCTGTTACTGCTGTCCAGGCAATGGTTACCTGGTCATTCCCGGGAGTTGCGGTAACCCCGGTCGGTGCTGCCGGTGGTGGCGGATTCACGGTTGGTGTCGCGCTCACCTGTGTCGATGGCAGAGATTCAACAGTGCCATTAACCGCGGTGACCACATAGTAGTATGTTGTTCCGTTGATCAGCCCTATCTGAATGTAGGGAGTGGTCGCACCGGTTATTTCGGCAACGTAGTTGGTTGGAGTCACGCCGGGAGTAGTGGACCAGTAAATGTTGTAAGAAGCTGCGTTTGTTACTGCTGTCCAGGCAATGGTTACCTGGGTATTCCCGGGCGTAGCGGTTACCCCTGTCGGCGCCGGCAGAACTGGTGTTGCGCTCACCTGTGGTGTCGATGGCGGAGATTCAACAGCGCCATTTAACGCCGTTACCACATAGTAGTATGTCGTTCCGTTGGTCAGGCCTGTCTGAGTGTAGGGAGTGGTCACATTGGCTATTTGGGTGCCAGTTACGCCGGCACCGGATGTAGTGGACCAGTAAATGTTGTAAGAAGTCACGCCTGGTACTGCCGTCCAGGCGATAGTTACCTGGCCGTTCCCCGGGGTAGCGGTAACCCCTGTCGGTGCTGCTGGCGTTGGCGTCGCTGATGGTATTGCGCTCACCTGGGCCGATGGCGCAGATTCACCATTGCCATTAACCGCGGTGACCACATAGAAGTATGTTGTTCCGTTGGCCAGTCCTCCCTGGATATAGGGAGTGGTTGCATTGGCTATTTGGGTGCCGTTGGCCGGAGTCACGCCGGATGTAATGGACCAGTAAATGTTGTAAGAAGTTGCGCTTTGTGCTCCCGTCCAGGCAATGGTTACCTGGCTATTTCCTGGAGTAGCGGTAACACCTGTCGGCGCTGCCGGTGGCAGTGTCGCTAAAGGTGTAGCGCTCACCTGGTTCGATGGCGTAGATTCACCATAGCCATTTACCGCAGTTACCACATAGTAGTAGGTTGTTCCGTTGGTCAGTCCGGTCTGAACGTAGGGATTGGTCACATTGGCTATTGGGGTGCCAGTCACGCCGGCACCGGATGTAGTTGACCAGTAAATGTTGTAAGAAGCTGCGCCTGCTACCGCTGTCCAGGAAATGGTCACTGCGTCATCCGCCGGGGTAGCGGTAACCCCTGTCGGCGCTGCCGGAGGCGGACTCACTGACGGTTTTGCACTTGCCTGGAGCGATGGCGGAGATACTCCAACGCCATTAACCGCGGTTACCACATAGTAGTATGTTGTTCCGTTGGTCAGCCCTGTCTGGATGTAGGGATTGGCCGCATTGGCTATTTTGGTGCCAGTGGCCGGAGTCACGCCGGAAGTAGTGGACCAGTAAATGTTGTAAGATGTAGCTCCTGTTACTGTAGTCCAGGCGATGGTTACCTGACCATTTCCCGGTGTGGCGATAACACCAGTTGGCGCTGTCGGCGCAGTTGCCTGCGCAGCAGAACCGCCACCTCCGCCACCTCCGCCACCTCCGCTGCAGCCGGTTAAAACGACAGAACTTAGTAAAAGAGCGGCGATAACCGAAAACAATACTTTAACTACTTTCATTTCGCTTTACCTCCTTTGTACTGATAAAACTACCATTGTGGTACTTAAATGTTTAGATAGTATATAGCTTATTGAGGTTTAAGATGCAAGAGAGGAAAACGCTTAATTATAAATTACTAGGAAGTGGCCATAAGGCCGCCCTCTCCCCACAGAACGGCTCGAACCGGCCACGTAAGCCGCTCTTAGATTAGTGACTGAAACTTTCTCCACAAGGTTTCTCCGTGAAGTAGTTGAGAAATTTCAGCTCTTGCTTCCTGAACTCATTGAGGGTCCATCACAAACCGGACCTCCTTGCAATTCACGGATTGATATTTGATGTTTATATTGGCCCAAACTATTTGCTTCTTCGTGGCCTGCACTTTTTCCAGTTTGGCTGAGCAAAACAGCATGTGAACTTTATTCTTTGGTGTCGACCAGACGCCAAGGCGATTGTGAGCGGGCTCTGGACGCTCAGCGAAAAATGATCGCCAGGTTTCTTCTCTATCGGTGATGGCGATACCGGTAGTTTTGCTCCCTGGACCGACTTTCTGCCGAAGGGGTTGAGTTGGTGCACGCCGTCCTTTGAAGATGATAGTGCAGGGAAAACGGCTGAAAAACGCCGTGTCCCCTCATTGGGGAGCCATCTCGCTTCGCCTGGATGAACCAGGTTAAGTAGCCTCGTTTCCATATTTGACAACGAATTTTTTGCCTATATGGGCCGCATTTAAGGGTAAAGTTTGCCTGGGCGGTGTTATCGAAGCTTGTTGATATCCCCTCCGCTAACTTAACCCCTTTTAACCCTGTTTGGTTGGGACGGCCTTCCTGCGACTGGCAAGCACCCAGGGATCATTACTTCAATAGGTTAGCCCCCCCTCGGTCTGAAAGACTGGTGGCTGGGCCAGTGGGGTCGCTGATGCCATCCGGAGTGTGCCTCCCGATAAGGTCCAACCGATTGTTTCCCCGAGGTCAAGGGGGAAAAAGGAGCTGGTATGTGCCTGGGGATTTTGCTTATTTGTCCTATATTTTATCAAAGAGCAATTTCATTCCGAGATCGTCCAATTCGACCCTGTACGCGGGGAAAACCTTTCCCGAGGCATCAAATACTATCCGCACTTTTTGGGGGTGGGAACCCAGGCGTATGGTCTTTATCCCGAAGCTGTTAACCGGAACAAGAGTGTTTTCAACTGCGCTTTTGGCGCCAAATATATCGAGAACCAGGCGTTTTGGCCCCCCCAGCTCGAAAAGCTTGAAATTGTTATTGACTCCTCTCACAACTATTTCTACTCCATTCCGGATGACGTTCACTTTGTAAATGGTCAACCTGTCACCGGCTTGTACCAATTTAACGTCTTTATCCTGACGATTTTTGTCTGTTGCAGAAGACATCAGAAGTTTGGGCGGTTTGTCTTCAACCGGAACAGCATTGGTTGGAGAAGCGGGTTTGCCGATTCCCGAAGGGGCTTCAGAATGCGTCGGCACTCCGGTATCTCCGCTTTTCAGTACGGCTGCAGGATAGTTGCTATTACTTGCCTGAACGGTATGCGAGGAATCGGCCTTCTGAGCGGAGCCGTCCTTTGCCCCCTCCTTAACGGCGGACGGGTTTTCTTTGGTCTTTGCAACGGCCAAGCTGTTCAGTGCGGCTGCAGGGGTCTTATTGTTACTTGCCGGCACGGTATGCGAGGAATCGGCCTTCGGAGCGGTGCCTGTTTTTGCCCCCTCTTTAACGACGGGCGGGCTTGCCATTGTCTTTGCAACGGCCAGTAATATATTGGTCTTATTGGATGGATCTTCACTTGCAGAAAACACAACAGGCCGTTTCAGTTTAAATATAATGCGTGTGACTGAGCGGCCTTTTATGTCAAGTTTCTCGACATCAATTTGGGTGACAAGCGGAGAGTTCATTCCTATAGGGTTATTGAATGGATTACGTAATGCCGGGAACAGATCAATAACTACCCGGGGTGGTTCTGCGATGTTGTAAAGCTTATATTCGAGGTGTTTGTTTGACATAATTTTAATTCTGGTATTATCAGCGGGCCCTGATATCGTGATATCACGCAAAAATGCCGGGAGATTGTCAACCTCGTTATTTCTATCAGAATGAAAGAATTGTGTACAACTTACCTGACAAAGAATACAGGCTGTCAACAGCAATTTCATGACAAAATTTTCAGCTGCATGGAGATAGAGTCGTGTTGTATTGATTCTTTTTGTTATTTTTTTGGCAGCGGGTCCATCGCAGTACATTAATTTTCTCCTGTATTCCGTTTAAAAAGTAATCAAAATCCTTTTTTAGATGAAATCTCTTATTTAAATACCATTACTTGTTCAGCCATTTGCACACTGCCCATCTCAGGCATGTTGAAGTCGGTGATGACGATATCCGACAAGTGTGCCTTAAAGAGTTTCAAACCTATTCCGCCGTTTATGGCGGTATAGAGTGCGAGATCGGGAATCTTCTTGGTAAGTATGGAGACAAGGAGCTCAAGGTTTACCTTTCCAAATTATATAAGCAGTATCGAAATCAATGGAATGGGACTAGATATGGAATCCATTTCACACCTCCATCCTGAATTCAGCGCCATTGGCAATGTTGCGCGCGGCAAACCTCTCACCCCCATTCTTTTCCATGATGGTTATCAACATGAGACAGGCCGATCATGAATAGGATCGGGAAGGAACGACTGGCGACCATTCCAGCACGGAGCCTGATTGGAAGCTCTACTTGTCATATAAACACTTAACCTTCAAAGCAACCTATATGCCAAAGCCGACAGGATCTTAGCTCACTGCAAAAACTTCTGTTTTTAACTAGTTGCCCACATACCCTATCACCATTTAAATGAAAAAGCTATGCATACATTGCATAGCTTCGCCTTAATTGGACCGTAACTTCCGTGACTGAACGGAGGCCGACCCCCTTGTCTCCAGCCGGAACGAAAGGATGATTTCGTTATCGGCGGTGTTCCATCTGCCGAACGGTCTACTGTCGGGAAGAAAGGAAACCCTGCCGGCAGCCACGTTGGATCTTATCCTTCATAACTGCGGAAGATGGGTTAGCGCTTGAAGTGACATAAAAAATCAGGTTAAGGAACAGAATTCTGCTCGCCCTTAACCTGATTTTTTGCCATGCTGTATCAGTTAGCAACTGTCATATGTTGAATGGGAACCGTATCGTCATTGTTATATCAGGCGCATCTGCTGTGATGCCCGCCTCAAGAGAAAAATTGACGCTGAAATTGTCGGTCACACGGTATGCAGCCCCGAACACCAGGCTGCCTAGGGTTACGGACTGCGTTGCGAGAGGCGATAAGGTTGCGGTGGTGCTGACTATATCCGTCGGGAAAATTATGTAATGCTCGTAGCCCATGCTGAGCGAGGCTTTCTCGTTCAGGGAATAACCAATGCCGAAATTGAAGCCGAATGTTCCGCCCGGTACGATTTCGGTAGAAACTCCGCCTACCGGATAGTTAGCCCGGAACTGATACAGGTAGTTGACCGAACCGAAAAAAACCACCGGATCGGACGGTAATATGACGGACAGGCTCGGGTAGATCCCCCAGAATCCCGTGCCGGTCGCCAACTTTAACGGAGTTCCGGTGGTTGTATCGCTTGGTAAGGTGAAAGGGTCCTGCCCGGTATCCGACTTGGCGAGGAGGCCGCCGATAAATATTGGTCCGCCGCTCGTCGGCATGTTGAACTGGTAACGAAGGCCGAACTGAATGTCACCGATATTACTGCCCTTGGTATTGAAAATCGGTTGGACGTTAGCTTGCTGTTGCGCGGTGAAAACCGTGGAATCTTGACGGACGTAATAAGGCGCATAAAACTGCATTTCGAGCCGATCGGTCAAGCCGTAGCGGGCTGCTAAACCAGGAACGTAAGAGTTGTGCTGCACTTTCTCGGTATTAATCAAACCGACAGTAAGTGCGGGAATTACTGTGTAGCCGCCCAGGACAACCTGGTTGGATGAGGAAAACTGGTACTGGAAGGAAGGCTCCACGATAAGTGTATTTTTGGGAGTGAGCACGCCTTGCTGTCGAAAGATTGCTTCTATCTCCTTGTACTCATTGGCAGTGGCTGCTTTCTCCGGAGGGCGCCCGACCGGTTGTGTGGGGAGTTGGCCCTGTGCCTCGGGGGGCTTTTGGCCGCCCTTCTTTTTTTCATTATCACTGCTTTCGTCAGCAGGAGCCTGGCCCTGACTGGGGTCGCCTAGTCCCCGGATATTGAGGGAATTGTCATTCACACCACTTCCCATTTGCAGCTTTTCGATCTGTTTTTGCTGCTCCTTCAGCTGCTTGCCCTGATTTTCCACAATTTGCTTGAGCTGATCCAAATCGGCGGGCTGGTCCTGACCCCCGGAAGTCTCCGCTTGACAAAGTGACGCCAGACTTAATGCGGTAATAAGAAGAACCAATTGCGGGGCTACTCTCATTTTCCCTCCTATTAAACCATTGATAAGAATAACGGGGTTGAAAACCCGACCTTCCTGAATCAATCAATCAATAATGCTGAATATGCTGAACAGCCTGTAAAGCGTGACGCAAGATACTCCGGGATCACTAGCCGCTTTGAATACTTTGTCGTTGTTCAGTTGCAGGCAGTCCAGGATTGCCTCAAGCTCCGCCCTGTCCCTTGCCTTATCAGGTGATGCCACTTTTCTCGGTAAGGCACTTTTCATCAATCCCAGATCGGCGGGTGTGATCAGATGTTGGCCACATATAAATCATTGCACTTCGCAGCAGGTTCATCAGATCCCGTATAATGCTCGGCCAGTTGTCAATGGACATGGCGCGCAGATGGATAGAAGAATATGGATGATATCAATATGAATGTGCTTTTTGGAGGTGGAGTATATCACCCCTGATTTGCACCAGTCAATGTTATTTTCCAATTGGTTAGAATTAACAGTGAGTATGAAGTTATGGTGGATTGATAATTTATCTGGTCTGGTTACATGGTGGGGAGATTTTGTGCCTGTATTCACATCTTTCAATGTTTATTGCCCATGCCTGATCCTCGCTATAGCCATCCCCTTCAAGCGGCGTCGATTGCATTCAGGTATGTAGAACGTATCTTCGTAAACGGTTCTCTGTGTATCCGCTACTCCACCTGTTTTTCTCCACCGTCAGAATAAGACGCCCCCCCCTTTTTTAGGTGGCGGCCGCTCCGGGACATCACACAGGTTCATATGCTCCAGTATTTTTCGGCTGACAGCGAGCCTTTCCAAGAAGGCAATAATCCGCATAGCTTGCGAACACATCGGACAATCATGCGGGTCTGGCTCGTATGTCTATTTTTATAAACATCGCCCGCATCGCCCGGAAGATCTTGTGGAAGTACGTATCCTCTTCCGGTTGGATGATGAAAGGTATCTCCCTGTCAACCACCCACAGCTTCTAGCGCTTGCCGCGTGATGCATTACTGTAATATCCGTAATAGCGCGCCATCTGCTCTCCCTGGTTGAGACTTATGATTGCCGCCAACCGTCAAGGAAGCTGAACTCTTTCATGCTAAGCCCATTTTGGGATCGGTAGTAAGCGACAGTGTGCGGAGAGGCAAGATAAGTCATCCGCTCCTGAGAGAAAGGGGAGCAGATGATGTAATGCAAATGATTCTCTAAGGCATGCTGACATCCGCAGCTATAGGGTCTCGCCAACGTGGACATTGAATCTGCTGTGCCGCCTGCAGATGAGCAAATACAGATGCAATTGCGAGATGGCCCCCTTTACCAAGGGCAGTTTCAGTACCTGCAGGAGTTTTTTGGAGCCCCTTTCACTAAGCTGCTATTCCGGACTGACTCCTTCACCACTCAAAGGTTATTAACATAAAAGTGCACAGCTACAGACTTTAGAGACATGCTTTGGCAAGACAGCTTGCTCAAAAAGAAGTGACCCTCTAGCAGTTTCAAACTGATGAATAACCCCAACGGGAACGTTTTTCAATTACCGAAACTGCTTCACTTTTACTTTACCATTTACACACAAGAAGCTTTCTGGCCAACTAAGCTGGGGAAAATACTCTAGACATGCTTGTCCATTGGGAAAACTACAATCAAACCCAATCTTTTCTTGAGGAAATCCTCTTTCTAAGTATGGCCTTACTAACCAGATTAAAGAAAAATTAACATGGCATAGTGACCTTCCCAGAATCAAGGGTTATTTCCTGCTAACTTGCGTTGTAAGTTTAAGCCAGGACGATAATAATGGAGTTCCCGATTTTCCTAAATCACAGAATAATGTTGAATTTATTGATCAGCCTGTAAAGCGTAACGCGAGATACTCCGAGATCACGCGCAGATTTGGACACATTGTTGTTGTTCAATTGCAGGCAGTGTTGGATTGCCTCAAGCTCCGCCTTTTCCCTTGCGTCATCAAGTGATGTCAGTTTTCTAGGCACGGTGCGTTTCTCCAATCCCAGATCGGAGGGTGTGATCAGATGGTACTCACACATAACCATTGCGCTTCGCACCCGGTTCATCAGTTCCCGCACGTTGCCCGGCCAGTCGTAAAGGGACATGACGCGCAGGGCCTGTTGGCTGAACCCCTTGACCTTGGGGCTCTTTTCTCCCGAATACTCTTCGAAAAAGGTCCGTGCCAAAAGTTCTATGTCACCCTTTCTTTCCCGCAGGGGTGGGATTTTGAGGTTCAACACATTGAGCCGGTAAAACAGGTCCTTGCGAAAACGTCCCTCTTCCACGGCATTTGCCAAATTCACATGGGTTGCTGCAATCACGCGCGCATCGACTTTTATAGTTAGATTTGAACCTAGCCGCTCTATGGTCTTTTCCTGAAGGAAACGCAACAGGTTCACCTGCAGGTCCATAGACAGATCTCCTATTTCGTCGAGAAAGATCGTCCCGCCTTCCGCGGCCTCGATACGGCCTGTCTTCCTTTGGTTAGCGCCGGTGAATGCGCCTTTCTCATAGCCGAACAATTCGGATTGAATGAGGTGGCTCGGCAGTGCCCCGCAATTCACGGCAATGAAGGGCGCCTGGCAGCGCGAAGAATGCTGATGGATGGCTCGTGCCGCAAGTTCTTTGCCGGTGCCGCTTTCTCCGCAGATGAGCACGGATGAATTGGAATTCTGGATCTTGTGCAGTTGGGCATAGAGCTCCTGCATCACAGGGCTTACGCCGATCATCTGGAACTCCCCGATATGCGAGTCATGTATGGCGAGCCTGCTTTTGAGCCGTGCCTTGCCGTATGCGTGTCCGAGGGTCACCAGCAAACGGGGCATATCCAGCGGCAGGGTATGGTAATCATAAAAATTCTCGAAAATAAATTTACAGAAACTTTCCGATTGCAGGTAACCGGGCTGGAGCAGGGCGATCCATTCTATATGACTGTTCAGCAGCAAAAACTCCTCAATTTTTTCCAGGCTCTTGGAATCACTATCACTGATCGCAAGGAGTCCTATATAACAATCAGGATCTTTTCCAAGCAAGTTCATTGATGATGAAATTTCCTCAGCAGTCAGGAGATCCCACCCCTCTTTGCTTAGCTCCCCCGCCGGAAATTGAGGAAGTTCATCCAGGTTTACGCCAAATATTTTTCGTATAGACATCTTTTCCCTCCGCAAGGAAAATAATTAGGCATCCGCTTATAGTTGAAGGTGCTTAATAACCAGTAAAAATTATGCAGATTTACTCAATCAACAATGTGCTACTTCTTCCTAAGCAGCAAAGCCGGAACCAACCAGGATATAACAGACACAACACCCCAGGATAAGAAGGCGATAATGCTTGAACCATTCAATACACGTTATCGCGAGTGGTTGACCGGAGCGTTGTCCTATTACGATCGTATTGTAATCACCGGTATCCAACCGGGTGCGTGTTACACTAAAGGCATGACAAGTTTTCTGAATATGCATGGATATTTATCTCTTTATCTGCCCGTTAACAGAACCCCTCCGAGAATGCGTTCATGAAGGCGTGCTTGCACTGGCACAAGGTGCCCGCCTGGAAATTCAACACGTTGCCAACTCTCATGCCCGTAAAGGAGGTCTGGTTGCCGCCATATTGATAGAGCTTGGCACACCCTAAAGTCTCGGAAATTGACCGTTGGGCAGTTGGCCATTATTAATTTAATTATAACATAGTTAGTTGAGGAATCCATTGTCACTCAAATTTTTGGCAGTACCTGCTGATCTATATCCATCACTTTACGTTAAGCATTAAATATTGGCGAGCATTTAACCATTAGGAAGTCGCCCGCCTGCTCAAACACCGATATAGTCCCCCGGCAGGGCTGTTTGTTGCACGAGGGAACTTACGACTGCACTGGCAACTAACCCGAAAGTGAGAACTGCCTGAACAAGGGAAACCGGATACAAAAACCTTTTTCTGCTTACCATTTGCCATACTCTCTTCTTTTTAAGTTTATGTATCTGCTATCTGCAAGATTAAAGCTGAAGCTTGTTCTTCGCACCTGGAAAGTTCAAGAATAGAGGCAAAAAAAGACCACACCTTCTTCTCCTCATGACATTAGGTTAGCCTAACTTCGGATACTGCGGGACAAAAGGGAAACCGATCATCAATCTGACAGATTCTCCCCACTCCAATTCTCCCGTAAAGGCATCCTGACCTGACAATTTTTTGATATTTCATTTGCTCACCGAGAACAGCGGGAATATTCAAAAGCCCCGAAAGGTCCTGTTCTTTCATTAGTGCTAATGCTTTCCGTCGTGTTGTCCCAGCCAGTATGAACACAATTTCGATGGAGAATGAAATCCACGCCGTGTTTTCGGTAATACTTCATCATCAAAAGGGCAAAATCTTCAGGCCACGTAATAAATTTTCCGTAAACTTCCAGGGTTAACATGGCTTGTTACCTCCTCAAGCATACTCAGCTCCTGTGAATTTTTACAGGAGACTCATCAAATAAGTATTTAAACCCTTGGAGGGGTTTTCTACCTTTTCTGAACGAACTTTCTGCGAGCCAGCCGCTTTTTCCATGCACCAGGGCTCCCCTGAATCGACCTGGCGCTGCTTTCCCATAGATGACATGGAGTGTTGAGCGTAAACATGTCCCCTTTATTTAGCGCATGCAGTTCGCATTCATACACGCATGCAAAAGAATCGGCATCTTTTCCCTCTATCGTTAACCTTTTCCCGAGAAGTTGCGCCGTCCTGCGGATGGAACAGATGAGAACGATAAATGAATAGTCGCATACCTCAACGTTCCTGATATTCACAATGAGATGGTCACTGCTGTTGAGGGCGTCGAAAAAAATCATTTTTAGCTTTTCCCATTGGTTGGCATCCGCCTTGCCTTCAACAAACAACGTCTTGTGCACGAAAGGTTCCAGGCCAGTGTTATGTTCAACGGTATAAGTCAACATTGCCATCTTTCCTTAAGTTTATATTGGTAATAAAGTATTTGCATTTTCAGTGCCGACATCTGGCAGTGGCTAAATTACACATAATAACAATGGGTTACGATTTAAATGAGAAAACTTGGCGGGGTCAAAGGGTGCAACAAATGTGTATTGGTGGTTAATTTGAGCTTTTTTTTAAACCACCGGCTCTGCCGGTGATCGACCTGTTGGTGAACCCCCAACTGGCCACCGGAGTACAGGTCCTGGCGCTCCCCACTTTGGTACGGAAGCTCCCTGAACCGTTGAAGAAGATCATCGGCAACCTCTCCAACAGCTTCCCGGTGCTGGTGGAGCTTGATATCAAATTGCTCGTCTGACCTGAAAGAATTGGAAAACCAGATGAGAAAAAATCTGCTTATCCACTTTACCAAATGTTTTTTCCACCCTCCCTTGCTTAATTTGTTTTTAATCTTATGTGTGGTAAAATTAATACATTCTCAACTTCTCTCCCCTCTCACTGCGAGGTTGGACCTTCGCTATGTAGATTAGTTTCAATCAGCTTGATCTGGGCTCGAATTGAATCTTGAATCGCCGAGGTCTTGAAGGCCTGCTTCCCGAAGCCTTTGGCCGAGATCGCAGAGGGCGTGGTGGGAAAGGGCCACTGGGAGGGCGAACTGACGCACACTCGCAAGGATGGCCGGGTGATCGTGGTGGCCAGCCGCTGGGCGGCGCAAAGGGACATGTCGGGACGCCAAGTGGGCGTCCTTGAGATTAACCGCGACATCACCGAATGCACGCGGGCCGAGGAAGCGATGAACACATTGAACGAAGAGCTTTAAAACCAGGTAGCAATCGAATGGCTGAACTTCGCTAAAAGGATCAAATATTGCTGATGCGGGGCCGTCAGGCAGCCATGGGGGAGATGATTGGCAAAATATTGCCCACAAGTGGCGCCATCCCTTAAACGCACTTGGGCTTATGGCCCAGCAGCTGTCGCTGATTTATGATCTAGCCCGACTTTACCGAGTTCACAATCCCATAATCGTTAACATGCTGAATTTAGTGAGGAATTCCTTTTTTTAATGTATGACCTAACATTATATCTGACAAATTCCCCAGATAAACTATAATTATT
>Ga0326727_10014085_pt1 | contig 17541 bp, 17 predicted proteins | sample MB2enrmetagenome_FD_207643 | JGI IMG/M metagenome (GOLD analysis project Ga0326727, IMG submission 207643) | Lab enriched peat soil microbial communities from McLean, Ithaca, NY, United States - MB29MY | ecosystem: Environmental > Terrestrial > Soil > Wetlands > Peat | place: USA: New York...
AACTTATTACTATGAATATTTTAAGGGGCAACGACTTCGATATCATCGAAACTGTCTAGGAGAAAATCGAAACACCACTTTTAAACCGTCCAAGATGACTATACAATTATGCCTTGGGCAGGGAACCCAAGATGGTTTATAATACCATTTATAGCGTATAAGATTTGCACACAACCTTAATGAGTGATCCAAGTAACGATAAGAGCAGTGATAAACGATTCGTTCATCGTTGAAGCAAAATCTCACATTGGTTTCAAATATGTGTGGGGTGGGACAAGTCCCGTTTCTGGTTTTGATTGCTCTGAGTTCGTACAATACTGTTCAAACAAAATGGAATTACCCTACCGAGAGTATCTAGAGACCAATCCAAATTTGGATCGGTTGTCCCGTATGTCATAGGCTTTTCTTTGAGTAGATACCAACTTGGTAACAACTGAAAAACTAGGCTTAGTTAAAGAGTAGTATCAGAATTTCTTTGTAGAAGCACCAATATTGACCAATTCCGTTCGTTTGATTTCTTTATCCAGGCAAAGATGTGAACGAGATTTGTCGTTTCAGCACTAAAGCAAAGAGGGACAAAGAAAAAGAAGGCATAAACGCCTCCAGTTTCATAATGACTGCCACCTTAATGCTAATACTGGGCCACCGCTACTCAAGGTTAGCCCACGGCACATACTTCCATTACGCTTAGTACAATTCAGAACAACGTCATAAGCATAAATATCACGCCAATCATAGCCTTAATCGTTAATTTCAGCTACATCGAATACAGTGTCAAGAACGTGCTAGCTGTAACCACCGTTTAGACCAACTATTAATGTGTCCTAACCTGACATACCTGTTTGAATGTCTAGCCTGTGACTGCTTTTCCCAGCTTAAAGCTGCCGAGCAGTCGTCCTGACGGACTCCTTTACTCGGACATTCTGGAGATTCATTTAGTGTTCTTGAGGTTGATTTTGAGCCTGTTTTTAAGTCAGTACCTCAAACCTGCCTGTACCAAGGGTTTCAGGTCAAGTCGTAATTTTCTCCATATAACTAGTAACTAACGATAAGAAATACGAGTTGAAAGTTCTGGATCAAGAGTTCATGTATATTTCAAATGGGAGGGGATAGTGAGGCTTTAGCCGAACTTCCACTCAAAATCAGAGATTTTCAGGCAGCAGTTCTGGCATTAACTACAATCCATTTGTGTTCAATCTTGATTAGTCCAGCATTTACCATTTCAACTATCTCTTTGTCCTTTAGATACTTGGACATGTTACCATCCTTATTCCAACCTAGCAGGACATACAATTCATCCTTCAAATAAAGTCTTGGTGGTAGGGTACTTAATAAGGTTGCCAGCTTGCTAGCTTTACTTTCCTTAGGTTCTGATTGCTTGTCGGTTTGTTTGTACTCAATGCCTAGTTGTACTGTCTCTCCAACCTTGACATTCCTTAGCTCATTCATTACTGCATCAAAGACGGCAGGGTCACCATGTACAACGAACATTTCTGCATACATCGTAACTTCTCGATTAATCCGTTTAATTGCTTGGTAGACTTCCGATACCATACAGCCAAAACGAATATCCTCGAACATGGTATTTTTGAATTGATACTTGCCAGGGGAACCAAGCATCGAAAGCTTGTGAGTACGGATTGCCGATTGAGCAAAGTAACACCAGTAGAGTGGGTAAATTTCCATCGGGATGTTCGGGCTAGCAATCACCCAAACTTGATTGAACTCCCTCCAGTAGTTTTTACCAATAATTGCTCCAAAGTGTGCTACTGCAATGTCCTCACCGTTGTACTTCTCACCACGGCCTATATCCTCTAAGCCAACACTCTTGAGACAGCTAATTAGTTCGGACTCATCGTTTTTGTGAGTGACGATCAGAGTTTTGTGCATGTAGTCGTGTTTTTCCTCTATAGCTTTTGCAATTTCCTCATAGTAATTTGTCGTCTTCCAAATGTTGCTCTTACTGGCATTGAAGTCGACTGGGTGGAAAACTGTATCTGAATGGTTAAAGATTTTCGGGAAACCAATTACCTCAATGTCCTTTGCATAGTGGTAACGTCTGTCAATTTCGGCATTAGCATCAAGGATTATATTGTTTTCCAATGTCCACCGTTCAGAATTGCCATAAAAAGCACTTAATCGTCCATAGTTGTACAGACATAGGGTCTTGCCATCTAATGCTTTTAAGAAACTGATAAAGTTAGATACCTTGCTCCTTGCCTCATCCTTGAAATGAAACCAATTAGCCGTTACCTCACGTTCAAACTCCCTTAATAATTCAGTATCATATTCTGGTTTTGCCTTGACTTTGACCAAACGATTGCTAACCTTGCCTTGCTTCAACTCTGTAATCAATTTGAACAACCCATCACACAGAGCAATGAACTTGTGGTCTAGATGGGTCGGCAAAGAATTAAGAATCTCCTTGTAGCTTCTCTTGGAGAAGGAAAACATCGGAATGTCCATTTGCTCATCGAGTATCAACGTGTTTCTTCCCTGCTCAAAATACTTCCTCAGTTGAGGATTCTGGGTTAACCGACTGTATCTTGAATGAGTAATGATTACAACTGGATAGGTCTGCAACAAATTCAAATCTTCTTGGTACTTCTTCCAATTGCCATATGATATACTCACAGCAATCATTCTATTCCAACCATAAGAGTTAATATCGTCAGCACAATTGTCGGCATCCTCGACGAACCGTTTAACAATGAGGAACTTCCGATCCCATCTATCAGGGTCAGTGTTGTTGAAGTATTCGGCAATGATACGGTCTGTTTCTCTGGACTTTCCTCCACCAGCTTCAACACCGAGGACAACGAATTTACCTTTACCCGTTTGGTCTTCAGTGATTAGTTTAGCCAAATGCTCTATCTGCCTTTTGAATTCAGGTGTGTCACGAAAAGTATCACGAAAATCTGCATTCGAAGTGTCTGACATACTAACCCCCCTATCCCAAACATTTAGCTTCATTACCACTTAATGTAATACGTAAAAAAGGAGCCACAACAACCAGAGTCGTCATCGCCCTTAAACGTGTCTATCAAACCAATTTCAATTTTAACATTTTAAAAATTATAGTCATTAGGATATTATTGGAAAACAAATATGAACTATGTACGGCAAACTTGCAATTTGATAAATAGTGATGGCTTCGAAGTCCCCAAAATGAAGGAGATATCGAAACCACCACTTGAACCACATAAATTAAATGAACCTGTCCAATACTCCTGCCTCGGAATGTTTGGCGGAAATAAATTCATCGTCAAGTTGAATATAAAGACGGGTTGTAGACAACGAGGCATGCCCAAGAATCCTTTGTAAGGTAAACACATCCATGTTAGCCTTGACTGCATTAACGGCAAACGTATGCCGCCACACATGAGGAGTACATTTTTTGCTTAGCCCTGCTTTCTTCGCATACTTTCGAAAGTTTTTGATAGCAACTAAGGTATCGATTTTCCCGCCAAGTGATGATAAAAATAGGTACTCCTCGTTATTGTCACTTGCTACTGAAACTAATTGTTGTAATAACCCCACAGTTTTTTTGCTTATTGGGAGAAACCTTTCACAACGGGTCTTGGCAGTTTGACTCCGTACGGTTATCACTTTCCGCTTTAAATCTACATCATCCAACTTTAGATTTACTGCCTCGTTAATTCGTATTCCATTGTCCAATATCATTATCATCAAACTGTAATCACGAAATCCTGCATAGTTGGATTTATCAACGGCATTTAGCATTCGTCTTATCTCCGTTGTAGATAACGGTTTAATCGTATCTTTAGGCACTCTCACGTACTTAACTTTACTTGCTAAATCCTCCTTGAGATACTCCTCAGAACGCAACCAATTAAGATATGTCTTAATGGTTCTAAGCCTAATATTAATGGTGTTTGGTGCATAGTTGTTCATTATCATATGAGCGGAATACTCATTAAATAGTACCTTATCAAGCCAACGGCTTCCTGATAACCGTTGCTCTGCCTCAAGCCACTTTTTGAAATAATCCATGTGCTTCTTGTAATCCTGCAAAGTCCTTTGTGATAAGCCTTCAACGAGTTTTTGACTTACGAAAGAATCATGTAATTTGACGAAATCCAACACTGACATATAATTGTTACTTTCGATAGGTAACGGCTTAGTGTTCATCGTAATCTTGCTCTTAGCCATTGATTTTACCACCTTTTTTTAAATTTAGGCAGTAGCCGTTACCCTGACTGAAACCCACGGCTTCCGTAGGAATAAATAAAAGAGGTATACCTACGAATAAATCGTAAATATACCTCAAAGCCTACGTTAAAGCCATTGTTGGCTTAAATTTCATATGGAGCGGACGACGAGATTCGAACTCGCGATCCTCGGCTTGGGAATTCGATTCCTATGTTTTACCTTGATAGTAGCTAAGTGCAGGAAGTCCTGTGTGGTGCAGGTTCTAGAGATTTTAATAAGATCAATCTTTTGTCTTTTTGATGCTTTTTTTATCGTCTTTGTCGTCAAAATTGTCGTCAGAATGATCAGTTCCAAGCCATGACCTCAATGGGATCATTATGATCTCATTATCTAAATTATGAAAACATTGTGTGGTTTTTAGGGGTTGGTGAAGGCGAGGCGGTACTGCTGGTACACCTAACATAGCCAAAATAGTTGTTCCATTATATGGATAATGGAAAGATAATAATACCATCCATTCATCCACAAGCTTTGCTCATAATTTAACAAGATGGAATTTAATCATAAATAAATTCATTTAATCGATCATTCAGGTACATATGATAATAATCTACGTGAGAAGAATTATGAAGACCAAGACGCGGATCATTATAATAATGTGGTAGTTTATGTTGTAGTTGAATCAGATAGTTTGCTATATGCTTAGGTTTTTCAGTACATGTTTTTCTATTATAGTCCCAAATTCCACCAATCACGCCACAACAAATACCACATAAATTTAATATAATTGAAACATTTGTAGGTAAGCTTGTAAACGCTGATGCACCAATGGAAACTAACGGAAACATAACAGTTTTTACCCCGTAAAAACCTTCAATCTTTATATCACGCATGCGTTTACAGTAATCAGCTTTAGACTTTTGAAAATCTCTGATATTCTCATTAAAGATATCTTCAATTATATGTGGATCATTCACTGTGATGATTTTCTCACTAAGATATTTCATTTGTAGAAAAAAATGTTTTCTTTCATCACGAGATTTTTCGCGAAAACGAAGCAAATCAACTACGGGTATGTTTTCTAATCCATATGGAATAAAGTCGGAAAAAGTTAATGTTGCTAGCGGAGTCAGGTCTTCACCCCTGTTAACATCATCATCGAGTTTACCTTCGTACTCAAAAAAGTTTGAACATATCCATGAAAAATCACTTTCAGTAGACAAATAAAGGTTGTTCTTTTTTGCCATATAATTTGCTAAGTACATCATATATGCCGAAGCAAATTCTTGGGATACATTATAGAAACCCTCTTCATCTTTTTGCGAAGAAATAAGTAATTTTTTAAGCTGTATATCAGCTTTGCCCTCGTGTAATCGCACATAGTTACTATCAGGAGTAGTATAGGATAAAGCCGCAGATGGCCAACGATTTGATTTTAATCCCTCGATAAAATCTAAAGAAATTTCATTAGCATAAGTTGATGGATTTAGATTAGATATTATATCGCTATTTCCTATAATTTGTTGAACTTCAAATAAATCATCAGGTTTATAATCTTGAGGGACTATTCTATATATTTTATCCCATAGTAAACAAGCATTCCAAAGCCACGCTTTATTTCGAAATTCAATTGTTGGGTAATATAACGTATAATTGCACTCCATACAAACCTCCATATAAAAGTAAAGAGTAAAAATTAACAATATCTCGGTTTTTTATCTTCAAACTTAATCGAATTGACCTGCAAATTATTGCTAAAACAAACGCATTTGGACTTCTCGTCATTAGCCTAACCGGTACATGGATAATAGGAACCTAAGGCTACTTAGCCCTGCGCCTTCTATCTTGATGTAAAACCAGTTGAAATCATTCTTTAATAATTGGGAGCTTAACTAAGGTCGTCGCAGAGTCACATAGGCGGAAGCAGGTAAGGTTTATGGGTAATTGGAAGTTCGTCGGTACAATTCAGGTTCTAGTGCTAGCAAGGGCATGGAGGTTCAAGTCCTCTCGACCGCACCATTTTTAAGTAGTCGGTCAACATTCGGTCAGACTTCAGTCAGATATTTGATACTCAAGTAGTTTTAAATACTCATCCCCTTCTTTATACAGTATTGGTATTTTTTATATATAAACTGTAGTTGTCCTTTTGAGAATATTCTAACTCCATGACAAATAAATCAAAGCCTCGGAATTGCAATCTATGTACGTAAATGAAGTCAAACTAATCAGGAACTAGACTCTAATTAGAAATATAAAACACCATATTTGCTACCCCCATGACATCTGGTACATCTGGTTTTGAAAACCAGGTAAATATGGTAATCCAAATAATTGACCTCTAAGCGGTTTATAGCGACTAAGTGTAACTATTTTATCACTAACAATCTCAATGAATTGGAGCACGCTAAAACGTCATAAAACGATCACATTATGACACATAGTCAGGTATTTTCCGAAAAAATATTTACTTAAATGAATCCCTTGATTGAAATTCATTTAAGATATTTGCTTCTTACCCAACCTTTAATATAATTACCATCAGACCCAATAGTTTCGATTAATACCCATTTTCGACTTTTTCCTAATACAGTTGCTACTTGACCAAATCTTAATTCTCCGATGTATTGAACAGAATGCTTACTATTATAAACTTTTAAAGACTTAATACGAACAAATTTATAATTATCTACTAAAGTTTGTTCGTTCAAGAAGGGTTTAGCGTTTTTAACTATAGTATTAATGGTATTTTGTGGATTAATTGAGTCAATACGAATATTGTAATTTTGTATCACTGAGGGTGTAGCAGTTACCTTACTTGCCATAATACTTGCAATAGTTCCCCAAAAAAGTACTAGAACTATGTTATTTAGTATCCACATAATAACTGGATGTCGATGAGATAATTTGCTAAATAACTCAGTAATGTTTTGCTCAAAACCCATTTTTTCGCTTAATGTTTCCTCTAAGACTGTAAAAGCATTTGTTATTTCTGAAGATTCATATAATATTTCATTTATTGTTAGAGTTCCATTAGGGTTGATCGTAAAACCTTCGTTAGTTTTTTCGGTATTACTATTGATAAATTCTCCAAAAATTTCATCAAATGCAATCCTATTCTCAACTACTTTTTCAGTTAGACTTAACATTTGGTCTTTATAATTATCAAACCCTAAGGACTTACTGATTTGATTGAAGTCTATAAAAGGCTTATTCAACTTACTAAAGTCAACGCTAGGCATACCCAATATCTTGCTGAAGTCAATCCCTGGCTTCATCGCCTTACTAAAGCCAACACTAGGCATACCCAATATCTTGCTGAAGTCAATACTTGGCTTCATAGCCTTACTAAAGTCAACGCTAGGCATACCCAATATCTTGCTGAAGTCAATCCCTGGCTTCATCGCTTTACTAAAGTCAACGCTAGGCATACCCAATATCTTACTTAAGTCAATCCCTGGCTTCATAGCCTTACTAAAGTCAACGCTAGGCATACCCAATATCTTGCTGAAGTCATATGGGTCAATTTTCATTGCTTTCCCCTCTCCAATTATTTATCTATCATTTTCTTGTTCTTTCTTTTGTCTAAGAATCCTTCTTTTCATTACAAAATACATCTCTCGACACTTCATACAAATTTCTAATTTTTAGACACAACGCCCTTCCTTAGTTGAATCAACAAAGGGGAGGCTATTTATATCATTGGGTAAACAATAATAGTCTATGGATAATCGATATATAACAACCCCTATAAAACAGAATTGAGAACCAGTTTTATGGCGTTATAAAAATCATTTACTAATCTTTCCTTTTCTTCCTTCTTTTCTTCAGCCGAAATATCATTAGAACAACAATACTTAATTTGACGTTTTAGTCCCAAATCAAAAGGAAGCTCTTGTGTTGCTCCAGTGGCTTCATTAAAAACCATTAATACATTTCTATCCCCTATTGATTTTATGGCATATCCGAGTTCAAACAAAACATTTGAATTAGGGTATGCTTTAGTTGTACTTTTAAAAACAATTGAAACATCACCAACAAAAATAAAACATTTATCAATTTTCTCAAATATTGCACGTATGACATCTGGAGAACCCGCAACTTCTCGGGTATCCTGATCAATTTTCAAATTCAAACTGAATTCATCATTAATTTGTTTTATTCCTTTATTTAGAGTACTTTCAATAAAATTACGATTTGTAGTATTTGGAAGGTCACTTTGCCAAGAATAAAAAATATTGAACATTCCATCAGAATTCAATCTGGAGCTTAGTATCCCTAGTAAATTTTTCAATTGCTCCTTAACAATATTTATTTCATAAGTAGTGCTCGTAGAGGAAATACGTTCACCCATTTGACTACAGATGTTACCCATAAAAAATAATAATTGAATAAATGAATCTAGCTGATTTGTCGGAATCATTTCAACAAAAAATTTATCAAGATCCCTGTTTGTAAAAAATAATGCATTAATACCGTCTCTATGTGGAAAAGGAATAACAGTTTTATTATTATCAAAAAACCTGATTGAACTACCTATTATTTCAATACTTTTAATTAATCTTTTACGATTATCCACGGCTGTTCCTCCAAATACTTTATTTCACAGAATAAATATTCTTGACAAATTGCAACTACGCATTATAGACAACGCCTACAAAGCCATTTACCAACCAGCCTCACTTATAGAAGGCCTTTTTGTATACGATTAATAAGTCTTAAACAGGACGACCTTAATCATCTCATAACATCCTTGCAAAGTAAGGGGAATCCTGTCACAAATACAAAAAAGGCCCTTACCTTCAAAGATAAGAACCCCTTAGCGTATTCACCCTACTACTCAACCGACACTCCATACCATAATAAAAACTAAAGCCTCTAGAGACCCTCATCTTATTCCCTTTACTTCGAAGTTCAAAATTGCTTATAATTAGCTCAATAGAGCTTGAACGTTTATCGGTTCTGCAAACCGAATACCTTATGTTAACTTCCTCGATAAGAAAGTCAGAATAAAGCTCATGAATTTCCGGATGAGCGTTTATGCTTAACAGGAATTTTCCTTGTATTCTGGATAGGCAATCCCTAAGCCTAACGTGATCCTCCTTACTGAACGGCTTACTTCCTTGACTGTTATAACCGGTCAAACCATAATAAGGCGGATCGCAATAGAAAACCGTTTCCTTCCGATCGTAACTATTAATTACTTGTTCAAAATCCCTTCGCTCAATTATTGTATTAACCAATCTTTCTTTTACTTGCTGAATATCTTGGCCAACATTTTTTAATACCTTTGGAGGATTTCCTAACGGCACAATAAGAAAATTTTTCATTAACGCACTAAAACTGAAGTGCAATAAATAATAAAATCGAACCGCTCGGTTTACTTCAGAAGCGCCTATAGGATTAAGCGCCTTGTATTTCTCAAATATTTCTCGCGAGATAAGAAGATAATCAAAGGCTCTGATTAATTGTTCCGATTTATCCCTGGCAACTCTGAAAAAATTAACTAACTCTGAGTTGATATCGTTATAAACTTCCACTCTAGAAGGCGGTTTTTCAAATAGAACCCAACCTGCCCCGCCGAAGGGTTCACAATAACAGATATGTTTTGGAAGCATTTTTACAATCGTTTTCCTCAGCTTATACTTTCCACCCATCCATTTAATTGGGCTATCCACTTCGATCATCTCCAAACGTTCAATCTATAATATGGAACATTTGTTTTTATTATAGTTCTGTGTTGCTGGAATTGCAATAAAAAATCTACCTACCAGTATCTATAATTGATTCCACAGCCTTCAATTCCTTGGGTGAAACTAAGAATAGCGCATAATCCGAGAAACTTCCTCCTCCATATTTCGCCTGTATTGAGTCAAAAAGAGGGGCCGAATATTATTCCGCCCCCTGCTCCCTGACTAAGTTTTCAGTGCAAATTATGGCCCTGTCCCGGCCTTCTACATTTTTAAGCTTAACTAATAAATTCCGGTTCAACTCATAGAGCATTTTAAAGACAGGATTCTTCTCCTGTTCAATCATTTTAGTGTAACTCTCTATTCGCTCATCAATTATCCGGCATCCATCCAAACTATCTCCTTCATTTTTGACCATCATGGCTTGGTGTATGGTCATGTCCCACCCCCTCCCTCCTGCCCATCCACGGCCCGTTCCAGGTCCCTCCAACTAGGCTGGGTATAGATAGCCGTCGTATCAATCCTTGAGTGACCCAAGAGCGCAGCAACCGTCACAATGTCCACGCCGGAACGTAAAATCTTTGTGGCAAAGGTATGGCGAAGCACATGCGGTGTTACGTTACTCGGATCTAATTGAGCCTGATAGGCATATTTTTTTATTAGCTCTTGAACGGTCCTGGGGGAAAGATGCCCTTCACCATTTCCGGGAAATAGGTATTCACTCTTTGTTTTAGTCAACCAAGGCCCGATCATCCCCCGACCATCCGAACTGATCGGAACCTCCCGGCGCTTCATGCCCTTCCCGTTCCGAACAATGACTTTCCCTTTTCGCTCTCCAATCCGGATGTCCTCCGGCCTGATGGCCACGGCTTCACTGATCCTAAGACCGGCGTAAAGCATCAACCCTATCACTGCACTATCGCGGATATTTCCTTCCCTGACGACAGCCCGCAAGAAACGAGCTTCCTCCACACGTTCTAAAGACTTGGGTGCCCGCTTAGGTTCGGAAAGATGCCGCGGGAAGACAGGCAGATCCTTAAGCTCTCCTTCCCTCTTCGCCCATTGCAACCAAGCTCGGATCGCGGCCAAGCGCCGGTTGATAGTGGATGGTTTTAAGCCCCGAACGGTCAACATATGGCTTAAGTAATCTCTTAGATCCAAGGTCGTGACAAAACCGGCAGCCAACGTTTTACCGTCCGATTCTTTAAACCACCGAGAGAAATCCGACAAGTCCTCACCATAAGCCCTGGCCGTGGTCCGTCCAAGGGTGTCCAAAAATTCCTTCTGAGTAGCCATAGAACCCTCCAATGTATCCAAAGGCACCTTAACTGTATCCAAAATCTCTTTCATAGACTCCCTCCAAGTTATGCGCTATACTTTTCTTCCTATAACAAAGCCGGAACCCCGCATTCTCTCGTTCGGGTCCCGGCTATTTACCGCGCCTAAGAATCATTACGCGCATAGTTTTTGCGCTACCGAAATCTAAAGGATCGGGCAATGTTTTAATGACTCTTGCCTGTTTAATTGGTTTTCTTGCCAGCCAACGATTACATCCCCTCTTGTTCCTTTGGCTTTAAGGATGTATCGTTTATCTTTTCGCCACTCTTCGGATATTCTATACAGTCCATGATCCGGAAATATCGATCTCAATAGCCCGAAGACCTCATTATCAGACATAGCGGATAAGTTTCCATGAACCAAAACAAGGTCATATAGCCCGTTTCCATGGGTGTTTTGTATATAGGCAATCAATAGCGTAGGTTGCTGCTCATTTGAATCACTCATCCTCGGCATCCACTCCTTCTGTCAACATTTTTACGTATCTCTCATCCGTTTCATCCTGACTCAACTTCTTTCGGCCCTTTACGACTCCCGACAAAAATTCATTCCTGGCATTGATGATCTCGGTCAGGAACTTGTCAAACTCCCTTTCAGTTGACGGGAATTGAACGTTTCTAACGATGTTGTCTGTGTTATAAAGCTTACAGGCAAAGAGTTGTTTGACCTTCACAGCGGGGAGATATAACCTCTTGAGTAGCTTTTCCCCGGAATAGTCGTACACATTGTAGATGAATGATCCACCCGCCTTACGGCAATCGACCAAAATATTCGTCAGGTTTCTTACCCGGCTGTCTAAGTTACGGATACTGGGAGTGGTCAAGAACATCGTATGATGCAGCTTCCGGAAGTAAAAGAAAAATTGAGTCATGAAAATATTACTGCCTTTAGAAAACAGTCGGGAATCCAGGTTCACGTGGGCTTCATCCATGATCCCGATCGAGTTCGGCGAACGAGCGACATTATAAAAATCCTTATAATTGTCCAACGGCTTAGATCCCTTTAAGCCATAATTAGAATAGAGATCCACCTGAACCCCTGCTGCTTGTGCCTTGGACTGGAAGTAATGAGCCAAGACACTGGCTCCAAACGTTTTACCGTCCCCCAAGTTCCCTTGAAAGACCCATAGGTACATTACTTACTCCCTCCCTTGAGTGCGTTATTCATCATGCGCTTATCAATGAACTGGCCTGTAAAGAAGGCATTAATGACCTCTATGAAGGTGCTCGGGAAGGTAAGGCTCTTGGCCATGTTCGTAATCGTTGAAATGATCGGTTCATACACTTTGTTTCCGCGCTTAGTTTGCAGATAACGCAAATAAGCGATTCCCTGTAACTGGTAAGGACTCAATGGAGTGCCGTGCTTCTCCATAAAGTTAAGGACTGATACCAGTTCCCCAGACGAGTTTGCGAACAGATCTCCGGACATAATATCTTGCAGCGATTTGCCTCCGGCATCATTATCCGCCATAGTATTCCAGCTCCTTTCTCAATTCTCAAATCTCAATGGTGTAGAACAATAATCGTGATCACTAAAACAGCGGCCATAATGAAAAAGGGCAAGTTAAGCTTGCTTTGGGTGCCAAAGTTAAACATATTTTTAAGGGCGACATTTTGTTCTAACTCCGCAATTCGTTCACTCTCCGCCAGGTAATTCCCTTCCCAGCCGTACACAAAGGCTCTTCCGCCACCGGGATAATAGCGTACCTCAGCATCTGCCCGAGGGAGCTTAAGGGACCCGGCGCTCACGGATTCTTCATCAAGCTCGGAGACTCCCAGGACTTGAATCTCCGTGTGGGAGATAAGGATTACATCATCGTTGGACTTTACTTTTTTTAGACCGGGTATCATCATCCTCGGTTACTCCTTCCGCGACTGAAAAAGCGATTGTAGAGATACCAGCAAGGGAGAATTATGACCGCAACACCCGTTGTAACTCCACTTGCCGCATTAAAAAAGAACTGAAAAACCATGCCTTTCACCTCGTATTCAGATAGTTACTTTATTATCCTGCGCTAAAGCGCGACGCACAATGAACAAAAACTGCACTCTTTTACCACCATTGCACCCCTTGTTTAAAGGCTAAGTAGAGATCAAACGTTTTACGAACGATCAGAAGGGCTAACAGTAAAAAGGCACTGGCAACGACTGATCCAATCAGCATTTGCCATCCCGGCCCCAGCATAACCACCGGCCCTAAAAAGTAATTGAGGTTTAATCCCCGCCCGGCTACTAACGATACTTGTCCCAAGTAATGGAGAGCATTTTGTAAGAGGGTTGTGATCGGCCCTAAAATGGTATCGACTAATTGTTTCATAATTAACTTAACCTCCTCCCGAACCGGCTATTTTAATGGCGGCATAGACCGTAGCAATCCATACAAACACGGCCATGATATAGGCCATCGTGTTAAATCCGGTTTGTCCCAATAAACCGATCACCGCATTAAAGCCTTGTTGGTACGCCGAAGGAAGCGCATAATAAGCGGTCGAACCACTAAAGCCCAAAAGTTCACTAAACGTATTGATTACCCCGCCGATAATGGCCGTTAATACCCCCAGCATGCCGAGGATAACCTGTACAATGAGAACAATAATATTGAATAAGCTGGTGATTAAATACCAAAAACCCTGAAAAAAGAGAATTAACGGAGAAAACAAATTGATTAGAAATTGGGTTATCCCATTAAAAAACTCAGTAAAGAAATTGCCAATTGAGCTTGCCAACCAATTCACGCCACCTAAAATACCATTAAGGAGGCTCTGAAATAAACTCGAAAAAAAGTCAAACATGGATTACTGCCTCCTTGTCCGTTTTCGTTTCCTTGTCTTTGCCCTTAAGGTGGCGCTTGTTGCACCAAAGGGGGTTGCGGTGTATAGGGAGCTTGGCGGTTATAGGCTCCATTAGCAGCTACTGGGGGATCGGGTGTTATCGGCGTTGCCGGCTGACTCGGGGATATTGGCAAGGGCTTATCCATGGATGGCGTTTGACGCGTTAGGGGCGCTTGAGGCGAAACACCGGTTGAAGCTTTAATCGGCGGATCAGGGGTCATGGGGGTTGCCGGCTGACTCGGAGATATTGCTAAGGGGGGATTTACGGTCGATACCGGATCATGGGGCATAACGGAGGGATCGGGCATAGCGGGTAAAGGCGGTGGCGTGTCGATGTAAGGGGGCAATTGCGGAGCCGACTGGTTATAGGTATAGGGTTGTTTGGGCGGTTCGGTTGGGATTTGAGGCGTCGGGAGGCTGATTGTTTGTGGTGGCCCTAAACCAGATGTATCTAAAGGCGGCGAAGGTTTGGGATTCTCAATATCGCCCTTGATATCTGAAATGGTATTGTTTAAGTTATTAAGTTGTCCCGCGATACCATTCTGATCATTGATGATTTGACCTAACTGACCTCCGATTCCGGATAAAGTCGTTTGCAAGGTCGATTGATTACCCGCAATCGTGTTTAATTGATTACTAATGCCCGATAAGGTGGAGGATAAACCACCTTGATTATTAATAATGGTCCCTAACTGACTTCCGATTCCGGATAAAGTCGTCTGTAAGGTGGATTGATTGCCCGCAATCGTATTTAATTGATTGCTAATGCCTGACAAGGTGGAGGATAAACCGCCTTGATTATTAATAATGGTCCCTAACTGACTTCCGATTCCGGATAAAGTCGTCTGTAAGGTGGATTGATTGCCCGCAATCGTATTTAATTGATTGCTAATACCTGACAAGGTGGAGGATAAACCGCCTTGATTATTAATAATGGTCCCTAACTGTGATCCTAAGCCATTGATTGCGTTGACAATATCACCATTACCGGTACCCGTTCCACCGGACGGTGGATTAGAAGTATCGGTCGGATCGGGAAAATTGGTGGTGTTATTTATACTGTTTGTGGCACTTGTTAACCATTCATAGCGCGTTCCCGAAGCAGCCTTGGTCGTTAAATGCAATTTGGCATAGACCGCATGATAGGCAGCACAATTCCAGGTCACTTGAAACGATTGACCCGGAGCATAATTGGGATTGGTTGTGTAAGCAACATTCGCATCATCACCCACTTGGTTCATATTGGCATCGTATAATCTTAAGCCCCCCGCATCGAGATTACCTTGTAAAATGACCGATATGGTTATCGTCGTAAACGTATTGGCTGTGGTTGTCGTATCGGCCATAAAATAGTCAGATTCGAAAGTATCTGAATTGGGTGTACTTAATTCGATTTCTACCGAACTGGAAGCGGTATTCGTCACGGCATAAGCCGGGGAAATAGTAACGATATTTAGTAATATTAAAAACAGAGCGAATACGCTTAATCTCTTCATTTCCTTTTCACGCTCCTTTACTTACCCCTTCAAGGAGAGTTTGAGATTATGGGCCAACAGAAATGCTGCCAGCACCGCAAACAAGAGTTCGAAGTACCTTTGGATATCGGGTAAGTAGCTGAAAATATGGCTTTCCAAAGGGGTCACGGTCATAACTTGAGGTAATGGTTCCGTGGGCACCGATAGATCCGTTCCTAAACTTTGTTCTCCGTCCGACATCACGGTCATAACGGAGATTTGATAAGCGGTATCCGCATTCAAGCCTTTGAAACAATAGGACGGTTGATAAGTTTGAGCGACGACTTGACCATTGAGGGCTAGATTGTAACGGGCTGCTCCCGGAACCGATTCCCAATCCAGCCAAATGGAATCCGCTGATCGATTGGAATACTGCACGCTCAAAGGTGCCGGGACCGTACTGATCGTAAACGTCACCGACTGAGACTGCGGGCCTTCCCGATTGTCATTCGTGGCCGAGATTGTTACGGTATGATTTCCAACGGCTAAATTATTTAACGTAGCGGCTTGCATCCCGGTTTGTAGCGTAATCGATGTGTTGGCTTGCCCGTCGAGATAGATTGTGTATTGGGTGAGGTTATAATTGGCGGCTAAGGGCTGCCAAAGGATCTTAGCCGTGGTGCTTGTCGTCGTCACGATAGGAACTGAGGGTGCCGCCGGAACCGGGGATAATGTCGTAAAATTAACTGCGGTTGATGCCGGGGAATCCCCCCCGGTATTGTTGGCTATCACATAAAGCGTGTAGTTGGTGTGAGGCGTAAGACCGGTTATGGAGGCTTGGGGACTGTTCGAGCCTGAATAGACTTGACCGTTTAAATAGATCGTATATTGCAGTGCCGACGTTACGGCAGGCCAGGATAGCTGGGTGGTGGTATCCGTGACTGCCGATACCGTGAGATTGATCGGCGCTGCCGGAGGTGGGGGTGGAATAATATTGACATCCGTTGCCGTTGCGAACGCAGGAGTGGTTCCCCATAGTAAGCACATTGACATCAGGATCACATAAAGTAATTTTTTCATAGATTCCTCCCTCCCCTCTAACCGACATGTTTAATAAAAAATGCTTTAGCCGCTGCCAAGAGCATTGGGCTCCCCTTGAGGGCCAAAGCTAGTGCCAACAGGCCGCCTATGGGAGCAAACACAACCCCCGTATTGGATAAGATATCACTGGTGACCTTCGCCGATCCAACATTCTGTAATGCCGATATCGTGACCGGTAATACATTCGAGGGATACTGTTGGCTATTATAATTTTGGATGATCTGAAATTGATAGGAACCTGGCTTTTTGCTTAATGTGTAGGGGCTGCCAGAGGCTTGGTCTAGTTGTTGACCATCGACCATAATATTGAAACTGTTTCCGACTCCGTTCCAGGTAAGTTTAATGTTACTGTTGTCAACGTTCGCAGTAAGCACGGGATTGGGTATTGTGGTTGTCACAGTAAGAGACTGAGATACAGCGCTTACACCCCATTGGTTCACCGCTTTAACGGTCAGAGTGTGGGTGGAACCAGCCGTTAAATTGCTAAGATTGAAGGAAGGATTATAAATTAATGGCTGTGCGATATTTCCCGCTAAGGTGCCGTCGAGATAGACGTTATAGCTGGTAGTGTCCGACTGTTTCAGCCAATAGAGAGTTAAGGAGGTACTCGTTAGATTCCCGTAACTCAAACCTGTGGGGGCTAGCGGTGGGATTCCCAGGGTTGTGGCATTGAAGGTATTCGATAGAGGACTTTGACCGGCACTGTTAACGGCGGCTATTTGAAAATTGTACGTTGTGATGGGGTTTAAACCGGTTATATGATAGCTATTGTCCGCTGTCGATTCGATTGGATTGCCATTTTCGAAGAGCGTATAGCTTGTTGTTCCACTACTAGCGTAAGTTTACAAGTTACGCGGTTTATTAACCTCAAACCCTCATAAAACCTGCCATTTTAGCGCGCTCTTTGTATTACCTAACTTTTTCGACATAGCTTATTGATGATTGCTGGGGCTTTGTG
>Ga0326727_10014086_pt1 | contig 17540 bp, 16 predicted proteins | sample MB2enrmetagenome_FD_207643 | JGI IMG/M metagenome (GOLD analysis project Ga0326727, IMG submission 207643) | Lab enriched peat soil microbial communities from McLean, Ithaca, NY, United States - MB29MY | ecosystem: Environmental > Terrestrial > Soil > Wetlands > Peat | place: USA: New York...
AGAAAATTAAGAATGCGTTCCTCATCATCAACAATCAATACGGAAAATTTGTGTTTCACCGGGGTATTCCGGGCGGCGAGAGCATCATAAATCAAATTATTCACCTTTTTATCTTTTGCCAATGTTGTCATATCATTTTCCTACCTGCATGCCCGTTTCCACCCGTTTTCAGAGAAGTAAATATAACCATTGCTTTTAAATGTTCAATATTTATTAACAATCATAGAATAGTTACAATCACAAAGGTATAAAATCTGGTTAATAAATGTCACGAAATCATTACATTTGCACTTTTTCAGGTTTTTTACCTAACGCGACGGGTTGAGGTAAAATAATATCTATATCAACCGGAAAATTAGCATCTCAGATTACATAGACCAGGCTTGAAACTAATGCGGTTTAGTGCTACCGCGCAGCCGGTTTAGTTCCAGGTATCGCTTTTTCACCGTTTAATTTATCCAGCAGCGCTAATATTTCATCGTCGGTCGGGATATCACCCGGTAAATCGGCATAATGCATCAGGCGGACGTTGCCGTCCGTATCAATCACGGCCATAGCCGGTAAGCGTCCGCCCTTTAAAAGTTTGAACCGCTGGTTATAAAGCCTGGCAATATCATGCTGGGGGTCCGGTATCCCGATAAATGGCATTTCATGGGCATGCCACCAGTTTTTGAATGATGCCAAATCTTCTGGGCCTATAACGATTATTTCGGTATTACGTTCTAAAAATTTTTGAAAATCATGACGCAACTGCGCCATGTGCCTGCGGCAGTGAGGTCAGAAAAAGCCGCGGTTGAATACCAGGGCAACGTTCTTTTTCCCCCGGTAATCTGCCAGATGTATCGTCCGCCCTTCGCTGTCCGTCGCAGTGAAATCAGGCGCGGCCGGATTTTGATTCTCGGTTACCACTTAAGTTTGGCTCCTCATTACGCATTCGAAATAATATGCCGGTATTTTTTATTTGGGTAATCTGCGCAGATAACGGTGTGCCTGCAGCGCCGCTTTGGCACCTTCACCCGCGGCAATGATGATTTGCTTTTCGGGAGCGTCTGTAACATCACCGGCTGCAAAGAAGCCCGGTACAGAAGTTTCGCAGAAGGAATTTACCGGCACCTCACCGGCCGGATTCAATTTTATTAAATCCCTGACCATACCGGAATTAGGCACCAATCCGATTTCAACAAAAACCCCGGTAACTTCTAGTTGTGTAAGGTTACCGGTTTTCAGGTCTTTTATCACGATGCCTTCCACCTGGTCCTGTCCCAGAATCTTTTCCGTCTGCTGTTCGGTGAAAACTGTTAAATTCTTGGTATCGGTCAATTTTTCAATCATTATCGGGTCGCCGGTTAATGGCGTCATTGAAACCATATCAACATGTTCGGCAGCCTTGACCATATCCATCGCTGCTTCGATGGCGGAATTACCGCCGCCAATGACAGCCACTTTTTGGCCGGTAAAATCCGGCCCGTCACAAATCGAGCAATAAGTAACTCCCCGTCCGGTCAATTCTTTTTCCCCATCAACATTTAATAGACGCGGGCGTTTCCCGGTGGCCAGGAGAACTACTTTTCCTTGAAACTTATCTCCCTGTTCGGTGTTGACCTCAAAACCGCCATCAATTTTAGTAATAGTGGTGACTTCTAAGCCGATTTTCTGTTCGATGGGGAACTGGTCCACCTGCTGCTGAAATTTAGCAATCAGCTCATCACCTTCGATAAACTGGTAGCCAAGGTAGTTTTCCACGCCGTTGGTCCAGTTCACCTGTCCGCCGATATCGCCGCTGACTAAAACAGTATTGATCAGTTTGCGGGCTGCGTATACCGCGGCCGCCATCCCAGCCGGACCGCCGCCGATAATTATCAATTCATACATCAGTTGTTCCTTTACTATCCCGACAACGAGAACACAAAAATTTTTACGGTATATCAACCATAATACTATTGCCTTGTAACTTGACAGCGTAAGACGGTTCATTTTGTTTGGCCGGGCCGCCAGCTGCTTTCCCGGTAGTGACATCGAATTTAGAACCATGCCGCGGGCAGGTTACAATCGAACCATCCAATTTCCCTTTGGCTAAATCGCCGCCGGCGTGCGTACATTTACCGCCGATAGCGTAAAACTTGCCCGCCATGTTGGCAATCAGGATGTTTTTATCATCTTTTTTTATGCCTTTCATCTGTCCGGCGGGGATTTCCTCGGTTTTCGCGATTTCAATAAAACTCATAGCACTGCTCCTTTTTTACCGGATTATATTAATCATATTCAAGAACTATATACTTGTTATAAAATCGCCGATGCAGATATTACAATTTTATAAAATTCTATCATGCTGGAAACATAATAATTACTTGAAATCCCGGTGATCGACAAAACAGCGCACAGCACCAAATTTTATGATTCTGTAACGTTTTGAGGCACAATGTTATAACTATTTTACAATTATGATGTTATATTTTCGTATCGGTGTTTGCACCATATACACAAGAAAGGAGGTGATTATGGCCGTCAAACACGTGCATGGTTCCACCGTCTCACTTAACGGCTGCAAAGTGGAAATTGATGGTGACGTGGTTTACGCATTAATACCGCCGCATATTATCGGTTTTCGCGGCGCAGTACACATCAGCGGCGGGCCGGGCTGCCCCGACGGAGACCTGTACTTCGGGAGTGAAGCTGACGGCGGTTCGGCAACCGGTCCACCGGTTGATAAGCATCAAAAGCCTAAAAACACCAAGACTTAATTGATATTAATTGGTTTGATAATATGGCATTAATTAATTATCAATTTCTGAATTTTGTTAGCATAAAAATAGGTAAATACCAAGATGTTATAAAATTGACATCAAACTCTTTTTTACGTTATAACTTTTAGACTATCCGGACAATACAATAGTGCTATAAGGCTATAGGGCTTATCAGAAAAAAACAATTGAATAAACAGGAGGGACGCAAAATGCCGGCTAAAGCAAAACAAGAGACAAAAGAAACCGCCGAAACCATCAGGGAGATGTTCAAAGCCTTTGGGGCAAGTATCAGTGAGGTACTGGAAACTCCGGAAGTCAGGGTAAAAGCTACGGAACTGGCGGAAAGCGTAGTAGGCGCCATAGTCAAGGTTTCGCAAAGTAAAGTCAAAGATGCCGAGGTCCGTGCCCGAGTGCGTGATGTAGGGAAAGCCGCAAAAACACTCGGCGGCACACTGGAGAAACATTTTAAAGACAAAACCGAAACCGACTGACAGGTAAGAGCTGTTACCCGAAAGAATAATTTAGTTTAAAAACCTCGATAGCGTTCAGGTTGGTGTAAACGACATGGAAATTAGCGACACGACTACCCGGAAACGTAAAAACTCCCGACATTTGCCAATTAGCGATGATTCTGGTCAAATACAGGCTGAGTGAATTTATCCGCATCATGGGTTTGGAACATTGTTTGCCTTTCAATTGGACGTCGCCGGCCAATCCCTGGAAAAAAGATGTTTATTCGGTATCGCGGCGCACGCGCATGTCGCTGGAACAAGCCGGGACAACCATTGTAATAATGGGCTAAATCCTCTCCACCCGTACCGATGTTGTACCTTCCGACTTTATTATGGAATTAACCAAGCTCCAGAATTCATTAACACCCCTGTCGGTAGAAACCGTGGAAGCCGTGATTAAAGACGAGTTGGGCAGCCCGGTGTCGGAATTATTTGCTTCCTTTGAAACAAAACCGCTTGGAGTGGCATCAATCGGGCAGGTTCACGGCGCTACCCTCCCCGACAGTAGGAAGTCATGATCAAGGTACAAAAACCGGGCGTTAAAGAGCAGGTGACAGTAGACGGGGAAATACTGCGCCACATGGTCGAATCGGTGGCTCACCACAGCAAAGGGGTGCAGGAATATGATCTAGACGGATTGGTGGAAGAGATCGCAGATACGGATGAGCGGGGAACTCGACTACATCCGGGAAGGCCACAGCGCGGAATATTTTGCCCGGTTTTTAACGATGATGCGACCATCCATATTCCCAAAATTTATAGGAACTATACGACATCACGGGTGATTACGCTGAAACACATCCATGGCATAAATATCCTGGATATACCCGCTTTGGATAAAGCCAAATTCGACCTCCAAGAATTAGCCAAATGAGCGGCGAATATCTGGGTAAAGCAGGTATTCGAAGGTACAATTTTCCATGCCGACCCGCATGCGGGCAACCTGTTTGTCGAACAGGACGGGCGCCTGGGACTGGTGGATTACGGCATGATCGGCTTGGTTGACCATGAAGTCCGGACTTATGTCATCAGCGTGGTGAAAGGGATACTGGACCGGGATGTTGACCTGCTGATGTATTCAATGGTGAACCTTGGAGCGGTCGCTCCCACCGGTTCCAAGGAAGCCCTGGCTAAAGACCTGAAATATATCATGGGTCATTATCCGCTGCTGACGAAAGACCTCAATCTGACTTCGAACCACGGGGAATTATTTGCGGTTGTGCGGCGTAATCATATCCAGTTGCCCGGCAATACTTTTCTTTTATTAAAAACGATGACGATGGCGAATGACCTCGGGCTGGCACTGGACAAAGATTTTGATTTCTTTTCATTGCTGACTCCCAATGTGGAAAATATGCTGAAAAAGAAATATCAGCCTTCGTCCATACTGCGCCGTTTGCCGCCGGCGTTCGCCGAGTTGGCGCTTTCCGGCGCCGGTGTACCGAATCGATTGTCCCGCAACTGCATTTCAGCGCGGATATATCTGGTATGGAACGCCACCTCGAACACCTGGAGCGACTGGTAAACCGGGCAATCATTGGACTGATTGCCGCCGCTGTCATCCTCGGCGGAGCGCGGGTTTTCCGGCCATCCGGTTCGGACATTAGCAGGTAGTCGTTGCCCCTTCTTGTCAGTCCCGCATTTATTTTTTATTACCTTTCTTTCGCACCGGCGGGACAATCCAATTATAAGTCAGGTACCAGTTCTGCTTTTTCAGGCAGACATCAATTACCGCCCATATCCATACTATTAAAAAAACCAGCATCGCCGGGACTAAAATATTATTGGAGAGGTGAAAACCTCCCCAACCAAGATAATTGCCGTTGGCGTCATATTCAACTGAATTATGCGGGATTACACCGATACTAAAGATAACGAAGGAAGGCAGGCCGGTTGCCAACCCCACCCAAAATTTCCAGGTGTTTTTCCGGTAGGTATAAACCCACGTCCAGTAACCTAAAAACACGGCCAGCAGGACGGCAATGGTTTTAGCCTTCGGACGCGGCGGTTTGTCGAACACTGCGCCGCACTTAATACACTTTTCGGCCAGCGGTAAAACCTCAGCGCCGCAGGATTTACAATAGTGCTGGCCTTGCGGCGGTTTAATGCCGCAAGCATCGCAAATATCCGCCCCGGGTAATAGTTTCTTCCCGCAATTCCTGCAATACATTGATGTGTCACTGCTTCTTTAGTTCAAACTAAGTTTACAGAAAATTGTATCCTTTCTCATGTGATTTAGCAACTTTTAAATGCTGAAAAAGTATTCGACAACGTTGGCTTAATTAATTTTCTCAGAAACTCTGAGGCTGTCCGAAAACTTTTAGAGTGCTCAATTAAATCCATTCCCCCCCTTTCGCGAAAGACCGCTGGCCCCGGAGTTACGAACGGGAGGGATTAAGGGGTTTTTATTTTTCAGAGTTGAACATTTCGCCTCAATTTTCGTTTCCAACATCTATTTTCGGACAGTCTCAGATACAGAGGGATTTATCTGCCCTAATCCGTTTAGATTTTGTTACAACGACACGTCTGCTGCTTGAAAAAAAGACAAAGCTGTGATAGTATCACTGCCAAGATAAGGAGACTAATATGGCAGAATTTACAAAGCTTTTCGAACCCGGGAAAATGGGGAATGTAGTACTGAAAAACAGAATCATTATGGCCCCCTGCGGCACGCATTACTCCTCTCATTACGGCGTGGTAACCGACCAGCAGCTGGCTTATTATGGAGAACGTGCCAAAGGCGGAGCCGGTCTGATTGTGACCGAGGGCGCCAGTACCCGTAAACCCCCGCGCGGGAAGCCGGGGCGGATTCTGGTGAACGAGGACAAGTTTATCCCCGGCTTAAAGAAATTGGCCGATATTATCCATGCCGGCGGCGCCAAAGCCGTGATGCAAATGAGCAGCCACCAGGGCAGCATGGACGAAGTAGACCCAGCCTCGCCGTCCGGTATTCCCCATCCTTATGCCGGCTGGTCTACATCAATCCCGAAGAAAGCCAGGATTATCACGGTGGCAGATATGGAAGAACTCATCGCAGAGTACGGCGAGGCCGCCAGAAGAATCATGGAGGCCGGCTTTGACGGCGTGATGATTCACGGCGCCAATGGCTATCTTGCCTGCGAGCTGCTTTCCCGCGTTTTCAATAAACGGACCGATGCTTACGGCGGCGACCTTAAAGGCCGGGCCAAATACCTGCTAGATATGGTATCTGAAACCAGAAAAAAAACCTCACCGTATTTCCCGGTCATCCTCCGACTGATGGGTTCGGACAGACTTTCTAAAATCGGCGGGACTGACGGCTGGAGCATCGAAGAATGCGTTGAGCTGTGTAAAATCGTCGAAGCTAACGGCGCGACGGCGGTGAATATTACCAGCGGTTCGGCAGTGACGCCCGAATGGACGGGCCCGGCTTATTTTATGCCCGATGCCTGTAACGTTGATATCACCGAAGCGGTTAAAAAAGGCGGCGTCAAGATTCCCGTCTGGATTACCGGTAAAATTGACCGGCCGTCTCTGGCTGAAGAAATTTTGAGAGACGGCAAGGCTGACTTTATCTGTATGGGCCGAGCCTTGATTTGCGACCCTTACTGGCCCACCAAAGTCAAAGAAGGCAGAATCGAAGATATCTGCCCCTGCGTCTGGGATAAACGGTGTATTGAAGACGTTGTTTGTGATTTTTCCCCGATGTCCTGCACGGTCAATCCGCTGGTTGGAAAAGAGCAGGAGTTCCAGGCAAAACTGCCGCGGGTGACCAGGGAGAAAAAAGTCCTGGTTCTGGGCGGCGGCCCGGGCGGCATGCAGGCAGCCATCATCGCCGCCCAAAAAGGGCATAAAGTCACGCTCTGGGAAAAAAGCAATGCTCTCGGCGGGCAATTGATATTAGCCGCCATCCCTCCGGACAAACAGGATTTAGGTAATTTTCTGACTTACTTGAAAGTCCAGGTGGCCAAGGCCGGTGTGAATATCGTACTGAATAAAGAAGCGACGCCGGAGGCGGTCAATAAATTCGCCCCGGACTCTGTCATTGTGGCGGTCGGTTCCACCCCGTTTGTCCCGGATATCCCCGGTATTAAGGGTAAAAATGTCATCAATTGCCGGGAATTTTTAGCCGGCGAGAAAAAAGTTGGGAAGAACGTTGTCGTTATCGGCGCAGGACATGTCGGCTGCGAAACTTGTTTTGCACTGGCCGAGAAAGGTGCGAATGTCACGCTGACATTTATCGAACCGGCGCTTGAGGTCAAGTACTGGATGTTTAAAAAATATTTCCAGGACAAGCTGGCAAAATATAATGTCAAAATATATCCACAGGTAGTGTACCGGAAAATTACCGACAAGGGTGTCGAAATGACGACCCGCGAAGAGGAAACTGTTTTTCTGACCGCGGATAACATTGTTTTAGCGGCCGGAGCTACCCCCGAGCGCGCACTGCCGGAAGCGCTGAAAGGGAAATATCTAGATTTCGCGGAAATCGGCGATTGCGTCAAACCACGAAAAATCCGTGAAGCTGTCGAGGAAGGCATCTGGGCGGCAGTTTCACTGTAGCCCCACCGGTTACTTTAGGGAACGGGCATTGTCCTCGCAGGTGATGATCTCAAGTAGCGCGGTTTGTCCGCCTTCAACGGCTTTTTTTGCCCGCTTCAGGGCCGGAATAATTTCATCCGGCTGGACGACTTTTTCGGAATAACCGCCCAGCGCTTCCGCAATTTCGCTGTATTCCCCGGACTGGCTGGTCAGGTGGAACTTGCGGGTCGCGACCGGGTTTTCCCTGATATAACCGCCGAGTACAAAATTGTTGACCAGCACAACCAGAATGGGAATGTTCTCCCTGACGGCGGTTTCAAAATCCATCCCGACCATGCCGAAAGCGGCATTCCCCATGAAAGCGACAGCGGTTTTTTCCGGCCTGGCTAATTTTGCGCCCATAGCAAATCCCAAAGAAGCGCCTAAGGGCGTAGATTTTCCCCAACCGATGTAGCCGCCGGGCACAGGAGCTTCCCAGAACGGCAGCAACTGATTGCGGGGGCTGCCGGAATCGTGGGTGATAATTGTTTCCCGGGCATCCAAGGCTTTTATCATATCCCCGACTACACGGTAGGGATTAATCGGCATCTCACTGGACGTCAATTTCGGCTGCCATTCTTTCAGCCATTCTTCTTTAACCGCTTTGATTTCTTGAGCGGCACTGCTCTTCTTTTTATATTTAGTTCCGAGTTGTTCTTTAATCTCATCAATCAGCTGCCGTAGCACCAGTTTGGCATCCCCGATGACGGCATGCTCCAGGTTATAATCTTTATTGATGTCCCGTTCGTCTACCGTGGACTGGATAATCCGCTTGTTGTCCGGGATAGGAGTGGTGAAAGTTTCTTTGGTGCAACTGGAGCCGATGGCAAAGACCAGGTCGGCTCTATCCAGAAAATGCATTACCGCTCTGGGCCGCGTATTACCGCCCGCCCCGAGGGCCAGCGGATGATTCTCCGGGAAGCCGCTTTTACCGCTGAGCGTGGTAAAAACCGGAATCTGCAGCAGTTCCGCCAGTTCGCACAGTTCATCAAAGGCGGAAGCATGTAAAACGCCCTGTCCGGCGCGGATAATGGGATTATTAGCAGCAATTAATGCTTTAGCAACAATCCGGATATCAGCAGGGTCACCGGCTGTTTTCACCGCTTTGACCGGTGTATATTGAAATTTGGCATCGTCAAATTCTTCATTCATTATATCAACCGGCACTTCCAGTAGCACCGGACCGGGACGGCCTGTCTTCATCAGCGTAAAGGCGCGTCGCATCATCTCCGGTATGCGGTCGGCGAAATTAATCGTATCTGCCCACTTGGTAATGCCTTGATAATTTTTCGCGGCCATATAACTAGGAGGACGCTGCTGCCGGCGGTCGGCCCCGCCCGGCATCACCAGAATCGGGACGGACTCACTGTAAGCCTGGGCAATGCCGGAATAAGCGTTTTCGATGCCCGGTCCTGACTGGACTAGACACACTCCGATGCGTTTGCAGTTGGAAACCCGGGTATAAGCGTCGGCGATATTCACCCCAACCCGCTCCGTCCGGGAAATAATGCAGCGGATGCCTTCTTCGGCGCCGACTTCAAAAATATCGTTTTGAGGGAAACCGCTGACGAACTCGACTCCTTCCATTTTGAGGATTTTGGCGATGGCAATTCTACCTTTCATAAACGTTCCCTCTCTCTAACTATTAATTTCAGTATTTCTTAAAAACGCTGATGGCAGCGTTGACACCGGCGCCCGATTCCAACTCGCAGCGTTCAGCCAACAGAAGTTTTTCCAAGGCATACAGCAAATACAAGACATTAGATTCAGAGGAGGACTCACCCATCAGGCCGATGCGCCAGATTTTCCCTTTTAACGGGCCGAGCCCGCCGCCGATTTCGAGATTATATTCATTCAGCAGTTTTTGCCGCACACGCATATCGTCCACGCCGGCCGGGATACGCACTGAGTTTAAAGAATTCAACCGGTGACCGGACTGGGCATGCATCACCATCCCCATTGCTTCCAGACCGGCAGTTAAAGCCGCCGCGTTTTTCTGATGGCGTTTGAGGCGTGCTTCCAACCCTTCTTCGGCAATTAAAGCCAGCGCTTCATGCATGGCATAAATCATTGAGACCGGCGCCGTGTGATGATAAATTCTGCCAGTGCCCCAATAAGCCGAAAGCATCCCCAGGTCGAGGTACCAGCTCGGACCTTTGGCTTTTCTGGCTTGCATTATGTCAAGAGCTTTTTGATTAACTGTAAAAGGCGCCAATCCCGGCGGGCAGCTGATACATTTCTGGGTGCCGCTGTAACAGATATCAATACCCCAGTCGTCAACCGCTACTTCCTGACCGCCCAACGATGTTACGGTATCAACCAGAAATAGTGCGCCGTACTGTTTGGCCAGTTTTGAGGCTTCGGCCAGCGGCTGCAGGGCGCCGGTCGATGTTTCCGCATGTACCAGCGCCAGCATTTTGACTTTTTTGTGAGATTTAAACGCCGCTTCGATGGCTCCAGCCTCTATGATATTGCCCCATTCGGCGGTGACCGGAACCACATCCGCGCCGAGTCTGGCGGCGTTATCCACCATTCTTTCCCCGAACACCCCGTTCACCCCGATGACCACCGTATCGCCCGGCTCCAGAAAATTACAGAAACTGGCTTCCATACCGGCGGAACCTGTACCGGAAATCGGGAAAGTCAGTTTGTTCTGCGTACGGAAAAGGTAACGGAGCAGTTCGACCGTATCGTCCATAATTTTAACGAAGTATGGGTCCAGGTGGCCCACCATCGGGGCGGCCATGGCCAGCTGCACCCGGGGATGAACGTTACTCGGTCCCGGCCCTAATAATATCCTAACCGGCGGATTGAGATGCTGATACGAAACATTAGCCATGGATTCCTCCTGTCGAAAAATTCAATGAGTTACTTTAAAATATCTATAAAAAATATGCTTTGATATTATCTTGTTAATATCAAAGCATATTACAGTGATTTATTGAAGTCAAACAGAAGATTTAAACCTGGGGAACGCGGGGGTACGGTTCCGGATAGACCACCGGGCCATGGTCGCGTGAAGGCAGAATGATAGTCGCAGTGCCCGGTACGATGACTTCGCCGCGCTGGTTTTCGCACCAGCAATCAATATCCACACAATATTTGCCGTTATCGCAATATTTTTTAACGACTTTACCTTTGCAGAAACAGGTATCGCCCAGCATACAGAATTTGCGGATTTCTGAACGCGATTTCCAAAGGAAGCCGTCGTCGCCCATCCAGTTCGTTAAAACCATCGCCCGCCAGGCTTCGAGGTGTTCACCGGCGGCAAAACGCAACAAAGAACCCGGCCGCACCATGTTCGGCGCCTGGAAAGTCGGGTCGTAAGAAACGATATGATGCGGGTCCCGCTCTTTGTAAATACGCATCATCCGTTCGGAGAAATGCACGTTGCCGTGCCCGCCGATGTTCCAGGCTTCTTTTTCGGTCAAAGTGAACGGGCCGCGCACCACCGGCGTCAGTTCGTCCCCTTCTTTGACGTCTTCCCAGTAACGCGGATTGGCGCCGCGCAGCATTTCCACTTCCTTATCCTGGGCTTGATTAATTTTAATCAGGTCTTCCTGGGTATAGGTCGGTAGCTTAGATACTTCTTTTTTGTATTTGTTCGTCTCGTCCACTTTCTGATTTTCGGTCCAGGTCTCCCAGGACAGATAGCCGCCGATAATTGCCCCGCCGCGGTAATAATCGCAGGTTTCGAAAGTCATCACTTTTTCCCCGGCGAATTTACTGGACATTAGTTTGGCATCGGACGGATACTTCACCCGGTAGTTCAGCTTGTCGCCTTCGCAGAGCGGACGGAACCACTCATGCGCGGAACCGGAATAGAATCCGGATATGCCAGGCGGCCAATCATCCGGGTATTGGGCATAAGTAATGGTATAAATATAATTGGGCGGCGCTGTGAGGCATTTGTATTTGGTGTTTTTGCAATATTCTCGATCGCGGTAAAGTGGATTGAGGTCGCCGATGCCGTCTACAAAATGCTCGATGGTGTCAATAGACACTTCCCGGTTGAAATAAGGCTTCATATATTCAGACCCGCGGGTGCGGGCTTCTTCACTGGTGTACACGTGGCCTTTGTTCTTGCATACTTCATACCATTTTTCGATGGGACTTAACTCATTTGCAGACATTTATCTTGCTCCTTTTTACCACGAGTTTTTCAGATTTATATTGCTAATAAATAACTTTAGTTTCAATTAATTCGGTGATTTCCCGTTCGCTGATGCCCAGTAGTTCCTTAAAAACATAGTTGTTGTTTTCCCCGAGGCAAGGCGCCGGCGGATTTTTGGCGGTTAAAGCCGATTTCCAGGGAGAGCGGTAGACAATGGTTTTCCCAGCCACCGGATGGTTCTGCTCGATAAAGATGCCCCTGTTTTTGACATGCGGGTCGTTTACCAGTTCCTCGATGTTGAAAGAAGGACCGGCGGCGATTCCCGCGTCTTGCAGTTTCTGCATTACTTCGTAATGTGTGAAATCTTTGGTCCAGCCGGCAATCAGTTTATTCAATTCATCCTGGTTTTGCCAGCGGCTGTACTGGTCGGAGAATTTTACGTCTTTGCACCAATCGGGATTACCCATAATGCGACAAAGCGTACGCCATTTCTTATCCGTGTCCACGGCAATAGCAACCCATTTGTCATGCCCTTTGCAGGGGTAGCAGCCGTGGGGCGCCATGAAATCGTCGCGGTTACCCATCCGCGGGCGGGTCCGGCCATCCATTACTTCGTCCATTATCACTTCCGGAATCAGGCTGGTGACGCCTTCATTCTGGGCGATATCCACGTGCTGTCCCTTACCAGTCTTATTCCGGTAACTCAGCGCCGCCAGCACGCCCACCAGCCCGTACATACTACCGATGGGGTCGCTGGGATAAGGACCGGAGATCACCGGCACTTCACCCGGGTATCCGAACGAGGCGCTCAAACCGCCGACCGCTTCCAGCGTAGACCCATAAGACAAATAGTCTTTGTCCGGACCGGTGCTGCCGAAAGCCGGTAAAGTGACCAGAATAATATCCGGTTTGATTTCTTTCAAAGTGTCATAACTCAGGCCCCAACCGGGTAGTGCCCGGGGCGCGAAATTGGTAATGATAACATCGCTGATTTTCACCAGCTTCTTGATGATTTCTAACCCTTTCAGCTGCTTCAAATTAAGCGTGATACTTTTAACGCCGCGGTTGGTGACATTGAATTGTCCTTGATTTGGTCCCTGTTCGGGGTTTTTGGTGATTTTTACTACCCGCTGGGAATCAAGCCTTTGTCTGGTCTCAATTTTGATAACCTCGGCACCCATATCCGCCAGCACACCGCCCATCCACGGTCCGGCCCAAACCCAGGTAAAAGCAATCACCCTGATACCTTTAAGCGCTGGTGTACTCATCATGCTGTTTCCTGCCTTGCTTGCTGATTCGACCAAAGTGAATCCGTGACCGGTTGTCAGATAACTCCGGCTTCTTTCAATCTGTTTAAATCTCGCTTGGAATAACCCAGGCGCCCGCAAAAAATTTCTTCGTTATGCTGCCCTAAAAGCGGGGCCGGCGAAGGCGCCTCCCTTTGAATTTCAGAAAAACGGTAAGGCACGCCCGGAAAAGTCAGTTTATGGGTGTTTTCACGTTCGATATCTACGAAAAACTGCCTCGCCGCCATCTGCTTATCCCCAAGCACCTGATGGGCGGTTCGCACCGCGCCCAGCGGTACGGCTTTTTCCTGGCTGCGCCGGTAGATTTCCTCTTCGGTATACTGCATCGTCCATTCAACCATTAACGGTTTGAGCGCATCCCAGTATTTTGCTCGCGAGGCAAAATCCTTAAACAACTCATTGTCCGCCCATTCGGGGTTCCCCATCACCTCGACGAAACGCCGCCATTCGGCTTCTTCGACGAAAGCGGCACAGATAAAGCCGTCCTTGCAGGGTAAAATATGGAAAGGCGCATGTCCCGCCGCATCGGTCCGGGTCATAATCTGCCCGCCATACGCGTAGCGGGCAATGGAAGAATTTAAATTCTGGATAACACTTTCCTGTTCGGAGACATCTAGTTGTTCCCCCAACCCGGTGGTGCTCTGGCGAAAAATCGAACTCAGCGTAGCCACCGCCGCGCTCAAGCCGGCCTGAAAAGTGAATAAATGTGCCGGCAGCTTGATGGGTTCTTTGCTGATATCGCCTTCACGCATTGAAATATATCCCACACCACCGATATGCGCGTTCACCAGTTCGCAACTCTGAAAGTCTTTATAAGGGCCGGTTTGTCCGAACGGCGTAATCGAGGTCTTGACGATACGCGGGTTAATCTCTTTAACAAACTGGTAAGTCAATCCCAGCTGTTTCATTTGTTTCGGGGGATTGTTCTCAACAAAAACGTCGGCGGATTTCAGTAATACGCTGATTATTTCTGCGCCGGTGGCCGTGGACGGATTGAGTGTAATGCCCAGTTTATTCATATTCAAATATTGAAACAGGCCGCTGTTTTCCAGACCGGGGATATCATGCAGAAAAGGGGCCACTTGCCGGGACGAATCGCCGCAGCACGGGTCCTCAATTTTAATGACTTCTGCCCCGAGGTCAGCCAGAATTTTGGCACAAAACGGCGCAGATATAAAATTGCCGTATTCAACAACCTTAACGCGGTCTAACACCTTGTAAAACATACCGCCCCCATATTGAGGTTTAAATTTAACTCGAACCGATGACATGCTGTTTCACAATCGTACCGGAACCTAATTCGAACAATGCCGGATAAGTTCAGTTATGTCAATTATTCACCGAAACATTAACCGCTACTAAATCGCGGATTTGCTCACAAATTACCGCATGAATATCACGACGATATTGAGCTTTATGATATAAAAAATGACTGCCATTGTCAATATTAGATATCAAATATTGGCTCAAAGCTGTAATAATCAGTAATCTGCAGTAAACAGCGGTGATAAAAGCGGAAATTTACTATTTGTAAGTCGAAAATTGAAAGCTCTATACTCAAGATATAGCGACTTGCTCTAACCACAGATATCGGGAATAAACCGGTTACCTATGATGAATAGATATTCGGATCACTTTTTCAATATCTCATGAGACTTGTAAAGCTGAGACTATCTAGCTCAAGAATACCCTCTTTTGTGTTTCGAGCATCGCGGGAAAATATGTTTCGGGATGTAAAACTACGTGAAAAAACCACTTGATTATAAATGGACGGCGTTAACCGCCGCCAGCGTCGGCACTTTTATGGCCAACCTGGATGCCAGCATCGTGGTCATCGGCCTGCCGACCATTTTGGCGCATCTGCACGCCAGTATCGTACATGGAATTTGGATTATCACCGGCTACACGCTGATGATGGTAATCCTTTTTGTTTTACTTGGACGTCTGGGGGATTTGTACGGCCGGGTGCGGCTTTTCAATATGGGGTTTATTATCTTCACACTTGGTTCGCTGCTCTGTGCGCTGTCCAGAAACGGCGACCAGTTGGTGGTTTTCCGGTTCTTCCAGGGCGCCGGGGCGGCTTTGTTGATGGCCAACAGCGGCGCCATTATTACTGACGCCTTCCCCAAAAACGAACTCGGCATGGGACTGGGGACATCGGTAATGGCTGTCAACCTGGGTAATATCGTGGGGTATACGCTCGGCGGGGTGCTGGTGACCTATTTTGGATGGCAGTCAATATTCCTGGTCAATATTCCCATCGGGATTTTCGGGACAATATGGAGTTACACCCATCTCAAAGAAATCAGCCGGAAACCGGTCGGCCAAAAATTCGATTACGCCGGGTCAATCCTGTACTGTTTTGGGCTAGCAACAATCCTGATCGGCCTGGCAATCGGGGACCCGCTTTCGGAGCGTAACCTGCTAATTATCGGCTGCGGTGTGGCCTTTTTCATTGCTGTCATTTTGGTAGAATTACGCGTCAAATTCCCGACACTCGACCTTTCCCTTTTCAAAATCAGGTTGTTTGCCGCGGGTAACGTGGCAGCTTTTTTAAACTCGCTGGCTTTCAGCTGCGGTCCGTTTCTAAGGTCGTTGTATTTGCAGCTGATACTCGGTTACAACGCGGCTAAAACCGGCGTTCTGCTCATCCCGATGGAAATCATTATCTTTGCCATCAGTCCGATTAGCGGCAGGCTAGCGGATAAATACGGCAGCCGGATTTTATGTTCAATCGGTTTGGCTTTTAATGCTGCAGCTTTAATCTGGTTCTCGACGTTAAATCAAAAATCATCCTATGGCGAAGTACTGGTGAGCCTGGCATTGTTCGGGTTCGGTATGGCTTTATTCTCCTCGCCGAATTCCAGTTCCGAAATGGGTTCCGTACCGCCAGAGAAACGCGGAGTCGCCAACGGCATCAGAATGACGGTGAATCAGACCGGGGCCGTGCTCAGCGTGCCCTTTTCTTTGCTGCTGATGACGCTGGTAATGCCGTACAGTAAACTTTCGCAGATTGTCGGCAGTTCCCAGTTGATCAGTTCCAATGAATTGCCCATTTTCCTGATGTCAATAAACCATGCCTGTCTCATTCTCGGATTCGTGACGCTGGCCGCGATTATCCCTTCTTTGATGCGCGGCCCCAAATTAAATGCTGCTGTTTCTTCGCCCAAAATTCGCCGGTAATATTTCTTACAGACGGCGGCTTGTAATTAAACAAATTCAAGTGTTAAGATAGCTAGCATGACGGTGTCTTTTCAAGCCAAATACGGTCCGTGGGCATTGATTACCGGTGCATCACGGGGGATGGGGGCGGAATTCGCCCGCCAGTGTGCCGAACGGGGTCTGAATACAATTCTGGTCGCCACCAATGCCGAATTGCTTCAGACCCGGGCCGATTCGATCATAAAAGGATACGGGGTTGAAGTCAGAACAATAGTGCTGGACCTCAGCCGTGAAGACTTTCTGCAAGCAATTACCCCGGTCACCACTTCCCTCGAAATCGGCCTGCTGATAAATAACGCGGGCTTGTCCAAAATCTCGCCATTTTTGAACCTGAGTGAAGACGAGCTGGTAAAGCAGCTGCACATCAACGCGCGAGCAGGGCTCATTTTGACCCGTCACTTCGCCCGGAAGATGGTCGCACGTAAACGCGGCGGGATTATTTTTCTTTCTTCCGGTTCGGCCCTGTCCGGCACCGCTTATTCGGCAAATTATGCGGGCACAAAAGCCTATAACCTGATACTCGCCGAAAGCCTTTGGTATGAACTCAAGCCGTATGGTGTGGATGTGCTCGGTTTCATGGCCGGCTCGACAAAAACCCCTGGGTGGGACGCAAATTCGCCAAGGCCGGACTGGTTCGTGAAAGTGATGGACGTTAAAACCACCGTAAGCGAGGCACTGCATACGCTGGGAAAACGCCCGAGCCTGATAGCCGGAAAGTCTAACCGCCTGGGATACTTTTTTATGGGGAGGATGTTATCCCGCGCCCAGGCGATACGTATCGTCAGCGTCTCGATGGATAAAATGTTCGGGCCGTTCGGAAAAGACATTTGAAATAACTGGAAAGGAGCAATTATTATGCCTAAATTCGACCCTGAAATCGTGCACCAGTGCGCGCTGCAGTCCCTGGGAAAACCGAAACCTGAGATGTTCGATGCTTTCGCAAGGGCGCTCGCAGAGCATTATCCGAATACGCTCGATTTCTCGCAACCATGGATTTACAGCATCGCCGGCGGCGCAATGATTCAAATGAAGCTCTACTATGCTTCCACCAGCGAATATATCATGATTTGGGGTACGCCAA
>Ga0326727_10014087_pt1 | contig 17539 bp, 7 predicted proteins | sample MB2enrmetagenome_FD_207643 | JGI IMG/M metagenome (GOLD analysis project Ga0326727, IMG submission 207643) | Lab enriched peat soil microbial communities from McLean, Ithaca, NY, United States - MB29MY | ecosystem: Environmental > Terrestrial > Soil > Wetlands > Peat | place: USA: New York...
TGACGACGCTCTGGCAATCGCATCAGGTGTGAGTTGGAACCCCGCGGTTTGCAGCCGTTGCGCCAACTTCGGGACAGCTTCCTTCACGTGATCGTTGAACGGAATGTAGATGATTCCCGTAATGTCAGACGGATGCTCGACGTGACCCTTTTGAAGAATAGCAACCCGCGACCGCGTAAGGGAAGCGAGAAGCATTCCCATTTCCAAAATGACGTTTTGCCTCGCTCTTGCCTTGACTTCCGTCGCGCCATCCTTCTTTGCATATCCCATGTCATCGGGTGTCAGGAGCACAATTCCAAACGAGGACGTCGCCTGCTTGCCAATTTTGGCTTCCAGTTGCTCAATGATTGTCAGACCGCCCCCATCTGTATTCTGCAAAATGAAAGGTTGAAGGCCGAGCTTCATAAGGACCAATTCGAGCTGCTCGCGAGACTGGCTATCGTGACCGTGGACAACGAAGATCGTTCGGCCGTTTGAAGCCGCTGGCATTGGAGAACCATTACGAAGCGCCATTGCGCCTTCCAAAGCACTCTGAAGCTTTTCCTTGGCATTGTCGGGGCCGTCGAACCATATCGTGCCAGTTTTTGCGGACCAGTTGATTCCACCGCGATCTCGACATTTTAGCCGAAGCGCCGTCGGTGTGGTCGACCACTCCCCGTCGAGCGCGGCCAATTCGACGAGGCTCTTGAATTCATCCTCAGACCCATGGAATTTTTCCACTTTCTTAGCCTCCTATGGCTTGCGGCCTGACTGGCCGCGATCAGCGGTTAATGCCGGTTCCGCCGCCATTCGGTCCCACGCCGCAAGCATAAGGCGGGCGGTGCGGTATTCGCCGTGGCGGGCGATGTCGTTCTTTTTAAGCACGCGGAAGGTTTCCGACGGGTAGCCGGAGCCCATCGCGTCCTCGGGGTCGAGGATGTAGCGGAGTTCGTCGCGGCTGAGGCCATAGGCGCGAGCGTAGAAGGCGTCGAGTTCGGCACGTATATCGGCGCGGCGATCCTCGCTCCAGGCGAAGGGTGCTCCTTCATAGCCGAGGTCGCGGGCAAAGGGCGCCATGGCATGGCTGGTGTAAGTCAGTTCCAGCACGCGCGGCACGATGAAGGCTAGGTCGGAAGTAGTGTATGCTCCAGGTGGAGGAACTGGAATTTGTTGCATAAGATATAGCTTGAATGACGTGCCTCCTAATTTCTGTCGCACGACGTAATCACAAACTAATGAATTCATTGCTGACAAAAGAGCTGCGCAAAATCTCGGCTCGGCAGATGGAAACATTAGAAGATACTTGTCCCCAGAGCCGACGGCCGGAATCGCTGCCGCGATCAGTGTTCGCTCGTTTGTCGAGTTGGTAATATCGCGCCAGCCCATTAGCCAGCCGCGCGTCCAGCGTTTAGCCCGCAGGCGGTCGGCGACTTCGGTCTTCGGCACCCAATAGCGGGGAGTGGGTTCGAAATCTGGCTCCTGCTTCTCAGCTTCGATCGAGTTCCGGCTGTTGGCGCCGTCGTAGGTGGCCCAGCGATGGTCGAACTGGTGGATCATTTTGGCTTCGTAGAGCGGCACGTAGCATGCCTCTTCTTGAAGCCAATCACTGCCTTCCGCCTCAAAGCCCATCTCGCGTAATTGAGCAGCCGTGCGGAACCAAGCGGAATCTTCGGCCATATGCCAGATGCGAGTGTGAAAGGATAAGCCCCACGGATTGCCCACCACGCCCGCAGCTTCGTCGATTAGCACCGGCACTCGGCCGTAGATTTTCGCCGTTAGCTCCGCGTCCGCTCGGGCGCGGAACACCGGTGCGGTCTTCGTGTTGGGGTTGATGCGCGCGATCTGCGCCGGCGAAAGGCGATATCTCCGCTCCGAATCTTCTAGGTGCCTGACTTCGAGGATATAGGCAGCGAATTCTGGATCCTTCTCAGTGGTGCCGAACGTGAGAAGTGTAAACGGCGTGTCTGAATGAATGCCCGGGAATATCTTTTTCTGGTTATCGAAAGCGAGAGAGCGGATGAGTCGATTACCTTCTGTCAGGGACGAAAAGAACGCGCTCGTCGTATAGTCTGTGATGAGACCCGTCGGCACTATCACCCCGGCCCGCCCGCGCGGACTGACAAGATTGGCAAAATGCTCGGCAAACAGCGCGTAGGTGTTAACATCACCGCGCCCGGTCAGCGCAAACCGCCCGGACTCGCGGGCAAAGACCGATGATGCCTCAGCCAGCCGCTTCGCTGCGTCGAACGCCTCGTGCAGCGAGCGATCGCGGGTCCCCACCTCGGCTTTGGCAAGCGCCGCGATCAGCTTGCCGCGCGCGGCGGCGTTCGGCGCGTTGGCGATCTCCGGATCAAGCGAGGCAAAAAATTCCTGTTCCTGGAGCTTGATGCGCTCCCACGGCGGATTGCCCAACACCACGTCGAACCCGCCCGAGGCCATTATGTCCGGGAACTCCAGCGGCCAGTGCAAGGCGCGTGCGGTGCGCGATGCCTCCGTCGCACGCGCCACCAACGGCGGATGCACCTGCTTGTCAGCCAGCGCGCGCCAGACATCGCCGGTGGTCGGCACGATCGGCGCCTGTCCCAGCGCCGGGGCCCCACCAGCCTTCGGCATCAGAAACGCGGCGATGTACAGATCGGCCGCCTCACCCCAGGCATAGCTTAGGCGATCCGTCCTTGCTGCCTCGAACCGGCGGCGCTTCTCTTCGACCTGCTCTTGGGTGTCTTCCGGCAGTGCCCGCACCGCCGCCCGTGCCCGCGCCAAAGGCGCGGCCGCCGGTAGTTGGCCGCCACGGAGGAACAGATCGCTTTGGCCCTTCTGTTCGGCACGGTTGCGCGTGGCGTAATACTTTGTCGTCGGCTTATCGTCTCCGGTCAGCGGCTTGTACGCCGCATCCGGAATGCCTTTGGCCAGTAATGTGATGTCGCACACACCAAGCAGCGAATCGCCGCAGCGGATATTGGGATCCAGGAAGCCCAGCGGCTTGCCGGGCTCCAACGCTTCGATCCAGAGCGCGACCTTGCAGAGCTCAACCGCCATCGGGTTGCGGTCCACGCCATAGATGCAGTGGGAGACAACCTCACGCAGTGCGTGCTGGAACTCGTCCTGTGACGGAGCGCCTGGGCTTCTGTGCTTGGCAATCCGCGCGGCCGCGCGTCGTGCGGCCCCGAGAAGGAAGTGACCGGAACCGCAGGCGGGATCGATGATCGAGAGCTTCAAAATCTCAGCGGCGGGATCAGCAGCGTTGCGCGCCTCCGCCGCGTCCAGAACCGGCTCCAGCGTGGAATCCAGCAGCAGCTTCACCAGCGCATCGGGCGTGTAGTAGCTGCCAGATGTCTTGCGCGCGTTGCCGCGTGTTTCATCGCCTTCGGCAAACTCGAAGGTTCGCGTATCCGCGCTGGCTCGGGGCGTCAGCTCCAGCAAGCTCTCGTAAACCGATCCCAGTTCCTCGGTTTCCATGTCGCGCCAGTTCACGCGCGTGAGGGGCTGGCCCTCCGGCCGCAGCCAGGCCAGCCGCCAAACCGCCGCCAGCAAGCGGCGGTTTTCGATCCGGCCGTTTTCGAGGTCCGGCACAACTCCATGAGCAAACAGGCCGCCGAGGGCAGGCAGGCCAAGCTGCTCCTGGCCACGCATCAGCGCCCGGAACGTGGCCTTCAGGCCCTCCCATGAATCCGCATGCCGGTCCCAGGCTGTCCGGCGCATCGACCGCTCGCGCAATCGCGCAAGCGAGTAGCCTTCCGCGTAGACACGCCGCGCCTGGTCCGATGTGCCGGCCGGGTGCAGCAAGCCACGATCTTCCGCCGCGAAGATGAAGATCAGGCGGTAGATGACGCGCAAGAGCTGCTCGAAATAGGCGTGCCCGCTGAGCGCGCCATCGGTCAGCGCTTGACGGAGTGCCCCGTTGGCCGGGTTCTCGATGAAGCCCTGGCCAAGTTCTAGCAGGGCCGCTTCGACGCCCTGGCGCAGCTTGTCACGCGCCGCGACCCCATCGGTACGTCCGCGTTCGCGCCAGCGTTCCAGCGCGCAGTCCGAAACGGCGGCATCCGCTTGCCCGAACCGGCTTTGATGGATCAGCAACCAGAGCGCCGAAAAATCCGGAAACAAACCTTCGGAGAAGATTTTCGACAGGTTGGCTTCGATCCAGGCCGGCCGCGTCAGGCTGATGTTGTCGCGCATCACGCGCAGCGTCACGCCGTCGCTGACCAATCCCCAAGCGGCATCCTCTCGGGCGTTCAGATACTCCTGCAACAGCAGGGTCGCGGACCGCCGACGAGAGCTGTCGCCGAACTGAGCAAGGCTTTCATCCACACCGGATCGACGCGCCCCCTCAGCGGGGGCTGGCGCGATAACGATCGGCACGCGCCCACCAAGCGCGGCGTGCCGGACTGGAAACTCACGCTCTCCGATCCGCGTGATCGATTGCGGTTCGAGGGAGGCGAATCCAAAGCATTGGCGCAGCAGATCGAGGACGAACCGCTCCGACGCGGCGGCACTCTGGGCGCGGGAGGCCTCGAACCGCGACCATAGTGCTTCGCCGATGCGGTAGTAGCGCGCGATCTCGTCGCGCAGCTTCAGACCGGGCGGAATCTCGTACCCTTCGACCGTTTGATCGTTGGCCTCGAAGGCTGCGAGCCGGGCGACGATATCCGGCGTCAGCAGCGCGCCGACAATTTCGAGCCCGGCAAAATCCAGCCTGGCGGCGCGACGCGATTGACGGGAGCGGGTTGGTCTATGAGCCATGGTCCGCCCTCACAGCCGTGGCATCAGGACATACACGCCGATCACATCGACCGGCAGTACTGCCTCGACCTTCACGCCGGCTCTCGATCCCAGCGCCTGGCGGACCCGGCTGTGATCGGCGGCAAGGGCGCCAGCACGTTCGGCGGCGTAGGCATTCAGCGCTGATTTCAGCGAACCAAGCCCAGCCACGGCTCTTGCCAATTGGGCATCGCGCACCCGTTCCGGCACGTTGCCGCTCTTTGCTTCCAGCAGGGCAAACGCCCCGTCGCCGGCAAGGACGCGGGCGCCAGACCCCGCGTCGAACGCTATCGCCGCGGCCTCCTCGGCCATGGCGAATTGCGGTCCGAGCCGCCCGCGTGAATCAATTCGGTGGCGAATGCGCAGCAGGAGCAACGTGACGACGGTCTCGACCGCCTCGCTTTCCCAAACACCGCAACGCGGCAGGGTTGCCGGGTTGTCCTGTTTGGTTTGGAGATCGAGAGCATTCTCAAGAAAGGTCTCCGCCAGGATTCCGGGCAGCGGATGCGCGCGATGGATCGAAAGGAACCCCGCTCGCGGGCGCGCTTCAAAGGCGATCTTCAAGGGCTTCGGCGATGCCGATTCGTCCAGCATGCCCTCTGCCTGGAACCGTTCCTTCAGAATATCTGGCACGAGATAAAGGGGAGCCGAAAATCCTCCACGCTGCTGCGACACCAGCGGGGCGCCAAGCCGCATCATCGCGCGGGATACAAAGCGCTCGGTATCGGCGAAGTCGCCGAGAGCGGACTGCGTCAACGTCCATTCCGCCGCGACCTCTTCCGGCTTCAGGCTGTGTTGGGCGAAAATTGTGCGGGCCTTTTTCTCTTTCTCCGATGCATTCGACCAGGCGATATCGATCTCTTTCGCCTCTGGCGAGCGCGACATATCGAGGTCGAGGGTCAACTGGCGGCGCTCCCGTGCCCGTAGCAGAACCGCCGACATCAGTGCCTTGGTGAGGCTTCCGCCTTCGTCCGGCATCGGCACCTGAACGCCCGTCTGCTTCTCGATCGCCCGCGCCTTGCGCAGGATCACATCCAGCACCGCGCCATCGACCGGATTATTCTCGCCATAGATCAGGATTGTTCTGACGGTCTCCCGCTTCTGTCCGAACCGATCGACCCGCCCTTCGCGCTGCTGATGCCGTGTGGGATTCCAGGACAGGTCATAGTGTATGACGGAATCGAAGTAGGCCTGGAGGTTGATGCCTTCTGAAAGACAGTCGGTCGCAACGAGAATCCGCTTCTCGAATTCACCCAGCGCCTCGACCCTGGTTTCCCGGTCTTCGGATGGAAGAGAGCCAGTGACGACTTCGACGGTATAGTCCTTGAACGTGGAAGCGAGGGCGGCACCAATCGCCTCAGCCGTCGCGATAAACCGGCAGAAGACGACAGGCGAATATCCGTCCTTCAAAAGGCCCTGGAGCGCGGACTTCAGGACAGCGAACTTCGGATCGCGGGCCGAATTTGCTGCCAGCGCGTCGGCTTGTGCGATCAACCCAGCGAGCCGTGTGTCCTCGATGGCGGCGCCGGGTTCGAGATCGTCCTCGGCCGACTCGTCTTCATCGATGGCCCGTGCCGCAATGAGATCGGCTTCCGCCTCATCAACATCGAGGATCGCCCGTGTTCTCAAGGCGCGGGCGGCGGCGGCCGGGCTGGAGCCGACGCAACGCATGAGCGAGAGCGTTCCCCAGAAGGCCAGCCGCTGCCGCAGCGCGCCTTCCTCGGATGAAATAACTTCCGCGCAATAGTCGAGGATGGCACTGTAAAAGCGTTCATAGTCGCCCGAGAGCCGGTACTTGATCTCCGAAACCTCGCGCTGCGGGAAAAGTCCTGGCTCGCGCCAGGCGTCGATGTCGCGGCGACGACGCTGAATGTAATAGCCGGCCAGACGCTCTCGTAGGGCGCGGTATTGGTCGCCGGTTGCATCGCGCAATCTCGAGAAATCGCGGTCGAGCAAACCAAGCAAATTGTGAAATGCATCGTCGTCACCGGAATGCGGCGTGGCCGTCAGGAGCAGGAGATGCCGCGTCTTGTCGTCGGCGAGTTTCCGAAGCAGATCGAAACGTCGGTGGCGCGCCTTGCCACCCGAGACTGCGGCGTGCGCTTCATCGACGACGACCATCTCAGGGCATGCGCGCAGAAAGTCGTCCAGCCGCCGCTCGCTTTTTATGAAGTCGAGGCTGACGACAGTGAAAGGGTAGGCCTCGAAGACGCTGATGGTGTTCGGAAGGTCGCGCTCCAGCCGCGCGGCAGCCGACGCCGTGACCGGGGTTGCGGTGATCGAAAATTTGGTTTCGAGCTCCGTCGTCCATTGATCCACGAGATGCGGCGGGCAAAGAATTGAGAACCGGTCGATCTCGCCGCGATCGATGTACTCGCGAAGGATGAGACCGGCCTCAATCGTTTTCCCAATGCCGACGTCATCGGCGATGAGGAGACGCGTCGTTTCTTGGCGCAGCGCCATCATGAGCGGCGCAAGCTGGTAGGCGCGTGGTTCGAAGTTGATCCTGCCCGCTCCGCGGAAGGGGCCGGCACCGCGGCGCAGCGACAGTCGCAGAGCGTCCCGGAGCAACTGGGCAGCCTCGCGCCCCCCCGGCCGGTCTCCAGTCGGCGGATCGAATGCCGCATAGGTGATGGGATCTGTTTCAAGCTCGGGAATGAGGGTTTCGGCCTCCTGTTCGGAGCCGGTCAGCGGTCGCAGACGAAGTGCATCGCCTACGGCGAGGACAATCCATTCCCGGCCTCGCGCGTGAACCAACTCGCCCGGGGAGAAGGTTGCGGTCGCGCTCACAGAGGCTTCCCTCCGAGCAGGACAGCCAGATCGGCGAGCACCTGACTGCGCGCGGTTCCCGCCGAGGGCAGCAGGATCAACTCGATCCCGCGTGCGGCTAAGTTGTCGTTCAACCCCGGGGGAACCGAACCTTCCTCGGCAGCGGCGATCCGGGCGGACCTCCAGATCAGTTCGATACTATGGCCATCAACGACCAGCGGAGCTGCGTCCGGCGGTGGACACCCGCCCAAGTCCGGATGCGGTTCGCCAGCTCCGTCAACACCTCGCGTGGCCGCGAATGCGAGCCTGATAAGGAAGGCGAGCGCAGGATGCTGCCGCCGATCGATCAGCTCGTGGTCGGGCTGGTTGAAATAGGACAAAAGGCAACGGTAGCAGCCGGCGACGCACCGAGCGTCAGACAGGTTCAATAGGGCCGACGGACCGCTGATTGCTGCCGCGTCGAGGCTGGCAAGGTCATAGTGCATGACCTCCAGCGCCTTTCGTGCGACGGCTTGGAAGGCACCTTCTTCGGAAACAAGCCGCGACAAAGCGCCCGCGCCGCCTTCCGCCGCCTCGTAGAAGAGGAGCCCGCGGCGATCCTTGCGGGCGGGTGTCGGCTCTACAAGAATTTCGCCTTCTTCGAGCTGGTAAACACCCTCAACGCCGCGCGCGAGTGCATGTTGGATTGTAGCCACCACCGAGATGGCGGTATCGCCCATTGCCGCAAGCCATGCCGCGGGAAAACGAAGGAGCAGAGCGTTTTTGCGGTCCTCGACGACCGGAGTCAGCTGCTGCCGAAACCGAGTAGGTGACGGGTCATCCGCCTCGCCGGGTCGCGCCGCGCCGATCCAGTAGCCACTTTTGGGGTCAATCCAAAAGCCAACCTCATTGAGGTCTTTGCGCCGGCGCAGGCCCTTGTTGATTCGTCGGACCAATGCCGCTGGAGCAAAGTCGGCGGCGAGAAGGCTACCCTCAGCATCTTCAACAATGGTGGATCGGATTCCGACAGCACCGTGGAATGAAAATGTGGTTTGTAATTCGTAGCCTTGCCGCCGCCGCTCTTCGTCGTTGGCCGTGATGCGCTCAACTTGCCGCGTGCCGACATTTTCGATGCGATAAAGCTTGCTCGCGATGTCGCCACCCCCCAGGGGGTGCCGGCACACATGGCATTCATCCGGCGGCTCGCCGTCATGCGCGGCTCCGCAGACCGAGCAGATGGCGGTACTGAAAGTTGGTAGATTTCCGTCCTCGCCATTTCCCGCCTCTTTCAGAAGAGCCCGATCGACGCGATAGGCGCGTCCTTCGTGATAGACCAGACTTCCTGGGCCAAACTCGGCGATCGCAAGGAAGCGCGCGCGCTGGATATAACGTTGTCCTTTGCCGCCCTGACCGCCCGGCACAAAAGCCATCAAAGGAAGCCGCGGGAAGTTGTATCCCGGCAGGAACCCTTCCGTCGCCAGATAACGATAGACATAGAAGTCCGAGCCCTGGCCTTCGGCACCGCGGAGCAGCAGCTTGATCTGAATATTGCCGGCGGCTTGCCTTGTTTCGGCTGACCGCCGCTCCTGCGGAGAGATCGAATAATCCTTCAGCGTTCGTGTCGCGTCCTCTACTTGGCGTTCAGCGGCCGCCAGCAGACCGCGCCAGCGCTCGAACGCGGAGGCAAACTTGTCCGGAGCGGCTGCAACCACGCTCGCGGCGTGCGGAGCCGGACCGGCAAACCAAGATGGCGGTGTAGCGCCGTAGTCGCGCGCGAGGGCCAACAAGACCGCTGTAATCTGCTGTTCGCCGGCCACGCGTGCTTCGTCCGATGTCACGCGTTCCCAGTGTTCCGCGAGCAACGGCTTCCCGGCCGAGGCCATATCTAGGTTTTCAGAAATCGAGGCAGCTAACGCGACACCCGTTGCGGCAAGCCACTCCGCATGTAGATGACTTTCAACCAAATCCGGATTGGCGAGGTCGATCGACGGCGGAACCACGATACCATCCACCATCGCACTGGGCCGTTGAAAGAAATACTGATCATGCGGGCTCTGCGCTGCGCAGTAAGTCACAATCAGTGCCGCCTGACCGCTCCGGCCGGCGCGTCCACTGCGTTGCGCATAATTGGCCGGGGTGGGTGGCACGTTTCGCAAATAAACGGCATTCATGGAGGAGATGTCGACGCCGAGCTCCATTGTCGGCGAGCAAAAGAGAGTCGGAAGAAAACGGCTATCCTCCCGCAGCTCCCGGAGACGTTCGGCCTTTTCATTTAACGTCTTTTGATCATCCACGCCAAAACGGAACCGTGACTCCCGCAACTCCCGGAGATCGCCTTCAACCTGTGCCGTATGCTCGCGTCCTTCGAAACCAAACAGCGCCTGCCCGCCCTCGGCAAGGAGAGTGCCAATTCCCCGATAGAGGTCCTGGAAAAATAGGTTGTCTCGCTCCGGGTCTATATTGCCGCGCGCCAAGCTAAACGTGATCCCAGAAGGCACGAGACGCCAACCCTCGCCGCCGACCGGCGATGCCACGGACGTTGCAAGCCCATAGCGGGCGGCGGCTTTCAAAAGCCCTTCAATAATCTCGGTCATTTGCCGGCTCGTTGGTCGCCGTCCGGCAAAAGTCATCGTCCGTAATTGGCGACCAATCGTGCTGGTCGGAGTGCCGCGGATAATGAGCTCTTCATCCTTCTGCGGCATTTCGCGCCGCGCTGGCGGGCGTGGCATAAAGACGGTCGCAGCGAGCGAACCCTCATCTTCCAGGAGCCACGGCGCCTTGATGACGCTGCGCATCCGCCCAGCCAGGCTTTCAATTTTCAGTCGATCGAGAGCGTCGCAGTCGACGGCAAGGCCTTTGCGCATCACGTCCAGCAGGGCACGCAAGGCCGACGCGCGCTCGTCGGGCGAGGCAGCGCTGAGAATGGGTGTGTCCTCGAATTCCTCGTCGCGGCCGGCAAGTTCATAAAGTGAAAGATACGTCGCTTCTATCAGTCCAAGCTGTTCAAGATTGGGGTTGGTGTAACGCCAGCCGCGGCGCTGATCGATCCAGAAGCGGTGTGTCAGTGCGTCGCGCATGGTGCGCTCCGCATTCAGAAGGTTCGCGCCCCTGAGATCGGGCTCAACCAACCATTCTGTGCGTCGCCCTCTATTGGCCGAAACAAAGCCCAGCATGCGTTGGATCGCTTGGCCAATCTCAGTGTCCTGCAAACCTTCGTCGCCGGCTGCGGTCAGGCCCGCTAAAATCGCTCCACGAAGCAGTGTTACGAAAAGAAAATCGTTAAAGTGACCAGCCTGGAGAGCAGCGTCCTGACGGTTGTCCGTAAAGGCGAGGATTTTGCGGGTGCCCGGAGCTATGGCGAACTGAGGGTCGTTCATCCAGCGCAAAATCGAAGCGATGATGATGGTCGTAGCGGAGCTGCGCCCTTCGGCACTGAGAGCGGCAAGGCGGTTGATGTCACGCGTGGAGTCACTGTGGTGCTCGCCGCAGGCCGGGCAAAATTTGAATCGTCCCGGCATAAACCAGGCACGACGACCACCTGGGCCGGTCAAACCATCCGGCAAAACGGCAACAAGTTCGGCCCGCGTCTTGCGATATGTTGCCTTCAAACGGAGCTCGCCCGAACGCCCTTCTTCGAGCCACGGATCGGGATAGTCTTCATCCCGGCCCTGAAAGAGGAATTCGCCATCCATCGGCTCCGGCATAAGAAAGCCCCAGCGGCTAGCGGCTCCGTCCGTATCGTCATCGTCATTGATGGGCACGTCGTCGATCTCGCGCTTTTCAAAACGCGTCGTGCCCATTTCATCCAGCGCGTTAACGGGGTGATGCTCTTGGCCGCAGCGCCGGCAAAAATGCGTTGCAAAGAGGCGTTTGTCAGGATGCGTTGGATCGAAAACCTGTCCGTCAAAGGTGACCGACCTCGATCCCGCATGGTCGAGAGTTGCATACAGACGACCGGCGCCAGAGATAAATTGATGCAGCTTGAACGCGAAAAGCGGCTCATCGCTACCGCCTGCAACACCACGCGCGCCCTCTGACAGACTGAAAGCCAGAAGGCAGTTTTTCAACGCGGCTTCACAAACACTGAGGTTCTGCCCGCACTCGTTATGGAGGAGAGCGGCCGCCTCTTTCAGTGATTTGGGGCTCGCACGAAGCGGCTTGCGATTTACCTCCTTCAACCCGAGCCGAGTTTCCACCCAGATCGCAAGGGCATCCAACGCGATTTCCTCATTGGATTTGCCGTCATATGGCGTTTCGTCCGCCGCGCGCCTCACGCTTGTTCCCAGTTCGGTCAGCCCTTCATCGGCCGACCTTTCAGGATTCGTTGCCCGCTTCAGAGTCTCGGTGACGATCGCATCGCGCGCGATCACGGTTCCGAAAAGGCGTGACGCCACTCCCGCAACGATTTGATTGCGGTCGTCTTCAATGCCTTCGCTCGCCATCGTGGCCGAGGTGCCGATGCAAATCGGGGGATGTTTCGGATCGCCAACACGCGCGCGCAGACGGCGCATGAGCATGGCGACATCGGCACCCTGCCGTCCCCGGTAGGTGTGTAGTTCATCCAAGACAATGAATTTCAGTCCCCGGCAGTTTTCGATCACTGCCTTGTCCAGTTCGGATTGCCGGGTCATCAGCAATTCGAGCATCATGAAATTCGTCAGCAGAATATCTGGCGGATTATTCTTGATTCGCTCACGCTCTTCTGGCTTCTCTTGTCCAGTGTAACGCGCGAATGTGACCGAGACAGGGTGTCCCGGACCGCCTAGGAATTTTTTGAGCTCTTCCAACTGACTGTTGGCGAGCGCGTTCATCGGGTACACGACGACAGCGCGTGTGCGGGCGCTTTCTCCCTTTCTTTTTGCTTTGATAACCGCGTCTATGATCGGGATGAAAAAGCACAGCGACTTGCCAGACCCAGTGCCGGTCGTCACCACGAAGCTTTTAGCGTCTAGCGCGAGACCCAAGGCCTGCGCCTGATGGCGGTGGAGCTTGAGGCTCTTGTCGGCCGCATCCGACGCCGCCCGCCGATCTAAGAAGATTCGCGCGCAATCTTCGACCAAACCGCGCTCCCCGACGAGCGACCGGATCGAGCCGCCACCCTCATAGTGAGGGTTCAGCTGAAGCAGCGGCTCAGGCCAGAAGCGGCGGCCGGCATGAAGCCGGTTGACCTCTTGCTGGAGTTCGGTCGACCGGATGCGGGTGAAGGATCGCGCGAATCCGGTGTACTGAGCCAGCAGGTTATCGTCTAAAGCGAATACGTCCATCAGGCCGAAGCTCCATCAACCGTAACGTGCTGGCCCTTCTCGATCGATGGCCCTGCCAAGAGTTCTAAGCCCCCGTCGTGACGGCGGGCCTTTCCACCGCGCCACCTGACGTGCAGCAGCGGGTTGGTGGAGGCACTGCCAAGGCCGTTTGGCGTGGCATCCAATTGATCTCTCCTGGCCGCGTTGACCATTACACCTGCCTACGTCGGCGGAACGGGAGCGACCGCCGCCGCCCGGTGTTCAGATTCGATCATCTTCAATCGCTGATATTCTTCGACGGCTAGGACGATTACGACCGGCCGACCATGCTTCTCGACGGTCACGGGTTCGGCCCGGGCCGTGTCAATAAGCCGACCGAAGTTGTACTTCGCCTCCCTGGCCGATAGCGTTTGCATGTTCCGCCCGAAAAAATCCGCTTGCACTATTTGTGGCCAAAATGGCCAGGCGTTCAAGGGAGGTCTCAATGACGGATCGTCCGTCGGCGAATGACCGAGAGTGCTGAGACGCCGATCCATCGCTCGGCGAGTGTAACGGCGGTCCGGGCATACGCGTGCTACCGTCGGCAAACCGAGCAGTTGGTTCTCCCGGCAACATCGACTGGGGTGGCCGCAGAAGTGCGATGAGCGGCCTCAGGGTAGCGTCAAACGCACGACAGGGTATCCGGCGACTTCCTGCCGCCTGCGTTGATTTTGCTCAGATCGCCCTGCGACCCAGGCCTTCTAAGCAAAAACGGCCCCGAAGGACCGCTTTCAACCACATAATTTCATTGAGAAAATCTGGAGCGGGCGAAGGGATTCGAACCCTCGACCCCAACCTTGGCAAGGTTGTGCTCTACCCCTGAGCTACGCCCGCGCTCCGCCACTTCCTCACCGGGAAGCAGGGCGCGGTTTCTAGTCGGCTTCCCACCGCTTGGCAACCCGCGGACCGCCACAACCGACGCAGCGACCCCCGCGGCCAAGTCTGAACACGCTCCCCCCGCCGCTGCATCCCATATGGTGCTTGCCAAGCGCAACCGATGTAACATCTATGCGTCCAACGCCAATGCCAGGAAGCATGACCCCATGAACGTGATCATCGGCCAGAACCCGGCCGCGCCCAGGGCCACCCAAGGGGCTGCGACACCGGGTGCACCCGGAGCTTCCACGCCCCGGCCCGCCATCCCAGGCGCCGCACCATCCGCGCCCACGCCGGCCCCCCTCGCACCCACCGACATCATCGTCGACGGCACCCAGCAGACCTTCATGCGCGACGTCATCGAGGCCTCGCGCGCCGTCCCCGTCCTGGTCGACTTCTGGGCCACTTGGTGCGGCCCCTGCAAGCAGCTCACCCCCACGCTGGAGAAGGTCGTCCGCGCCGCCAACGGCCGCGTCAAGATGGTCAAGATCGACATCGACGCCAACCGCGCCTTGGTCCAACAGCTTGCCCAGCTTGGCCTGCCGATGCAGTCCGTCCCCACCGTCGCCGCCTTCTGGCAGGGCCAGATCGCCGACCTGTTCCAGGGCGCCGTCCCCGAATCGGAGGTCAAAGCCTTCGTCGAGCGCCTGCTCAAGGCCGCCGGCGGCCAGATGCCCGCCGCCGACCTCCTCGCCGAGGCCAAGGCTGCGGCGGAACAAGGCGACGCCGAGGCCGCCGGGGAGATCTTCAGCGAGCTCCTCCAACAGGAACCCGAGAACGGTGACGCCTGGGGCGGCCTGATCCGCGCGCTCATGGCGCTCGGCCAAGAGGACCAGGCCAAGGAAGCCCTCGCCCAGGTGCCGGAGAAACTTGCCGAGCACGCGGAAATCGCCGGCGCCCGCGCCGCCCTCGCGCTGGCCGAGGAAGGACGTGCCGCCAAGGGCCAGCTCGCCCAACTGGAAGCCCGCCTCGCCGCCGACCCGGCCGACCACCAGGCCCGTTACGACCTTGCCACCGCACTGAACGCGATGGACCAGCGCGAGCAGGCCGCCGACGCGCTGCTGGAGATCTTCCGCCGCAACCGCGGCTGGAACGACGACGCCGCCCGCCGGCAACTGCTGAAGTTCTTCGAGGCCTGGGGCTTCGACGATCCCGCCACCGCTGCGGCGCGCCGCAAGCTCTCGGCCCTGCTGTTCGCCTGATGGCGGCCTTCCACCACCGCGCCGAAGACCTTCCCGCCGAGTTCCCGGTCTTCCCGCTGCCGGGCGCCCTGCTGCTGCCCAAGGGCAAGCTGCCGCTGAACATCTTCGAGCCGCGCTACAAGGCGATGCTCGAGGATGCGCTCGGCGCCGGGCGCATGTTCGGCATGATCCAGCCTGATCCCATGCAGCCCGACGGTCCCAACGGCCCGTCCCTGTTCCGCATCGGCTGCCTCGGTCGGCTATCGGCATTCAGCGAAACCGATGACGGGCGTTACCAGATCACACTGACCGGCGTGATCCGCTTCAGCATCGCCGAGGAACTGCCGGGCCGGCGCGGCTATCGGCGCGTGCGCGGCGACCTTGCCTGCTTCCTCGCCGACCTCGATCTGGCGGCGCAACCAATCGGGCTGGAGCGCGAGACGCTCCTGGCCGCGCTGCGCAGCTACTTCGCGCATCGCGGCGTGGAGGCCAACTGGGACGCGATCAAACGCCTGACCGACGACAACCTGGTGATCACGCTCGCCATGGTCTGTCCCTTCGAACCGGTCGAGAAACAGGCGCTGCTGCAGGCGCCGACCATCGCCGACCAGGCGGACATGCTGCTGACCCTCCTGCGGATGGGCGCGGTCGACCAGGACATCCCCGGCGGGCGGGCGCTGAGTTGAGCGACGAGGCCCCCGCGCTGCCGGACCTGTCTGCCCCATCGCCGATCGATCCGCGGCTGCTGGAGATCCTGGTCTGCCCGCTGACCAAGGGCCCGCTGGAATACAACCGGATCGCCGGCGAACTGATCAGCCGGCAGGCCGGCCTCGCATACCCGGTGCGCGACGGCATCCCGATCATGCTGATCGACGAAGCGCGGAAGCTGGAAGACTGATGCCGATCGCCACCGAGATCCGCCTCGACAAGGCGGCCCAGATCCTCGAGGTCGCGTTCGACGACGGCAGCCGGTTCAGTCTGCCAGCGGAATATCTGCGCGTCGAAAGCCCGAGCGCCGAGGTGCAGGGACACGGTCCGGGACAGAAACAGATCATCGCCGGGCGGCGTCATGTCGGCATCATGGGGATCGAGCCGGTCGGCAACTACGCGGTGCGCCTGCTGTTCGACGACCTGCACGACACCGGCATCTACTCCTGGGACTACCTGCACGAGATCGGCCGCGAGCGCGAGCAGCGCTGGCGCCTCTACCTCGAAGCGCTGAAGGCCAAAGGCCTGACCCGAGACCCCGAACGCCGCTAACGTGTTACACCTCTCCCGCTCTTCGCGGGCTTGGGCCGCAAAGAGCGGACCAAGGCATGCCCCCGGGCACTTGGCCCGGGGGTCGCGGCGCCCTTGCGACGCGGGTGAGGGTCCAGCCACAAGCACCCACTCATGGCGCCGCACCCCCACCCCTCCAAACGCGGCGACAAACGCACCCCCTCAGTGCGCATCCGCCGCAACCGCCTTCGGCGCCCCCACCTTCCGCAGCAGCGGCACCAGCAGCGTCGCCACCACGAACGCCAGCATGATCGCGCGGAACGCATCGGCGAACGCCAAGGTCGACGCCTCGCGATACGCCAGCGCCCACAACTGCTTCAGCGCCGCCTCATGCCCAACCGCCAAACCCCCCGGCAGCGCGGCGTACCGCTGCGTCACCCCACCCACAAACCGTTCCATTGCCCCATTCGCCGGCGTCAAATGCGCCGCGATCATCTGGAAATGAAAATTCGTCTGGTCATTGATGATCGCCTGGCTCACCGCGATCCCCACCGCCCCGCCCAAATTCCGCATCATGTTGAACAGCCCGCTGGCGTATTTCAACCGCTCGGGCGGCAGGCTCCCCAGCCCCAGGTTGACGCTCGGCGCCACCGCGAACACCTGCGGAAACCCGCGCAACACCTGCGGCAGCAACAGCTCCGCCGCGCCCCATTCATGCGTAATGAAACTATAGCTCCACATCGCCAGGCCGAACGACGCCAGCCCGAACATCATCAGCCAGCGCAGGTCGAACCGGCGCGCGAGCATGATGTAGACCGGCACCCCGGCCATCGAGGCAGCCCCGGTAGAGAAGATCGCCACCCCGGTCTGCCACGCACTGAACCCGCGCACATAGCCCAGGAACAGGGGCGTCAGAAAAATCGTCGTGAAGATGCCGATGCCAGTAACAAACGACAGCACACAGCCGAGCGCGAAATTGCGGTTGCCCAGCGCGCGCAGATCCACCACCGGGTTGCGGAACGTCAGGCTGCGCAGCACGAACAGCCCCAGCGCAACGCCGGCGATCCAGGCGCAATCCCGGATCGTCGCGTCGCTGAACCAGTTCCACCGCGTGCCCTCCTCCAGCACGTATTCCAGCGTGCCAAGCCCGATCGCCATCAGAACGATCCCGGGATAATCCGCCCCCTTCAGCAGCCCCAGGTCCGGCTCGTCGATCCGCACCAGCAACGGTATCAGCAACGTCACCGCCAACCCCGGCAGCAGGTTGATGTAGAACAGCCAATGCCAGTTCAGCGTGTCGGTGATCCAGCCGCCGATCACCGGCCCCAGGATCGGCGCGATCGAGGCGATCGTGCCGACCACCGCCGCCGAATAAACCCGCCGCTTGCCCTGAAAGAAATGAAACGAGGAGGTGAACACGGTCGGGATCATCGACGCGCCCAGCAGCCCCTGCAGCGCCCGGAACACGATCATGCTCTCGATGTTCCAGGCCAGCCC
>Ga0326727_10014088_pt1 | contig 17539 bp, 15 predicted proteins | sample MB2enrmetagenome_FD_207643 | JGI IMG/M metagenome (GOLD analysis project Ga0326727, IMG submission 207643) | Lab enriched peat soil microbial communities from McLean, Ithaca, NY, United States - MB29MY | ecosystem: Environmental > Terrestrial > Soil > Wetlands > Peat | place: USA: New York...
CCCTTCCGGCATGCCGGCGTCCAAGGGCATCCTGAACGACGAGGAGATATGGGCAATCGTGCGCTACATCCGCCACCTTCCGGCCAAAGGCAGTCTGGGCGAGCCGAAAGTCTATAGCGGAGAACAATAGGAATCAGTTTCCGGTTTCGAGTTTCAAGTTTCGAGAATGGAGACGCGGCCTCGATCAGGCTTGAAACTTGAAACTCGAAACTTGAAATTGATTCACGCTATCCCTCTTTCTTCTCCGCCTTGGCCCGGGCAGCGGCCAGAGTCTCCTCGTGCTTGCGGAGCCGGCGCAGACGCATGGCGCGCTCGCGGGCGATCAGTTCGTGCAGTTCGTAACCATAGGGACCATAAGCCCGAAAGGTCTTTTCATCGAAGAGGCGTTTAATGGCGCAATCCACGCAAACCTGATAGGAAAAATCGTCGTCAAAGCGGATGGGCCATCCCATGCGGGAATGCCGGCAGCCGCGCAACATGAATGCCGCCATTCCGCCAAAACCCGCGACGGCCAACCCTACCGGCCACACCCAACGGGTACGCCGGCGGGGACGCTCCGGCACTTCGCCCTGCTGCGTACGGGGACGCTGAGGTTCCGTGGTCTCAACTTTCTCGGTCACGTCTGCCTCCTACTGTGATTGTACCCACTTTCCAGCTACACTGGATGCCGTCAGAGCATCCCCATGGCAACTCACCGGCTGATTACCAGCGTTTCTCTTGCGCGTCTGGAAACGGCTTTGTTCCACGGCATCGTGGAACAGAAGCAGGGTGACCCCTTGCGGCCGGTGGTGGTGCTGTGTGGGTCCAGCCTTCTGGGACATTATCTGTCGCGCGAGCTGGCGCGCCGCGGATCGCCGCACGCCTGCATATCGTTTCTCACCTTCAACGAACTGGCTGGCGCGCTGGCCCGGCAGTCACTGCTCGCCAGAAAGGCGCTGCCGCTTCCAGAAGGCGGCAAGGAACTGATTGCACGCGAGTTGATTCGCAGTCTGCCGCCCGAGAGCTATTTCCGCCAGGTCAAGGACCAGCCCCATCTGCCTCAGGTTCTGGCCGCCACGTTCACCGACATTGAAGACAGCCGCATCGATCTCGGCTCGGCCATGAACGCCCTTCCGGCCCGGCGCGATGGCGGGTTGGCGCAGGATGGCCGCCGAAAACTGAATGAAGTCGCGCAGTTGTACCGGCAATATGCGAGCGAGATTGGGGACACCAATCGCATGTTCACCGAGGCCGGTCTGCTGGCAGAAGCGGCGCAACAGGCGGCGAACTTCCATGCCCTATATGGAACCGGCAAGCTGCTTGTGTATGGCTTTTATGAAATGACGGGCGCGCAGCGCGAACTGCTGCGCCAACTCGCGGCCGGAACGGAGCTGACCGCGTTTCTGCTGACCGGAGAAAGCTCCCGGGCGCTGCGTGAATGGTGGCAGCCGCTGGTGGACGCCGAAGAGGTTCTGGAGCGCGAGGCCGTGAGCGGCAGCCTGACGGCTTTGCGGGCCAGCGTGTTTACCGGCAAACATTCGGCGCAGGCGCAGGACGACAGCGTGCAAGTGCTCTCTTGTCCTCATGAAGTCAGTGAGGCGCGCGCGATTGCCCGCGAGGCTATACGCCTGAAACGCGAGCAGGGAATTCCATTTCCGGAGATGGCCGTCCTGGCGCGCGATGCCGCCACTTATCTGCCGCTGCTGGCCGGCGTTTTCCAGCAGATTGGCCTGCCCTTTTATGTCCGCGAAGGTTTGCCGCTGAGCACTTGCGCTACCGGACGCAGCATCCTGGCTGCCCTGCGCCTGCTGGAGACCGGCTATCGCCGCGGCGACGTGATGCAGTGGCTGACCGCGGGCGCCGCCGACACGCGCACGCTGACCGCCGACGGATCGGAAGCGCCCTTGTCGCTATGGGACCGCATCAGCGCCGACGCGGGCGTCGTTCAGGGCGAAACGCAATGGTGCGAGCGCTTACCGGTACTGGCGCGCGCCTATCAAGAGCAGGCTCAGGCAGCCGACGATGACCGCAGGGCGGCCTTGGAGCACCGCGCCCGACAGGCGGCGAATCTGTCGGCTTTCATGCAAGAATTGTTCGCCTTTGGCAGTCACTGCCGGCAGCAACAGAGCTGGAGCGAACTCGCCGCCGCGGCCACGGCCTTCCTCCGTCGTTTTCATGCGCATGACCCCGAACGCGACGAAGTCGAAGATGCCCTAGCTTCATTAGGAGAGCTCGACCGGCTGAGGCAGCCTGCCAGCCTGGCCGGATTCATTGCCGCCGCGGAGCAGGCGCTGGCCGGAGTCAGCCGCACGCGCGGCGCGTTCCAGCAAACCGGAGTGCATCTGCTGACGCTGGCGGCGGCGCGGCATACGCGCTTTCGCGTGGTCTTCGTTCCCGGCCTCATCGAGGGTAGCTTTCCCGTGGCCGGCCGTCAGGACCCGATCCTGCTGGATGAAGAACGCCGCGCCCTTTCCGTTCGGGGCGGAGCGGCGTTGCCGCTGAAGAGCGCGCGCCCGCAAGAAGAACGATTCCTGTTTCACTTGGCGCTGGAGGCGGCCGACGAGCGTGTGGTGCTGAGCATGCCGCGCACGGAAGCCGCGTCCGGCGCGGAGAAGATGGCGTCGCATTACTTGCTGCAAGCAGTTGAGTTCCTGGCGGGCAGGCCGATCCATCAAGCCGACTTGCAATCGCCGACAGCGCCGCCGCCAGTCGTTTATATCCGCAACTCCTCCCTGCTGGCGGATGATTACCGAACAGCCCTCGACGCCCGCGAGTTCGATCTGCGCGCCGCCCGCGCGGCGCTGGTCTCCGCGCATCCCGCTGACGCGCGTTATCTGGAACGGGTGTCGCCCAACTTCGCACGCGCCGTGGAGGCCGAGCAGGCGCAATGGGGAAGCGACCGCCTTACCGTGTACGACGGTCTGCTGGCAACGCCGGAATGCCGGCAGGCGCTCGCCGAGTTGTTCTCCGGCGAGCGCGTGTATGCTCCCACGGCGCTCGAGCGCTATGCCGCTTGTCCTTATCGTTTCTTCCTCAACGACGTGCTGCGGCTGCGGGACTTGGAAGAGCCGGAACTGGTCGATGAGATCGATGCCCGCGACAAGGGCGAGTTGATGCACGCCATTCTTCGCGACTTCTACGCCGCGATGAAAGCGCAGAAGAAACTGCCTCTGGCCGCCGAACATCTTGAAGCCTACCGCGCTTCTCTCGCGGACATCTCGCAAAAACATTTTAAGCGGGTGGAGCGTGAAGGTCTGACCGGTCCCTCCGCCACCTGGGCGTTGAAGCAGCAGTACATTCTCCAGGACCTGGAGCGCCACGTGCGCTCGGAGATCGGCACGGACTGGCTGCCCGAGGACTTTGAACGCGCCTTTGGCGGGGAGAGAGCTCCCGGCTTTGAGATGCCGATTGAAGGCGGGACCATTAAACTCCGCGGCCAGATCGATCGCATCGACCTGAGCCCGGACCGGGCGGCCATCCGTGTAGTCGATTACAAATCCGGTCAGAGCCGCTACAAACTAAAGGTCACCCTGCTCGGCGGCAAGGCGCTGCAGTTGCCGCTCTATCTGCTGGCGGCGGCAAGCTTCTATCGCCATATCGATCTTGCCCGGTCGTCGGCGGAATATTGCCATATCACCCGCCGCGGCGAATGGAAGACCTGCACTTTCCCGGGCGCCACGCTGGCGGAGAGGCGAGAGGAGCTTGCCCATCTTCTGCAGTCGATTGTCAGCGGCTGCCGCGAGGGCGTGTTTCCGCACTGTCCCGACCAAAAGCCTCCGATGGGATGCGCCAATTGCGAGTACGCCCGCATCGGCGACCCGCGCCGCGAGAAGCTCTGGGAGCGAAAACACTCGGACCCGCGGCTTGCTTCCTTCCTCCAGATGCGGGAGGTGGAATAGCCATGGCCAGCGGCAAGCCCATTCTGGTCGATCAGGAACAGCGCGATTTGGCGGCGCGGGATCTCTCGCAGGCGTATTGCGTCGAAGCCGCGGCAGGCACGGGTAAGACCACTCTGCTGGTCGAGCGCCTGCTTTCCATTGTTCGCGAGGGCAGGGCGGAACTGGATGACGTCGCCGCCATCACGTTCACCGAAAAAGCCGCGGCCGAGCTGAAGGTTCGTCTGCGCGAAAAGCTGGAAGAGCAGCGCCGGGGCGCCACCGATCCGGAACCGTGCCGGCGTTTTTCCCGGGCGCTGGAACAGCTCGATCGTGCCCGCATTTCGACCATTCACGCCTTTGCGGCCTCGCTGCTGCGCGAACGTCCGGTGGAAGCGGGAGTGGACCCCGGATTCGAACAGCTGGACGAAATGGGAAGCCAGTTGCTGCTGGACGAAGTCTGGCAGCGCTGGAACCAGGAGCAACTCGCCAGCCCTCCGCCCGTCCTGCGCCGCCTGTTCGCGCTGGAAATTCCGCTGAGCCGCATGCGAGAGCTGGCGGAAAAGCTGCTGGAGGATCGCGACATTGCGTGGTTGTCCGAAGAGAAACCGAAGCCAAGCCCGGCCAATGAGATTTGGAATGAAGCCGCCGAAGACGTACGCCAGCTGCAGGCGCTGGAAAGCCTGTGCCGAGACACATCGGATCTTGGATTTCAGCAGATTCAACGCTTGAAGAGCCTGGTGGCGCAAACGGGCCCGGACGAACTGGATCGCGAGCGGGCGTTGCTGCTGGACTTGAAAGTGGACCTCAGATGGGGCGCTAAAGAAAAGTGGGCTCCGGGCGCGTGTGCCCAACAGAAAGAGATTTGCAAACGCATTCGTGCCGCCCTCGAGGCCGCACCGGCGCAGTTGGGGCCCAGCCTGGCGGCGGCCGTATTGGAGTGGCTCAAGGGATTTTTGCAGGCGGTGGAGCGGGAGAAACGCGAGCGCGGCGTGCTCGACTTCCAGGACCTGTTGCTGAAAGCGCGCGATCTGGTGCGCAACCGCCTCGAAGTACGCGCCTATTTCCAGCAGCACATACGCTTCCTGCTGGTGGATGAATTCCAGGACACCGATCCGCTTCAGGCTGAACTGGTGTTTCTGCTGGCGGAGCGGGAAGCCTCGGCCACGGGTTGGCGTCAGGTGACGCTCGCGCCGGACAAGCTGTTTCTGGTTGGCGATCCCAAGCAGTCGATCTACCGCTTCCGGCGCGCTGACATTCAGATTTACGACACGGCCAAGCAGATGATGAGCCAGCGGCATGAGCCGCTGGTGATTCGCCAGAACTTCCGCAGCTCTCCCTGGCTGTTGAAGGCCATCAACGATTTGTTCCGGGAGCAGATGGAGGCCGACGAGTATCAGGCCGCTTATGTCCCGCTGGAAGCGGCGCCGGAGCGGCCCAACGCGGGACCGGGTCTGGCGCTGCTGTTTCCGCCCGAAGGCAGCGCTATAAAGCGCATGGCTGATTATTGGCAGGCGGAAGCCGGCTTGATTGCCGGATTCATCCGCCATATCTGCGACGCCCCCGACAGTCCGGTCAAAATTTGGGACAAGGCTAAAGGCCAGGCGCGCGTGCCCACCTTCGCCGATATTGCGCTGCTATTTCCGGTCAGCACAGGCCTGGCGTACTACGAAGATGCGCTACGCGCATGCGGCGTGCCTTTCCAGATTGATGCCGGCCGCCAGTTCTATGTCCGCCGCGAGACCCGCGATCTGATGTCGGTGCTGGGGGCCATTGACGATCCGGAAGATGCCATCGCACTGACTGCCGCCCTGCGCTCGCCGTTCTTTGGGCTGTCGGACGTGGACCTGCTGCTATTCCGCCACGCCGGAGGCCATCTGCATTACATGCGCAAGACGGCCGACGGGTTTCCGCGCATGGCACAGAGCCTGCAACAACTGCGCCGCTGGCATCAACTGCGCCCGGAGGTAACGCTGGCGGCGCTGGTGGACACGGTGCTGAACGAAAGTTGCGTGCTGCAATTCTTCCTGCTGCTGCCCGAGGGCGAGCAGGCGGTGGCAAATCTGCTGCGCATCGTGGAACTGGCCCGCCGGTTCGAAGATGAGCCGGGCGCATGCCTGCGTTCATTTGTGGGCTGGCTGGAGCAGCGCGCGGATTCGGAGCTGGCCGAAGCCGACGCCAGCCTGAACGACGGGCATGAGAACGCGGTGCATCTGCTTACCATCCACGCCGCCAAGGGACTGGAGTTTCCGATCGTCGCACTGGCGGGAATGGCTTGCAGCCAGCGGAATGCCGGAAACATTTTGGTCGACCATGCCGGCGGGCAGATCGCCCTGTCCTTCAAGTGTGGTGAGCGTAAGTTGAGTTCCGCCGGCTTCGATCAACTTTTGGAGCAGGAACAAAAACGCGGCCGGGCAGAAGACCTGCGCCTGTTTTATGTGGCCGCCACCCGCGCCAAGGACTGCCTGATTGTCCCGCGTCTGGCGCCGGAGAGTCTCGATGGCCCGCGGTTCCTTGATTTCCAGAATCCGCTGGGCGCATACGGCGACCGGCCCGCGCAGACGATTTGTGAGGATGGCGTGCTCCGCGTACGGGCCGAGGACTTGCCCATGATCGACGCCTCGCCCACGGTGTTTCTCCGCGATGTCGGCACGCTCGCGCCCGAGGAGGAGCGCCTGTCTTCCATCCTCGCCGAGCGGGAACAATGGAAGGCGGGAATGGAAGCGCTGGGCGTAGGCGAAGCAGGTAGCGTCCCGGCAAGCCGGGGCTGTTGCGGGGACGTCCACGTCCGCGCTTCTGATCGCTACGGCGCCGACGCAGCCGTCACTGCCCTGGGAACAGCCTTCCATCGCGTCATGAGCCAAGTGCTAAGCGCGGATGATCCAGCGCTGGCCGCAGTCATCGAAAGCGCTGCCGCGGGCGCAAACGTGTCTGGCCGTTCCGCGCTCTTGCAAGACTGGGTCACGCGCACCCTGGCATCGCCGCTGCTGGCGCGTGCCTGCAACGCAACACGGATATGGCGGGAAGTTCCTTTTTGTATTCCTTATCAGGGCCAGATCAGAGAAGGCTGTATCGACCTGTTGTTTGCCGAAGGCGAGCGCCTGGTGCTGGTGGACTACAAAACCGACTACGTGGAAGCGACACAATTATCGGAAGCAGTCGAAGCGCATCGCACGCAACTCGATTTATACCGCGAAGCGGTAAAACAGCTTATCGGAAGCCATCCCGCAGAAACGCTACTGTATTTTGTTCGGCTTGGAATCGCAGAGCCGGTATGATTAAGGAAAGTGTTGTAAGGACTCTTACTCAGCCTTTTCAGCCGGAACCCTCAGCCGAGTCTGCAAGCAGCTTGTGGATGTTCTTCTCCAAAGACGGAAGTTTGTTCCAGACGAAATCCCAGATAATCTCCGCGTCGATGCCAAAGTATTCGTGGGCGAGAATGTCCCACAATCCAGCAATCTTTCTCCACTCAATGGATGTATCTCTCTGGCACATCTCTTCGGGAATCCTCTTGACGGCCTCGCCGATCACTTCCAGATTCCGCACCACCGCATCTACCACTTGCTCGTTGTTGGAAAACTGCTGTAACGACAACCCCAGGGTATAGCGCTGAATCTTCTTGATGGCCTCAGCCATGTCCTCAAGGTAGAGCTTAAAATCCCTGGGCATAGGTAGCTTCCTTCAGGATGATGGGGCGCAGCCTTGGCTTGATGAAATCGGCCAACACCAGGTCCACGGGGCAGTCAAATAAATCTTCGAGAAGCAGCTTGACGTCCATATAGGCATCGAAAACCGCACCCCAGGCTCACGTCTGGGGCTACCATATTCCGCCCGCCACGGCGGACTGGGTTTTCGGCTCGACAAGCATTCGGCATCGCGACTGCAGCGCTGGCCGACCCAATCTTCACACAAAAGATGCAAGGCGCGGGTCAACGTCGAGATTGGGCTGCTCATTGGTTTTTCGCCGAATGTTCCTCTGCGTTCTTTGCGCCCTCCGCGTTCGTTTTTCTCTTCGCCCGCCACTGCTCGACCGCGGTTTGCAAACGAGTCAAAGCTTCTTTCAGCACTTTGCGCGGGCAGGCCAGGTTCATGCGCATATGGCCTTCGCCGCCCGGGCCGAACTCGTCGCCGCGATTGAGGCAAAGCCCAGCGTCGCGCAGCATGAAATCGTTCAGTTCATCGGCGCCCATGCCCAACGCGCGGCAATCGAGCCAGGCCAGGTACAGGCTATCGGCGGGGGCAACCTTGATCTCCGGAATACTGTCCGCCAGGGTCCCGGCAAGCAGGGCGTGGTTGGCGCGAAGGTAGTCCAGCAGTGCGTCCAGCCAGGGCGCGCCCTTGCGGTAGGCGGCTTCGCAGGCGATCCAGCCCAGCGAATTGGGATGGTGTACGCCCGTGCGCTCCAGTGCCCGCTTCAGCTCCGTGCGCAGGCGCGGGTTGGAAATGCAAGTGTAGGACATGCGCAGGCCCGCCAGATTGAAGGTCTTACTGGGAGCGGTGCAGATGATGCTATGCGCGGCAAACTCCTCGCCCAGGCCGGCAAAGGGAATGTGCCGCATCTCCCGGTTGAGCACGAAGTCCTGATGGATTTCGTCGCTGACCACCAGCACCCCATGCTCGAGGCAGATCTCGCCCATGGTCCGCAGCTCTTCCGCGCTCCAGACCTTGCCGACGGGATTGTGCGGATTGCACAGAATAAACAGCTTGGTGCCCGGGGCTATAGCCTTGCGGAAGCGATCCGGATCCAGCCCGTAGCCGTGGCCGTCCCATTCCAGCGGCACGCCGATCACGCGGCGGTCATTTATGCGGGGACCCAGATGAAAGGGCCGGTACACGGGCATTTGCATCAGCACGCTGTCGCCGGGCTGGCTGAACGTCTGAATAACGTAATAGAGCGCCGCCACCACGCTTGGGGTCAGCACGATCCATTCCGGCTTGATCGCCCACTGGTGGCGAATGCGTTGCCAGTCCACCACCGATTCGTAGAAACCGGGCAGGGGATTGTCGTAACCGAAGATGCCATGATCGACCGCCCTATGGATCGCGTCGAGCACCTCGCGCGGGGCGCGGAAGTCCATGTCCGCGATCCACATGGGCAAGGGACGGACCATGGTATTGGCCGGCAGGCGGCTGGGAGCGGCCCATTTCACGGAACCGGTTCCGGTGCGGTCGATCTCTTCGTCAAAATTGAAATCCAAGCGGCGCTACCTGTTTTTCTGGCGCATGAATTCGACGAAGCGGACTTCGTCGGGCTTATCCTGCTTGCGCAGCAGGTGGCGGACGCTGCGGCCGGTGGTGAGGTGGACAACCTCCTCCGCCAGGTTCTTGGCGTGGTCGCCGGCGCGTTCCAGCGCCTGGCTCATGAATACCACGTGGAAACTTTCCTGCCGGGGGGCGTTTTCGGGATTTTCGATGTGGCGAACAAACAGCAGGTTGCGCAGCCGGTCCACTTCCATGTCGGCACGCAACACGGACATGGCCAGATCGGCATTGCGGGTTTGAAAGGCCTGGGCGGCATCGGCCAGCATCTTTTCCAGCAGCCTGGCCATGGCCGATAAATCGCGCACATCCGCTTCGTCGAGACGGCCGAGGACCGCGCCGGCGCGGTTGGAAAAGCTGAGCAGCAGATCGCCAATGCGCTCCAGTTCGATGATCAGCTTCAGGCAAGCCAGCAGCCCGCGGACTTCCAACTCGGAGTCGCATCGGACAATGGCGGCGGTTACCCCTTGATTGATCTCGCGGTCGAGGGCGTCCAGCTCTTCCTCGCGCGCCTTGATGGCTTGCGCCAACTCCGGCGCGGAGCCCGTCAGGAGATTGGCGCAATCGGCGGCGGCCATCCTGGCGGCCTCATAACCACGTAGCGTCAACTCCGACCAGCGGCTGGAATCACCGGCGGGCCGCTGGTTCTTGGCTGTTCCCATAAGAGCCTCCCCCGGCTTGCAGGAAGTGGAGTATAGCGCTACTTCCCCGGCACATTCAAGAACTGGCGCGTTCCGAAGTCGGTCATGCTCAGGAAGAACAGGATCGTAAGCCAGAAGAGGCCGGCCAGCACCCACAGCCAGATGATTTTGGAGTGCTCATAACGCAGATGCATGAAAAACAGCGCCACCAGCATGGCCTTGCCGCTGGCAATGGCCAGGGCCACCGGCGCGTTCCACTGCCCCAAATTGACAAAGGACACCGCCGCGGTCAACGCGGTCAGGACCATCAGTATGGCCCACACCACAAAATACGTGCGTTTACGGACAATTGTTTCTGCCATGGCTCGTCACCGGGTCCTCAAGGAACATGTTTATGGCTGATCAGGTAGAGCAGCGGGAACAGGAAAATCCAGATGATATCCACAAAGTGCCAGTACAGGCCCACATTGTCCACCGCGTTGTGATACGCGGGCGTATAGTGGCCCCGCCAGGCAAACCAGGCAATCGCGGCGACCAGGCCCACCCCGATCAGCATGTGCAGCGCATGGAAGCCGGTCATCACGAAATACAGCTCAAAGAAGACTTCGGAATGAATGGGATCAGTGCCCTCGAATTGGAACGCCGGTCCCGGAACTTTGTGCTCCACCCAGTGACCGTGGTACTCGTAGCCTTTGATTCCCAGGAACACCAGTCCCAGCAGCAACGCCAGCAGCAGGAAGCACACAATCTGCTTGCGGTGTCCTTCCTGGGCCGCGTGCACGGCCAGCGCCACAAACAACGAACTGCAGATCAGCACGATGGTGTTCACCGCGCCCGCCCAGAACAGCATGTGCTGGCTGGCCTCCAGGAAGGCCACCGGATGCAGCGCGCGATTGATCAGATAGACCGCGAACATGCCGCCGAAGAACATCACTTCGGTAATCAGGAAAACCCACATGCCCAGCGTGGACGACTCGCGCTGCTGCTCCAGGTCGGCAAACTGATGCTGCAGCGCATGGGCTGAAACCGATGACGCCAGATTGCCGGCGATGAAACTTCCGTGACTAGATTCGGCTGACACCGGCATCCTCCTCGGGCATATCGGGTAATTCGTGGTAGTTGTAAGCTTCCCAGGTGACCACCGGGGTTTCCTCGAAGTTATGCGTAGGCGGCGGCGAGGCGGCCGTCCATTCCAGGCCGGCGGCGCTCCAGGGATTGTCGCCCGCCGGCTTGCCGTACCGCAGCGACCAGAACAGGTAGATCAAGGGCAACAAATAGCCTATGCCCAGAATGGATGCGCCGGCGGTGGAAAACACGTTCAGCACCTGAAACTCGGGCGCATACACATGATAGCGGCGCGGCATGCCCATATATCCGGCGACAAACAGCGGAAAGAAGGTGAGATTGAAGCCCAGGAAAATGATGACGGCGGCCACCTTTCCCCAAACCTCGGAATACATCTTCCCGGTGATCTTCGGCCACCAGAAATGCAGGGCGGCCATATACCCCATGACCGCGCCGCCCACCATGATGTAGTGGAAGTGGGCCACGACGAAGTACGTATCGGTGACATGGACGTCGATTCCCAGACAGGCCAGGAACAGGCCGGTCATGCCGCCCATGGTAAACAGGCCGATGAAGCCCAGGGCATACAGCATGGGCGTACGCAGGTGAATGGAACCCTTATACATGGTGGCCGTCCAGTTGAAGACCTTGACCGCCGAAGGGACGGCGACGGCATAGCTGAGCAGGCTGAACACCAAAGCGGCATATACCGACATGCCGGACACAAACATATGGTGGGCCCACACCAGGAATCCGAATACGGCAATGGCTATCGAGGACATGGCCACGAAGGCGTAACCGAATATCCGCTTGCGCGCGAAGCAGGGAATCACCTCGCTGATCACGCCCATGCTGGGCAGGATCATAATGTACACGGCGGGATGCGAATAGAACCAGAACAGGTGCTGGAACAGCAGCGGATCGCCGCCCAGCTGCGCGTTGAAAAAGCCGATGTGAAAAACGCGTTCCAGGAAGACCAGCGCCAGGGTGATGGCCAGCACCGGAGTGCCCAGCACCTGGATGATGGCCGTGGCATAGTTCGACCAAATGAACAGCGGCAGGCGCACCCACGTCAGGCCGGGCGCGCGCATGCGGTGGATGGTCACGATAAAGTTCAGTCCGGTCAGGATCGAGGAGAAGCCGGCAACAAAAATTCCCAGCGCCGCCGCGATCACCTGCGAGTTCGAGTACTGCGTACTGAAGGGCGCATAGAAGGTCCAGCCCGTATCCGTGCCGCCGGTGACGATGGAGTAAAGAATCAGCGCGCCGCCGCCCAACAACAGATACCAGCTCAGCAGGTTGATCTTGGGAAAGGCCATGTCGCGCGCCCCGATCATCATCGGGATGAAGAAGTTTCCGAACACCGCCGGAATCGAGGGGATCAGAAACAAAAAGATCATTACGATGCCGTGCATGGTGAACAGGCGGTTATAGATGTCGGTCTGCACCATGTCTCCGGACGGGGTCAGCAGCTCCAACCGGATCAGCAACGCGAAAAATCCGCCGAGGAAAAAGAACATCGTGATCGTGAACAGATACAACAAGCCAATGCGCTTGTGGTCGGTGGTCAGCAACCACGACTTGATGCCGTAGTTCACGTTGAGATAATTCTCTTTTTCGACGACTTGGGTTGCCGTAGCCATAGACCGAAATTCCTTCGTTACCGAACCGCGGCGCCCGCCGCCGGGGGCGGCGCCGCATTACGCTTGTGGGCCGGCTCCGCCGGCGGTGGCGTGGACAGCGATTTCACGTAGGCCATCAACGACAACAGCTGCTCTTCGCTCACGATGCCCTGAAACGAAGGCATGACGGGTTTGTAACCGGCCACGATTTTGGCGCCGGGCACCATAATGGACTCGCGCACATAATCGTCGTTGGCCATCACCGTGTGCCCGTCATCCAGCAACACGGGCCGTCCATACACGCCTTGCAGGTTGGGGCCGCGGCCCTGCTCATCGGAGCGGTGGCAATTGATACAGCCGAGTTCCTGAAACAGCTTCTGGCCGGTGGCGGCCATGGAACCCTGGCCGGCGCCGCCCTGCAGCCAGACCTCGTAGTCCGCCGGCTCCATGACGTCAACCTCGCCGATCATGCCCGAGTGATTGGTGCCGCAATATACGGCGCAAAAAAGATGGTAATTCCCGGCTTTGACCGGCTGAAACCAGACCGTCGTGTAACGTCCGGGAAGCACGTCGGCCTTCACGCGCATATCCGGCACATAAAAACTATGGATGACGTCCTGGGAGATCATGGTGAGCCGCACCGGACGGTTTACCGGAATATGCAAGGTATTGATCTCGCTCTGGCCGGTCTGGTACTGGAACTTCCACATCCACTGCTTGGCCACCACGTATACTTCCATGGCGTCCCGGGGAGGCTTGGCCTCGAAAATGTAGATGCTGGCGCCCCAGGCGAAGAAGAGCAGGAAAATGCCGAGTGGAATCGCCGACCACAGGATCTCCAGCGGCGTCGAGCCTTCAATCGCCTCCGCGACGGGATGCCTCTTGTGGTTGTACTTGATCGCGAAAAAGACGATGGTCGCGAACACCAGCAGGGTAACGCCGCCTGTGACGGTGATCAGGGCAATATAGAGCCCGTCCACCTGCCGGGAGATGGTCGAGGCTTCCGTGGGCCACAGGGGTAGATTCTGCCACATAGTTCGCGTTCACCTGCTCATGCGCGTGGCCGCGGCTCGTGCTTGAACAGAAACACGAGAAACGACCCCAGGATTAAAACGGTGGCCAATCCCGCCACCTTCAGAATGTTGGCGATCACGGCGCCGTATTTTCCGGTGCGCGGATCGTAGTGATAGCAATAGAGCAGCACCTGATCCACCACGTTACCGATGCGGTTCTGCGATGCCTGTACCAGGCCCAGGCGAAGGTCCTTGGGGGAATACTCCACCCCGTAGTAGTACTGGGAAATGTGTCCGTCCGGCGTCAGCACCATGATGCCGGTGGCATGCGCGTATTGCTGCAGCTTGGGGTCCCACTGAAAGTGGAAGCCCACGGCATCGGTCAGCGCATGAATATTGGCGTCATCGCCCACCAGAAAGTGCCAGCCGTTCTGCGCCTCGGGACGTCCGTAGCGCTGTATGTAAGCATGTTTCTTGGCCTGCGCCAATTCGGGCGTGTCTTTGGGGTTGAAACTGACGGTCACCACGTCGTACTGCTTCCCCAGGTCGAACCGCATGATGCGCAATGTGCTGGCCAGCCCGTTCAACACCTCGGTGCATAACATGGGGCATTCGAAATACACCAGCGTCAGAACCACCGGCTTGCCCTGGTTGAAGTAGTCACCCAGGCGCACGGTTTGCCCGAACTCGTTGCGGAACATTAGGTTCAACGGCACTTGCGTATTCAGCCTCTGTTCGAACGAGACGTTGCCGAGGTTGGGCGGCAGGTCCTGTGCCGGCACGCCGATCGGAACATTTCCCATCTGCGCCAATGCCGGAAGCGCCAGCAGGAGCAAGACGGCAAAAGCTTTGAACGCAGAGGACGCAAAGGAAATTTCAAATTGAGCAGGCTTCATCTTCGCTGTCCGCAGCCCGCCGCCCGGGAGGGCGGCGCTACAAACCCCGGCAATACTCGATTTTTCGCAATCTCTCATCAGCGTTTCTCCGCGTTGCTCTGCGGCGAATCCGTTTTCGTGCTGGACCGCACGGGCAATCCTGTTGCCGCTATCAGGTCCATGGCGCGCTCAATCGGAATGTGGACCTTGCCATTGGCCTGGTCTGTCCATCCGTACGAGTTCAACGTTTGTTCTTCCTGCTCACGCAGGGCATTCATGTCAGCCAACGGATCGGCCTGTAACCGGGGCGAGGGGAACCGTCCCACAATGGCCTGCAGTTGCGCCTGGGACGCCGCCGCTGTCGGGTGCGGCTGGAAGCGATCTCCCGCAACGTATTTGTACAGCCCCCACATGCCTCCGGTGATCATCAATCCCCCGACGGCCAGGAAGATCAGAAACATGACCACGGCGCGCGCACTGAGATCCTGGGCCTCGTACGTGACCTCGGGATTGCGAACCGCCAGTTGTTCGCGCGTGATGTCAGGCTCGTTGGGGTTCGAGTTCATGGTCCTCTTCCAAAATCAGCGTAACGTGATCGTCATAAACGGCCAGCAGCGGACGCCGGCTCAGGTTACGGAAAAACAGCACCAGCCAGCAGCTCAGCATGGCCAGCGGCACCACGGCGTAAGGCCAGGCGTATCCCCAATGCCCCTTGCGGCTCTCGAAGTTCGGCATGATGTACCAGAACAGGTCCCAATACCGCATGAAGATGATGAACAGCGCCAGCTTTTGGAGCTTTTGCGAACTGGTCTTAAAGTTTCGCGACAGCAGGATAAAGAACGGCACGAAGAACTCTCCCACCACCACAAACCAGGAAAACGCATGCCAGCCCGGGCTGGAACGGGCCAGGTACCAGGAGATTTCGTCCGGCAAGTTCCCGGACCAGATGATCAGCCATTGGGAAAGCGTGAACCATCCCCACAACATGGCGAAGGCCAGCAACAGCTTGCCGTGATCATGGAACTGTTCGCGCTTCACCAGGCGTTTCATGGGCTCGTAGCGGATGAGCGCCGCCAGCACCACCACGGCAAAACTGAGAGCGATCAAGCCCTGGCCGGCCAGATACAGCAATCCATAAATCGTCGATGACCACGGCGCCGACAAGGACATCACCCAATCCACCGTGGCCGCGGTCAAAGACAGAACGTATAGAACCAGACCCACGGCGCTCACGCGCCGCAACGGCACATCCAGAACGACGTTCTCGCGGTCCTGCCGGTCCGACGCCCGCGTCAGCCACACCGTGAGCGCAATCCACACGATGAAGTAAACCACGGCCCGCAAGGCGAACATTTGCAGCGTCAGAAAATGAGCCGCGAGGCGTTGCAGGTCCGCGTTCCTGGCAACCAATCCGGGCCGCGCCCAGGGATACAGGCGTTGCGCACCCAACACAATCGGGACAAAGGCAATGGCCAGCACCCAAAGCGTGCGCGCCGCCGCCTCCAACTGACGCCGGATCACCGTACCCCAGCCGCCGCCGGTGGTGTGATAGGTCATCAGCAGGGCCAGCGAGCCCAGCGCCAAGCCAAACACCCACATATAGCCCAGCAGGTACGCCTGATAGAACTCGTCCGACCCGGAAACCACCCAGCCCACAACGGTCACAAGGGCCAAGGGAGCTGCCACCATTGCGGCCCGCCGCTGCCATTGCCGGACCACCGCGGGTGGCGCGAAGTTATCGTACTGGGCGGGTGAATTCATTGCTTTTTCAGCGGCTCCTGTTCTTCGATTCTCTGAGGCGACGCTTCGACCGGGTTCTTCTGCATGACGCCGGACGGCGCGGCGGCAGGCAAACTGGTTCCCTCCGGCACCAGGCTGGCGGGAGCATTCTGACTCAGTTGCAATGCGCGGATATAGGCCACAATCGCCCAGCGGTCATACGGCGGAACTTGCGCGGCATAGTCGGGCATGGCGCCGAAACCATTGGCGATCACGTCATAGAAGTGACCCAGCGGAGCATTGCGCAGACGGTCGATGTGATACGACGGCGGCCGCCGGTAGCCGCGCTGCACCACCATGCCGTTGCCGTCGCCCAATTCCGAATGGCAGGGCGCGCAGAAGATATTGAACCGCTGGCGTCCGCGCTCCAGCACTTCGCGAGTCGCCGGGAACGGCATTTCGTTGCCCGGCTCCTTGCCCACCAGGCCGGTATAGAAATAGGTATCGTTGCGCAATTGCCCGCGCGCAATCGTGCCCTCCACCAGCGGACGCGCCGTGCGGCTGTCACCGTAGAAGTCACTGATGCGCAGCGGATTGACCCGCGGCTGATTCTGCATGTCCTCGCGGCAACCGGCAAGCAAGAGCAGCGCGGCAAGCAAGATGAATCCCGTTCTCACCGCAGAGGACGCGGAGGAACGCAGAGGAACCCCCAGTTGCGAACTGACGGGCGGCTGGCGCCAGTCTCGCAACTCGCAATTCGCAACTCGCAACTTGGGTACGCCCTTAATTTGCCACCTCCACCACTTTCGCCGGATTCAAGCCTTCCAGGAACGCGCGCGTGCCCGCGGCGTCGTAGCGCGGATCGATGGCTTCAATGCAGAGGAAGAAGCGGTCGCGCGACGCGCCTTCAAAGCCCGGGGCATTGAACGTGGGGTGATGCGGCATGGGCAAACCGTTCAGCGCCAACATGCCAAACACCGTCGCGATGCCGGCGAACAGCACCGCCATTTCAAAGGTTACGATGATAAACGACGGCCAGGAATGCAGCGGCCGGCCGCCAATATTGATCGGATAAGCGATCTTGTTGATCCACCATTGCAAGCCATAAGCGCCCGAGCCGCCCAGCAGACCGCCGGTCAAGGCGAGCAGGGCAACGCGGTCGCTATGCACACCCAACGCCTCGGCCAAGTCGGGCACGGGAAACGGCGAATAGGCGTCCATGCGCCGGTACCCTTCGGTATAAGCGCGCCGGGTGGCCTGCAACAATTCCGCGGCGGTCGCGAATTCGGCCATCAATCCATAAACCGGAGGCGTCATGATGCCTTCACCTCCTCCGACGTTTCGTGGACCAGCATCCGCATCTCAAAGATAGTGATCATCGGCAACAGCCGGATAAACAGCAGGAATGCTGCCATAAAGAATCCGAGAGTGCCCGCGAATATCGCCCAATCCCAGCGGGTCGGAATGTAGATACCCCAGGAGGACGGCATG
>Ga0326727_10014089_pt1 | contig 17538 bp, 7 predicted proteins | sample MB2enrmetagenome_FD_207643 | JGI IMG/M metagenome (GOLD analysis project Ga0326727, IMG submission 207643) | Lab enriched peat soil microbial communities from McLean, Ithaca, NY, United States - MB29MY | ecosystem: Environmental > Terrestrial > Soil > Wetlands > Peat | place: USA: New York...
CAAAAGCTCCTTCTCGTCGTGGCGCTGCTCTTCATGGCCACTTCCATCGCCACCGGCCTTGCTCCCAACTTCACGCTCTTCATCCTGGCTCGATTTGCCGGCGGAATTGCCGTGGGCGGCGTCTCTGTGCTCTCGCCGATGTACGTCGCCGAAGTGGCACCTCCAGCTATGCGCGGAAGAATGGGCGCGACTTATCAGTTGTCCATCACGGCCGGTATTCTCGCCTCGTATTGCATCAATTACTTGCTCCGTAACCTGGGAGCATGGAACTGGCGCTGGATGTTCATCAGCGGCATCTTGCCAAGCGCGCTTTTCTTCGTGACTTTACTTCCAGCTCCCGAGACACCGCGATTCCTCTACAAGAAGGGCCGGAAGGTAGAAGGTCTTGCCCTGCTTACACGCATCATGAATGCTGAAGAAGCCGCACGCGAGGCAAAAGAGATTGAATTCAGTCTGCGGGAATCGCCTGCATCCTCCAGTGCCCTCCGTTCGGCGCCGATGCGCCGCGTCCTGGTCATCAGCTTCGTGTTGGCCGTCCTGGTTCACTTCTCCGGAGTCAACACCATCATCGACTACACACCCCTGGTTCTGCGTTCCGCGGGATGGGCCATTGACGCCGCGCTCGTGTCCACCTTTCTGATCGGAGGGATCAATTTCGCGTTTACCTTGATCTCCCTCTGGACCATCGATCGCTTTGGGCGCAAGCCGCTGTATCTCATCGGCTCTCTGGGCATGGCGCTTTCCCTTTTTCTGGTCATCGTGATGCTGGCCGCGGGTCATTTTAATGGAATTATCCATCTGTTGATGATGGCGACGTTTATTGCCTTTTTTGCTTCCTGCATCGGCCCCGTTTTCTGGACAGTTCTTCCCGAGATCTTTCCAAACCGTGTGCGCGGACAGGCGATGACGGTCCCCGTTGTTACCCAGTGGGTCGCCAATGCCCTGGTGGTGCTGCTGTTTCCACTCGCGTTCAACCGCATCGGGAAACTTCCAACATTCTCCTTCCTCTGCTGTATGGCGATCTTGCAAGCCTGGTTTACATGGCGATTTCTGCCCGAAACGAAAGGCAAGACCCTCGAGGAGATTGAGGAGTACTGGACCGGCCACGCGCACCGATCGTCCGTTGACGTTTGAAATGCCGTTTCCATCGTTTCTCGCTCATTCGCCTGACGGCCTATCTTCAGGTGAGTTCAACCTGTGCAATTTTGGATAAGAAAACTGCCGCACATAGACGCGGAAGGGCATCGTTAGCTTCGCCATCATGACAGGTATCTGCTGCGAAGAGTAGGTGGCGCTGCCCTCTCAGCGCCCTGTCCATGCAGGATCCACGTCCTCGGCCACCCGATTAGTCGGGGTGGCATCGCATATAAGACATTTATTTAGTTCTCGGCCCGGAACGGTTCTCCGCTCAGCCGGCGAAATCTGCTCAATCGCCAGCTCAAGCCAGCTTGCAAGGCGTTCGGATTGACCGGAGCGAACTGGCGGGGGCTGCGGCACGCGCACGCGACGTTGCTCGATGCTGTGGGAACACCACTCGGCACTGTCCAGGCGCTGCTCGGACATTCGTCTTCGGAAATCACCCGAGAGACGTACATTCACTCGCTCCCGGCGGACTCGCGTCGAGCAGTTGGAGACGTGGAATAACTATTTGGACCCAAATGGACCCAAGTTCCGATTCAGCCCGGAACTGGCAGTTCACTAATCCAATGATTCTATGAGACTTGATGGTCGGGGAGAGAGGATTTGAACCTCCGGCCCCCTGGCCCCGAATATGCAAAGGCTATCTAAGTTGTTTAATATCAATAGCTAACAGCGATACTCAGCCGTGACATTGTTGCTAAGCCGTTTATTTCTTATGCAGCTTTTTCATTCATTTTGTTAATGGCACCCCAAGTGGCAGCCTAGCGTGCTTCGCGTAGTATCCAGAAAAACAGAACCTGCCTTTGCGGTGAAGAGTCTGGATGCAAGTCGATTGCGTCCAGGGACGGCTCAGAAACAAACTACACTCCTTTTCGACTTCCCTTTCTGTCCATTCCCGATCCAGAGGCCCACAACCATCTGCCACCTGATGACACGATGCTTTCGGGGCTTCACTGCAGTACGGGTTCCCGGAGCCGGGGAGGATGCCTACATGTGTACCAATCCGCGCTGCAAGGCGGTCATTACCGCTTGAGTCCGGTCGCCTGCCTTGAGGCGGGTAAGAATCACACTTACATGGCACTTTACCGTTGCTTCAGAAATGCACAGTTGCGCGGCAATTTCCTTGTTCGATTTCCCCTGGGAAATCAATGTCAGAACCTCGCGCTCTCTCGCACTGAGCCGCGTATCAGGAGTGCGCGTAGCCAAGGTCTGCGACATTGGCGGCGGCAGAAAGCGGCCTCCACCGTGGACGCTCAGCACCGCGTTCACCAGCATCTCCTGGGGCAGGCCCTTTACCAGGTACCCGCTGGCGCCCGCCTCCATCGCCTGGTGAATATCTTCATCTCCTTCGTAGGTCGTCAGCACAATAAAACGGGCATTGGGATCCTTGAAGCGAATCCGGCGGATGGTTTCGACGCCGCTGATCCCGGGAAGGCGAAGGTCGATCAACGTGATATCCGGCTTGCACAGGGCGTGCTTCTCGATTGCCTCTTCGCCACTGCCTGCCTGGCCTACGGAGAGCATCTCCCGAGACGACGAAATCAGAGCCGCGATGCCAATTCGCATAATCGGGTGATCGTCGACGATGAAGATCCTGATCCGTTTCATTAGAGCAAGGATTATAGTGCAAGCATTGCGGCACTGTCAGCGGGGAAAAGAGGCTCGTGGGATGGTCGCAAAGACCGAGGTTCCACGGTGCGGTCTGCTCTCAATGGCAAGGGTTCCGCCCAATCTCTGGACGCGTTCCATCATGCCCTGGAGTCCGTAATGGCCGTTTTCCTGAAAATCGGCATGGGACTCGAAGCCGCGGCCATCATCTTGAATGAGCAGTTCGAGCGCCTGCGGAGAGAATTGCATCCGCACCTCAATTGAATTTGGGTGTCCGTGCAGGATGGCGTTGAAAAGCGCCTCACGAGCCACCATGAGCAACTCGTGCGTCTGCTGCTGTGGCACCGGGAACGGCTCCCCGTTGTTCGAAGATTGGATGCTCACACTATATTCACTGCTGAGCCGATCAGCCATCTGATCGATGCAATCCACCAGATTGCTCTGCACGTTGTCTCCGCGCCGAAGATCCCAGACAGCCATGCGAGCTTCATCCATCAGCGCGCGAATCTGGGTGTTGGCGAACTCCACAAAGTGCGCCTTCGACTCACCATCGTCAGGATCGCAGCTTTGCACCGCTTCGAGAATCGCGGAGACGCCGGCGCAGCCCTGAATCAACGTATCGTGCATTTCGCGCGCCAGACGCGACCGTTCCGCGAGAACCGCGGAAAATCTTCCACGTATCTGTTTCATCCTTATCTGATAAGCGATGACAGAGAGAATGGCGATGGACAGCGCGCAAAGAGCAATGAACCATGGGGTCTTGTAGAAGTACGGTTTTTTCACAAGAAGGACCGTCGCCCGCACCACATGCTCCGGATGCTCCATCTCCCAAGCCTCGACGATGAATGTGTATGTGCCCGCCGGCAGATTCGTATAGGTTGCCGACCGGTGATTGGTGTCGGTGCGGGTCCAATCGTTGTCGAACCCCGTCATGCGATAGCGGAATTGCAGATCGTTTTGCGAACTAAGCATCACCGGCTCATACCCAATCTCCAGGCGGGATTGTCCAGCGGACAACACCAGGGAATCCATCGTCGCAACGACGCGCCCATCCACGGTGAGAGTGCCGATGCGCAGATGAGACAGAACCGACGGGTTGAACTCCGTGGGATGGATTCTCCATAACCCCTCGCTGGTGGGAAGGCACGGATCACCATCACGCATGATTACGCCGGCAGGTTGTGTCCCTCCATAGAACCGGACCGGAGTCTCGCCGATATTGGCACGATAAAAGCGCGGAGAGAGCATCTGCGCCGGATTTTGCGCCTCGGCGTCAAGCTCGTCGCGATCGAGCGACATCACTCCCTGGGGGCCGCTCAACCAAAGGTGACGGCTGCCGTCCTCGAGGATGGCGAAGATGCTGTTGCTCGCGAGACCATCGGCCGTCGTATAGTGGTTCAGCAGTCCGTTGCGGAGGCGATAGAGTCCGTGATTGCGGGTTCCGAACCAGAGGCCGCCATCGGAATCTTCGTGCTCCGACCATACTTTTTCATCCTTCAATGCATCTGTAACTGCATCGTGGAGAGCCACTCCGTTGCGCAGGCGGGTTACTCCCTGTTCGGTGCCCACCCACACATCCCCGTTTCGATCCTCAAGCAACGAGCGCATACTAAAGTGCGACAGCCCGTTGTCCATGGTGAAATTGTGGATGGTCTTGCCGTCCAGGTGGCTCAAGCCGGAGTCAGTGCCAACCCACATGCTGCCGTCATGAGCTTCCATCATGGCGCGCACGAAGTTATTCACCAGGCCCTGGCTGGTTGTGATGCGCGTCATGCCATTGGATGAGAATCTGAAAACCCCGCTTCCATCGGTGCCGAGCCAAAGCGCGCCATCTCGAGCGCGCAGTACATTGCGCACATGTGCATTCCCCATTTTCTGGAAATGGACGGGGACAGCACGGTCACCAGTGATGTGAACCAGTTGGTTTGAAGCCGCCCAGAGGCTTCCGTCCGTGTCAAGCGATACGGTGCCGAAGTCAGAATCGGCCGCTTGAGGAAGAAGCAGTACGTTGACCGGCGTCCGGCTGAGCCGGATCATGCCGACCTGGGTCCCTATCCAAAGATTGCCAGCGTCGTCGGCAAAGATGGAAAGCACGGTGTTGCTGACCAGCGGGGACGGCGCAGTGAGCCGGCTGATTTTGACGTTGCGCGGCTGATACCGAATGCGAAAGATTCCCTGGCCGATGGTGCCGGCCCACAGTTCGCCGGCCGCAACTTCCCGAAGCGTACGCACCGTTCCCCAGACGCCGGGTACCGGAACAAAACGGGTGGTCCCGGGCTGTAGCCGATACAGACCCGAGACTGTCCCCGCCCAGATCGAACCATCCGCGGTTTCCATGATCGACTTCAGGCGGTGCTGATTGTCTATCCCGCCCAGCGGGTACGACTCCGGCTCCCCGTCCCGGATTGCGTATAAGCGGGCTGCGCCGGCCCAGATGCGTCCGGTGTGATCTTCAAAAAGACCATGGAAAGCGGTAGCGGGCATCTCCGGCCGGTCATCGGCCCGGGTTACTTTGTTTGCCTTCACGCGAAAGAGGCCGCTGTCGGTGGCAACCCACAGTGTTCCGCTTCGGTCCTCGAAGAGAGCGCGAATGAATCCATCGGTCAATCCGTCAGCCAGCGTGTATGCCCTTAAGACCCCATCGTGCATCTCCAGAAGACCTCCGCCATCGGTGCCAATCCACAAGTGGCCGTCGCGCCCTGCCAACAGGCAGAAGACGCTATTTTCTCGCATAAGTGGCGTGTTCTCATGGGAAAAGAGTGTGAAGTTGGCTCCGTCGAACCGAAACAGCCCATCACTTGTCCCCACCCAGAGAAAGCCGTCTGGGGTCTGCGCAAAGGACTGCACCGTCTCTCCCAGCAATCCATTCTGAGCTTGCCAGGAGCGGACTGTGTAGTTCCAGTCCCCAATCGAGGATTCCCTGGTTGCCTCTTGAGCAGATGCCAACACACCGGCCAGCACCAGGAACGCCGCAGCGCATCTCCTTCGCCGCAATATTCCAGAGCCGAGAGTGTATCGCCCTTTGCGCGTCAACAATACCGCGAGCCGGATCGGGTTCATGGTGCGGCACCTTTGCAAGCTCACATCGTTCTCCACCGGGGAGATTACACATCATATTCGCTCCTGTGGCATACGTGCTCGCCTTTGCTCAATATGCCCGCAAGGAGCCGTCCCGGCCCGCCGGAATTTTGCGTACGGTACACATCTGCATCATGCTATGCGCTCCGCTGCGCGACTCGCGACTACAGCGGTTCCAGAATTGCTGTAACCCGGAACTACGACTGCTGAGTGGCATTTCCCTCAAGAAAATGCCACCTTTCACGACTGACAAGAGCGCACAAGAATTCTGGAACCGCTCTAAACCGGCATGGACCGGAACTCCAACACCGCATCCTTCAGTCCAGGAGAGGATGCACTCACAGTTACGAGTCCAGCGGTCCTTGTCATCCGCACCAGGACGGTGGCGATTCCGGCCTCCGCGCGCACGGGATTGGCAAATATTCGCTCATCCCCAATCAGCGTGGCTTCACCACTTACCAAGAAAGTCACCATGTCATCCCCATACGGATAAGTCATCTCTCGTGCATCGCAAATGTGGGCATAAACGCGCACCCAGTCTGCTCCATCGGCAACGGGATCCAGACCGCACGTATCGAGGCGCAATCGAATGCCCTGCGGGACGCCGGGAGAGCGGACCAGGTGCTCTGCGACCACCTTGCCACCGATCAGTCCCTCGGCCAGCAATTCCCCGATGGGCTCCCAGGTCGCTTCCGGCGAAACTGCGTTGCCGAACAACATGCTCCGCGTGCCGCTGAAGTTTCCCACCTTGAAGGTGAAGGGCGGATGAGGGATCCGGTAGCCGGTATCGGGCCCTTGCGTAGCGACCGGTTTGCCGTTTTGGGTCAGGCGCACCTGTTCGCAGTTGCTGAACACCATGACTTCCAAAGGAGAGTGGAAGGTGGCGTAATTGGCAATGAAAATCATCGGCCCGCTGCCGGTGCGCGCCGGCTGAGCCTGGGGCGGCCGCTGACTCTGAAACATGAAGTAGTCGAACTTCGGAATTCGGAATGTGTCCAGTGGGGCTCCGAGAAAGGGTTGATGATGATATCCGCGAAATGCATCGATTCCCGCCCAAAGATCGGCGCCTGCTGGCCTGCTGTCCGACTCGTAGATCCGATTCAGGCTGCGCAGATGAGTTGAGGCCTGTACGAGCATCGGCACTTCGCCCCAGGATCTGGCGACGCGCACGCGGCCCTGCTGATCGCTCCAGTTATCGACTTGGTCGCCCCATTCGCGTATCCATGAAGGCCTGGAGGAGTCCTCATGTTGGTGGCCAGCGTAGGTGATGTCCCACCCGTCGAATCCCGGCACCGGTTCACGAATTGGATCCCCTGCCGTGTAACATCCCGGCCCGGGGTACTCTTCATGCACAATCCGGTGAAGCTCTGCCGCCAGCGAACTGTTGTCGGATTCATTCAGCGCGGCTTCCCAAATCACAACCGATGGATGATTGCGGTCCCGCCGGATCATCTCGCGCGCATCCTGATAAACACGCTTCTTGAAAATCTCGTCCCCGACGAACTGCCAGCCGGGGTTGGAAACAATCGCCAGAATGCCCAATTCGTCGCAGGCATTCATGAAACCCGGGTCCTGGGGATAGTGGCTGCGATAGGATGTAAAGCCCGCCTCGCGCAGCTTGAATGCGTCGCGATAATGCGCGGAGCGCGGCAGGGCATAGCCCACATAAGGATGGTCCTGGTGCCGATTCGCACCGATGGAAAAAAAAGGCTGACCGTTGATGAGCAAGCCACGCTTCTTTTCGAATTGAATCGAACGGATGCCTACGCGCGTGTACGCGTCGTCGATCACCTTGCGATTCAACTCTACTGTCGAATGAAGCCAGTAGAGTTGAGGATCCTCCGGGTGCCAGAGCCGTGGATCGCTGACTTTCATGGTCTGCGTCGCCACCTGGCGGGAACGAGCTGGCACAGCAACAGTGACGGACTCCTTGGCAGCGGACTTCCCATCCGGGCCGATCAATGACTGCACCACGTTGCAAACGCGGCTTTCATCCGATTCGTTCACCACCTCCGTCTGGATCTGCACGATGGACTCGCCGGCTGCGACGGATGGGTAAGTAACAAACACGCCCCCGCCTGCAACCGTGTCTGCGAGGATTGGATCGGTAATGTGTAGAGGATGAATCACTTCGAGACTGACGCTTCGATAAAGTCCTCCGAAGTAGCAGAAGTCCAGTTCGCTCTGCGGCTTTCCCGGCGGCACCTCGGGATTGTCGGAGTTATCCAGCCGCACGGTGAAGGTATTGGGCCGGTCAAATCGAATGTCTTTGGAAATATCAACGGTGAAAGGCAAGTATCCGCCAAAGTGCGTTATTCGATGAACGCCATTCAGCCAGACGTCCGCAACCTGCATGGCGCCCTGGAACTTCAGGTAAACAACACGACTCTTCCATTCCGGCGGGGCGAGCAAATCCCGTTTGTACCAGCAGACACCCCGATAGTTGCGCCCGCCGCTCACATCCCTTGGCTCAAGTCTGACTGAGTGCGGTAAGGTAACCGCCTCCCACTGCGCGCCAGCGGGAGCGTCCATTTCGTTTCCCCCCGCTGACTTTGAATCCGGGGAGGGTGCTGTCGATTCCGGGCGAAAGAACTGCCAGTCCTGATTCAAGTTCACCACGAGGCGCGCGACGGGCATTCCGTATGAGGCAGCCCCAACCTCGCTGCCGTCAGCTCCCTGGTCCGCTCCACGGTTGTTCTCGCAATGAAGTACGCCCGACAACACAATTCCTGAAGCAGATAGAGCACTCGCTTCTAAAAAGTCCCTGCGTGATAATGGCATGTCAGTCCTTTTCGTTCTCATTTGTATAGCGGCATCGCAGGCGCATTGTGGCCACCAGCAGGCCGGACTGGTAAGCAATGTCGCGAAAGCGGATGGACTCGCTGTCCGTCATCTGCGGAAACAGGATGAGGGTAGCGCCCAATGACAAGGTCATTCCGTGGCTGTGTCGTTTGGATCCCGTCCCTTGATAAGCGCGGCTGATGCGGGCAAGATAGCTCATTGATTTCTCCACGAAGAGGAGACACTTGCCTTTGACGATTGAGCAACACCGGATGGCCGTTCGCTCCGGTATGGCTTGTTCTCCTTGTACAGCGACAGGCGGGCGCGAATGGCGGCTGATTGTGATGCGTTTCCTCGCGCGATCGCCAACTCAAGAGCCCGTGCCGCCGAGGCTGCAGCCTTCGCGAATTGCCCGTTCTCCGCGTACGCCGCTGCCAGCGTATCGAGCACATCGGGATCTTCGGCCGGAACAAGGTTTTCGGCGCCTTCGGCGAGAGACAGTGCCTCAGGCCCATTGCGCAGCGAGGCGTCAGGAGATGTGGCCAGCAGCCACGCGGCGCCCAGAGTCGCACTCACTCGGCCCGGTTCGATATCGAGGGCCTTTTGCCAATGCGCAAGCGCCTCCGAACCTTTCCCCAAATCCTCATATGCCCTCGCCAGTGCCTCTTCGCACGCAGCGAAGTGCGGCCTGATTCCAATGGCAGTCTTGAGTTCCGGCAACGCCTGGTCCGCATGGCCCTGATCGAGCAGGAACCTGCCCAGAATGTAGTGAGACTCGACAGACAGCGGGTTGATACGCAGGGCATGGTGAAGATGCTCGAGGCCTTCCGCAGTTTCGCCGTGAACGTAAAGGGAGATGCCCAGGCCATTTTGGACTTTGACGTTCTCCGGCTCCATTGCTGCGGCCCGCTTCCAGATTTCCAAAGCCTTGCCGTTCTCGCCTTTCTCTTCCAGTTGCGTGGCCTCATCAATCAGCTTGTAAAGCTCGACAGCGGGTACCTGGATATCCTCGATTCCATCTCCCGCAATATTCACGAACTCGGGAAGGTTCACGGCGCGGTTGGACGCAGTGGCGTTATCGATCAGGATGGCAGGGCTCGAGTTGCCGTCGTTATCGAGGTGCGTCAGGTACATCTGCGTGTAGGGCGAGCGGGCCTTCGATGAAAAAACCAGCCAGCGCCCGTTGGGCGAAAAGCTGTGCCACGAATTCATGAGTGAGGTGTTGGCACGGAGGCGTCGCGCCTCACCGCCCTCAAAGGGAACGATGTAAAGTTGGCTGTCGGGACGCATGAGCTGACCATTGCGGCATTGCACGAAGACAATCCATCGTCCATCCGGAGAAACCTTGGGGAAGTTATTGCTCATTCCATTGTGCGATGCGCCGGCAATTGGCTCGGGAACGCCGCCTCTGCCCTCGTTGAATGGAACCCGATATAGGTCGTATTGGATCTGCGTCTCGTTGGGATCGTTGGCGTGCACTGCTTTCGGCTGACCCGTCGGATAGGGGTCCACCGCTTCGGCCCGCGCAAACACAATGTACTTGCCATCCGGACTCCACACGCCGTCAGTCTGCACATAGCGCGGGTCGTCGGCGCCCGGCAGCGGCTGGCGTTTTCCTGCCGCCCGGTCATACCACTCCAGAATTCCTCGCGTGGGATAAAACACTTGCAGAAAGCGATAATCCTTGAAGTTGGTTACGTAATAAGTGTTTGAGATATCCAGCGCAGAGCCGGCAAAGGTGCTCACCACGTAACGACCGTCCGGAGATACCTGCGACATGAACCCCACACGAACCTTCCCCGCCTGCCCGTCGGTATTCCATTGCACAATATCCTTGTTCCGAATGGACATATGCCGCGCCACCGGGACAACTGCATAAAGGCCCTTGTCGTTCGCCGGCCCGTCTACATCGATGCCCAACGTCTTGCCGTCGCGGGAAAAGGAATGGCAGTTGGCGCAGGTTGGCATATTCGTGAGTACCGTGCGGCTCTCTGGCTGGTGAATATCCCTCAGCCGCCAGCGAATGAGATGGATTGATGAGGGAGACAACGGCTGCACGGTACCGTTTGCGCCGGCGCTCGGCATGAGTGGAACGTCGCGGTAAAAGATGGGGGCGTTTACCGGATCGGCAGAAGTGGTAAGCGAGATGTGTGCTTGAGAAACCTCGCCGTGCGCCTGGGTGGAACCGGTAATGGCCACCGTGGCAGGCGACTCGTTGGAATGCGATTGAATGGCCTGCCAGGTGGGCGCGTCGGGGGTCCAAGTCCACGAAGCCGCCTGCTGCGGAGTCAACTTGGGCAGTTCATTTGTGGCGCCGATGCATTCAGGATCGATGGCGCCAAGGTGCATCCGTTCGGCCCTGGGCTGAACATGGATGGGAGCAGATTTGTCGGCGAAGACAATTTCGATGTGCCAGGAGTCTGCCGCCGCGTCGCGCCAGATGAATGTGGGCGGCGTAATTCCGGGCGGAAAAATGGAGCCATCCTGCGGATAATCGATAGAAATGGGCCACAGCTCTGTCCTGGAATCGTCCGATGCAGCAGCCTGTGCTCCTCCGAAAACCCAGCTATGAAGAGGAAGAACCCACAAGCAGGCGAGAAGGACGGTCAGGATTGTGCCTCCAGCCGCAAGCCAGCGCCGGTGCACCAACGATGACCATGACAACGACTCGAGCATTCGTCCAACCTCCGGGTCCACGCTCGACCTGTGCCCCATGAAAGCATCATAGATTTGCAGAACTCGCCAGACGGCTACGGGCGAGACAGGTTGGGTGAAACCCCGGGATTGAAGGATGATTGCATCCCGGCCCTGGAGTGTGCACAGTACCCGTACGCGCCCTTGCGTCGCAAGAAACAGGCCCGGACAGCTTGATTGCCGCCCGGGCCTGCTGGTTGGTTAGAAGGTCAGTTTCATAGAGGCCTGGCCTACGCGAGGAGTGTTGGAAGTGCCGCCGAAGCCGTTGTTGCCTCCGTTGATTTGAGCAGGGCCCCCACCCGCATCGCCCGGGCCGGCGCTCGGATTGGACATGACGGGGTGGTTGGTAAAGTTGAAGAAGTCAAAGCGGAACTGCAGCTTGTACCTTTCAAGGATCGACACGTTCTTTATCAGCGACGTATCCATGTTGAAGCTCGGAGGACCCTGGATCATGTTGCGGCCGCTGGTGCCGTAGGTTCCGTCGTGACGGGTGACAAACGCAGCGGGGTTGTAGTATTCCTTCGTCCAGTGGGACCGCCCGCCTTTACGAACATTGAGAGGCACTCCCGGGACACGGTCGGCGCGGTCGCTGCTGCACGCTTCGATGCAGCCGTCGCCCTTGTTAAGCTCGCCATAGGCAGATTGGCTGTTGCCGGGACCGATGTTGAACGGCGTGCCCGACTGCCAGGTGATGATGGGGCTCATCTCCCAGCCTGCGAGTGCTTCACGTACCAGCAGACTCTTCCCCCTCAATTCCGGACTGGTGTATATGAAGTTGCTGACCCAGACGTAGGGGATATTCGCATTGGAGATGCCGCGGCTCCAGTGCAGGTTTCTGGGATTATTGAGCTCTTCGCCATTGGAGAGGTTGGCGGCGCTGGCCACGTCAGTCGACTTCTGCCAGGTAAAGCTGGTCTGCCCCTGGAAACCGTAAGACAGATGCCTCTGGGCGAAGATCTGCAGTGAGTGATAGCTGGCTGTGGCCCCGCTGTCGTATTCGAGAAGGTCGGTGAAGTTGGGGGCGTAGGGAAGATATGGCGCCTGAAGGGTGCCATTGGTGAGGTTCGCTGACGTTGGGAGCGCGCAGTTCGGGTTGTTGTAATAGGTGCAGTAGGTGTAGCCGGAGAAGTTGTCATCCTGCACATAGCTCTGGTGATACGATTGCGTGCCCACGTAGGCCACGCGAATCGCCGTCACCGCGCCGATCTGTTGCTCCACTGAGACGTTCCATTCCTGGGTCATGGGCGCCTTGAAGTGCCGGCTGAAGGAGGCCCCTAAACTGACCGGGGTTGGAACCGGAGAGTTGAGCGGGGGTTTGTAGGTGGGGGTAGCCCATGGGATCTGGCCGGCGCCGCTGCCGAACGGACCGGCGCTGGTCGTACCCCATCCCGCCGTTTCCCATGGATTGTGGAAGTTCTCATATCCGGTGACTGTCTGGCCGGTGTTCGGTACGCAGGTCTCGCCATTGTTGCAAATCGGCGTATTCGACGGATCGCTCGGAGTGTAGGTCGGAGCAAAGGGCGCGATATCGACGACGTGGTTGTAATTGGAGTAAGCCACTGGAGCGCTGAACAAGCCGAATGCGGCGTGGACGGAGGTTTTCGGCAGGTTTTTGGGTTGATAGGCCACGCCGATGCGAGGCTCAAAGAATCTCTTGTCGCCGGGGCGACCGCCGGCTCCAGTCACACCGGTGTCGCCGGGGTAAACCAGTCCCGCTGGCGCGGCTGGGAAAATGAAGCTCTGCTGGCCTGGCACGAAAGCCGCTATACGGGATCCGATGGAATGGGGTGGTAAATCCGGATCCCAACGCAAGCCAAGAGTAATGGTCAGGCCGGGCTTGAGGCGGAACTCGTCGTTGACGTACGGGCCGATCTCATATCCCTGGATGTCGGCCAGTTCGCCATCTCCCTGCATGAAGCTGCTCATATAACCCAGCAGCCAGTCGGCCTCACTGTTGCCGGTGTAACCGCCGCCGAAGCTGATGATGGCGTCTTGTGGATATTGGGTTGTTTCGACCGCCCGCTGGTGCCGTAGATCGATACCCGCCGAGATGGTGTGACGGTGGATGGTCTCGATCAGGGTGTCGGAGAAGCCGAAGGTGCTGCGGACTTCATTCGAGGGCTCGGTCCAGCCGCCGCTGGCGCCGCCGAAGCCGGCGCCTTCCATATAGCAGGCCGGCTCAGTGACAGCGATGTAGCGCGACCAGCACATCTGTTTGCCGTTATGGTCAAGGAGCGCGGTCGCATTATGCGCGCTCTGCTCGGTCCAGAAACCTGTAAACGTGTTCACCGTGTTGGGGTTCACCGTCCAGGTGTGCTGAGCGAGCTCGTTGAAGTACCACATCTTCAAGCCGAAGGTCTGATTCCAGGTGTTCAGGTTCAATACTGAGAGGACGTTGCCCGGGGTGTCGCCGGCGGGCGCGGTGTACTTGTCGATGAACGAGCGAAAGGTAACGCGCTGGTTCTTGGTCAGATCGTAGTCGCCTCTGCCCGTGTACTCGTTGTAGTGAGAGTTCTTTACGTTGGCCGAGGCGTACAGCATCTGGCCGGCCAGGTTCTGGGCGCCGGAGGTCGGAGCCTGAGTCCCTGAAGCCGGAGCGGTGTGCCCGGGCAGCCCATCGTTGGTAAACTGCACGGCCACCGGATCAAGCGCGGCGGCGCCGCCGATCAACTGGTTCGGAATACCGTTGACAACCTGGAATGGCCCATTGAGCCAGCCGCAGTTGGTTGTCTGGACTGCACTTGCGCCATAACCCGAGCCGCAATTTGAGTTGTGAGCCTGGGCATAATCGATGAGCCCGCTGAAGTCTCCACTCAACATCTGCGTGGTGGGCGTTGTGGTCTCGTTATTCGACTGTCCAGGACCGCCGGTAACCACGGTTCCCTGGTAGTTGAAGAAGAAGAACAGCTTGTTCTTGATGGCCGGTCCGCCGACATAGCCGCCGAACTGATTGCGCCGATAGGTATCCTGAACGTGGTTGCTCCAATTCGGTGCGTCGAAATCGCCGTTGCGCATGAACTCGAAGAGGCCGCCGTGCCACTGGTTGGTGCCGCTCCTGGTGGCCATTGAAACCACGCCGCCAGTCGAGAAGCCATAAACGGCGCTGAAGTTGCTGGAGATGAGGCGGAACTCCTGCGTGGCGTCGGAGTTGGGCGTGGGCCCGTTCGAGGCCAGGTAGTTGTCCATATTCGACACGCCGTCGAGCATGTAGTATGTGCTGCCTATGCGGCCGCCATTCGACGAGCTCACAGACTCACTCGGGAACGAGAAACCGCTCTGCTGCCAGGCAATGCCGGCCCTGTTGCCATCTTCTATGCCCGGCGACAGCAGCGCCAGGGCGGAGGGGTCGCGGCCGTTCAAGGGCAAATCGGAGACGGCGTCCTGATTCACTGTCATGCCAAGCTCTGCCGTGCTGGTGTCGATCAGTTCGGCGTTGGCGGTCACGCTGACCGTCTCGCCGGTACCCGCTACCTTCAACTGCACGTTCTGGGTGGCGTACAGGTTGGCATTGATCGCAATGCCGTTCTGCACATACTGAGCAAAGGTCGCTGCTTTAACCGCAAGCGTGTAGTTGCCGGGCGGTACCAGCGTAAAGAGATACACTCCCTGGCCATCCGTAACCTGACTCAGCACAAGGTTAGTGCCAACATTGGTGAGAAAAACGGCAGCCTTTGGTATTGCCGCCCCCGATGAATCGGTGACCTGGCCGGTCAGGCTTCCGTTTGTGCCCTGTCCAAGGACAGGTTTCCCGAGGCTGACGAGGCCAATCAGCAGGAACAACAGTAATCCTCCAAGTTGCGTCGCTTTGATTCGTTTCATGGCTTCCTCCTGAATCTTGTGAAACTCCAAAATCGGGATTTCGAGACTTCTTTGTTGCTGTCCTGAAATCGTTTTCACTGTCACTTTAACGTTGGCTTTGTCGGACCGCTCCCCACCGTACGCGCATTGTTTCCCTTCGCATCGAAGGGCGTACTCTGAGTTGACGCGAATCCTACGCCTCCTCCAAGAAGACTTACAATCGGCCAAAAGTCGGATTCGGCGGCTTTTTTTCGAATGAGCGATCCCTGGCGCAGACTGCGCCCGAAACCAGGGTTCAGCGAGGAATGACGAGGCCGGCCGCATCTCTCAAATGGCCTCAAGAGGGCGAAAGTCATGCAAAGAACCTTTCCGTTAAGGAATGACTTCCTTAAGGTGACGGCAGTCCTTACTGTGTACTAGAATGAGCGCGCGCGGTCAGCGATGCTCGCGGAATGAAACCGTTTCCCGGCAAACAGAAGAGGAAACGCAGGCGGCGAATTCAAATCGAATGACCAGACAATCCAACATCCATCGAGCGGGAATTAGGGTGATCTTCGCAGTGCTTCCGTGGTTTCTCGCACCTCCGCTGGTCTTTGCCGCATGCACCCCTCCGGATGCCTTGAGCGCCCGCCTCAAAACCTCACCCAGCAGCGAGTCCTACGCCGATGCAGGCAACTGGTACGCTGGCCAGAAGCAATTTGAATGCGCCGCCGCTGCATTTGCCTCGGCCTTCCAGCTCAAGCCCAGCTCGGCCTCTCTCGCCTATCTGTGGGGATTGAGCCTGTATTCTGCCGGTCAAGATGAGCCGGCCGTAAAGCCGCTCAACCTGGCCAAACAGCTTGATCCCAGCGACATACGCCCCCACCTGGTGCTCGCCGCTGTGCTGGATCGATTGAAGGAGGTTGCCGCAGCCGAGGCTGAGTGGCGCGCAGCCCTCGCAATCGATCCGGATTCGGCGCCCGCGCTCGATGGTTTATCCCAGGACCTCGTCGGCCAGAAGGATTACGCCGGTGTGATAGCCCTGCTCGACAAGCCGGGAACTACCCGCGCTCGCACGTCGACGCAGAGCCTCAACCTTGGCATGGCATATGTCGGCACCGCCCAGCTCGACTCTGCGATCGCGGTGCTTCGCGGAGGGTTGAACAGCGATCCGGGATCTCTTCCCATCGCCGATGAACTTTCCATGGTGCTCATGCTCCAGGGCCGCGAGGATGAAGCGTTCGCCGTATTCAAGTTGGCCCTCGATAAGCATCCCGGCGACCAGGTTACCCAGCTCCTCTACCTGCGCGCCATGGTTTCAAGCCATGCCGGCGAAGCCGTCGAATACGCGCACAAGTTGCTTGCCGCCTACCCAAATCAGTGGGAGGTGCTTTACCTGAATGCCATCCTGGAGTCGCAGGAGGGGGATTTCCGGGCAGCGCGCAGCCATCTTGAGCGCTCGATCGAAATCAATTCCGGCTATTCCCAATCCCAGGCTGAACTGGGCAGTATTCTGGCCAGGCTGGACGACCTGCCCGGCGCAAAACAACACCTCGAGAAAGCTATTGCCCTCGGTGACGCCGACCTGGAGGTCCAATACGATCTGGCCAAAGTGCTGCAGCGTCTTGGAGACACCGCCGCGGCGCAGGAGAAGTTGCAGATCTATCAGCAGTTGAAGAGGTCGCAAGCCGACAGGGTCCAGGCTGCGGGCAAGGCTGAGGAAGGCGACCAGGCCATGAGTGCGGGCAATGCTGCACAGGCCGCATCCCTCTATCGCGAAGCGCTCGCATCCGATCCCGACGAACCACTCTTGTTTTACAAGCTCTCTCGAGCGCTGGACAAGATCAAGGATATTGACGGCGAAAAGACGGCGCTCCGGCAGGCCATTCGACTGAATCCCGATCTTGCCGAGGCGCAGAACCAGATGGGCTACCTTGCCGCCCATGAGGGAGACTCGGCGCTGGCTGAAGGCTACTTCCGCGCCGCCGTTCACGCTTCTCCTTCATACGCGGCCGCTTGGATCAACCTGGCGGCCACTTTGGCGAGCGATGGCAAGTGGAAGGAAGCAAAAGAGGCACTGGGCCACGCTCTCGAAATCGATCCGGACAATGCCGATGCACGGGGGCTGTCGCGGGCGCTTGCCAGCGCAAATCCGGGCCCGTGACGGCGCAGAGTCATCAACCTGTTCCCATATGACACACTCAATCAGTAGAAATCTGATCGAGCGAGCTAAAGCGGCGGGTTGCACTCAGGACCGCGCGAGGTACTCTTCGAACCAATGTCTGTCTCGTCAGGAACATTCCGCGGTTGGTCCCGGCGGCGTCTTCTGCAATCGGTCCCTGCGTTTCTCACGGCCGCCCTGCTGCGCCGCAAGGCAACAGCGCTCCCTCCCGCAGCCGCTGATCTGCCGCCCTTTTCGATATTCGTCGATGTAGCCCAGCAAGCCGGCCTCACCAAGGT
>Ga0326727_10014092_pt1 | contig 17537 bp, 12 predicted proteins | sample MB2enrmetagenome_FD_207643 | JGI IMG/M metagenome (GOLD analysis project Ga0326727, IMG submission 207643) | Lab enriched peat soil microbial communities from McLean, Ithaca, NY, United States - MB29MY | ecosystem: Environmental > Terrestrial > Soil > Wetlands > Peat | place: USA: New York...
CCGAACTCGAAAAGCTGCTGGAAGCAATGGCGCTTCGCCGCGGCTTCTTTGGGCTGAAGGGGAAGCTCCTCCGGGGAGTGGCAAAGGAGTTGATAGCCGCAAAGGCCGGTGGGCTTACCTGGAAAGCAATCTGGGAGGCGTTGCGCAAAGAAGGGTTTGTTTGCGGATACCCGCAGTTTTGCCGGGCGGCAAAGAGGCTCGTCCTGAGTCAAGGTGCAACGCAGCAAGGGGGCAGCGGCAAGAACCTCCCCGCCCCCATAGGCAGAAAGGCAATGGGGCGAAGCGAACTTCGTCTGGATGGACAAGCAGAGCAGGTCAACACGAATCAGGAGAAACCCGAATGGCAAATACGGAGAGAGCAGGAAATGGCGAGATTGGATCGCGAAGCGGAACTGAATCGCCAGCGGGAGACGCGGTTGCAACCGAAGAAGGTATTCACGCCGAGCGCCTTTGTGGGCCGGAGCGAGGATTGAGCGCGACCCTGGAAATGAAACCGAAGCGCGTAGTCTTTCCCATCGCCGGAAAAGGCGGGGTGGGAAAGACGACCGTGATGGCGACGCTGGCAGAGTGGTACGCAAGCACGAGCTACACCGCAGACCTGTTCGATATGGACCCGGACAATAAGGCGGAGGGGAGCTTCAAGGCGCTCTTCGCCAGAGCGCACAAGCTGCCGGCACTGGAGAGCTGGACCTACGACCGGCTTTTGGGAATCTCGCTGGAGTCGAGCGCCGACGTGATTCTGGCTGACCTGGGCGCGGCACAGGGACATCGGATGATTCCCTGGTTTCGGGACTTCTATAAGGTGATGCAGGAATCCGGTCTCAATCTCAGGTGGACGGCCGTCGGCGTCGTCGATGCCGATATTGCCTCCGCCCGGTCGGTGATCGAGTGGGGCGCTGAGTTGCAAAACAGCGTGGATTACCTCATTGTCCACAACCAGTTTCAGGATGGTGTCGCGTCGTCTTGGGAGAATCCGAAGCTGGCGGCAGATGTAGCGGCGTTTCGGGAGGCATTCTCGCCCGTCGAAATACGGATGGACGCACGGCGGCCCGACCTCCAGCGCATGATGCGGACGATGAATGTAACGCTCGGCGATGTGGGTGAAAGGCGAACGATGGTGGCGGAGTTGCGCGCGCCGGACATGACCCTCCGGGCAAGGACGTATCGCTTCCGTGCTTTCAGCCAGTTCACGGAAGCGAGAAAGGTGCTTCAGCCATGAACAATGCGCCGGTGGTAGCAAATGACAAAACCGCCTGGATTCGCGACCTCGTGTATCTCGCCTTCCCGGAGGGGGAGGCGAGAGAACGGGTACTCTTCGATCTGGTCCAGCAGTTCTCGAAGATGGACCCGGAAGATCCCGAATGGCTACGGTACAAGCTGAGCGTAGTGGAGTGCCGCGCCCTCGAAAATGTGGCGCGAGGACTGAATGACGCGGCGGCGGAACAGGCCAGACTCCGCGGCGTGACTCGCGAGATCGCGGACTACGCGGCTACTCAAATGAAGGGGACCATCGAAGAGGCCGGGGTGACGACCCGGCAACTTCTGGAGGATGTACAGGCCAGTCTCCATGATTCCATCGCTGGGGAAGCCATTCTCAAGTGCTACACAGACGAGACGCGGCAGCAGTTCGCAGCCGTCATCCGTACCATCATCGAATCGAGCCTGGCGCAAGCTCTGGCAACGTCGCAAAAACAGATGGACGGCTGGCTGAAGGGCGCTCTCGACGGGGCGATTCGCAACGCCCAAGACGCTCTGGCGGCGGTGACGCGGGATTTCCGGCTCAAGCTGCTCGGGGCCTGGGGCTACCTTCTGTGGAGCGTCTTCGCCGGCGGCCTTCTCTGCGGTTTTGGACTGCTCTTCCTGGGATATTGGCTAGGGAAACACCTTTGAGGACTCTCTCGGGAAGATGGGCGCGTATCGGGCCAAAAGCCAGCGGCATCCAGCCGACCAGCGGGTTCCAGAGCGCCCCGACCATCCCAACGACTCAGCATAGAGCCGGGAATTGGCTACTGCGGGCACGAAGTCATTTAAAAAGATAGATTTCTCATTGACATAGACTATATACTATGTACTCGCCGGGCTGAAACCGAAAACATCGGTGAGTGGACGTTCCAATCACCGATCCCAGGAAGCCCTTGGGACAAACAATCCGTAACCGGCGGGAAACGCTGGGCTTAACGCAGGAACAACTGGCGGAGAGGGCTGGACTGCATTGGACGTTCATATCCGGGGTTGAGCGAGGAATACGGAATATCAGCATCATGAAGCTGCACCGTATTGCCATTTCGCTAGGAGTTCGGCTACGCGACTTGGTTGACAAGTGCTGAGAGGCACTGAACCCGGTCGTGAATTCCCTGTGGAACTGTGTATTATGGTTGGCACTTGACGTGGGGGAATTGGCTCGTTGCGAACCGCCGCACTTGGGCCAATCGCAAGTGTCTCTTACGCGTTGTACGACGTTGCTTTGGTTCTCGGCCAACTGACTCACGCAATCATCGGTTATCTCCCCCTTTCAGTTCATTGAGGGCTGGTTTGCCCGTCACCGCTTGAGATCACAGGTCTCGCAGGTTCATGGGGGAATGAACGATGACCTTCCAGTCGGCACAAAGTACAAAGTCCCGGTACGCTACGCAGGCGTTGAAGCACATTGTCGTCTATACCTTGTTGGTTGCCGGGATCGCTGGCGGAGGGATCTCTGCATCGGCTTCGACGCCAACGACCACGACCCTTGCGTTAACATCCGGGGGAAACACGGTGACAACGGTAGCCTCGGGAAGCGTGGTGACGCTCACCGCGACCGTGAAGGCTGGAGGCACAGCGGTGACGAGGGGGCAGGTCACCTTCTGCGATGCCACGGCGAAGTATTGCACTGACATTCATCTGCTAGGTACCGCCCAGCTGACCAGCAATGGCGTCGCGAGCTTGAAGTTCATCCCTGGTATCGGGGGGCATAGTTTTAAGGCAGTATTTTTTGGAACCACGTCATCGGCCGCCAGTGCCTCCGCTACAACAGACTTAAGTGTGACGGGCCAAACCCCAACGAAAACCATAATCGGACGGGTAGGCAGCACAAATAATACGCTCTCTGCGACTGTGGCTGGGGTTGGTCGAGCTGCCCCGTCCGGATCAGTGTCCTTTGTCGATACATCGAACGGCAACACAACGTTGGATACAGCTCCGCTGGTATCTGCTCCTTCGACGCTCAGCTTTCTTAGCCCGGCATCTCTAACAACAGGCAATGGACCTGAGGACTTGGTAATCGGGGACTTTAATGGGGATGGAATTCCGGATATAGCAGTCGCCAACTTTTGGATTGATACCACGGTTTACATCTTCTTGGGCAATGGGGATGGAACCTTCACTAAGGCCTCACAAGTCACGGTCGCTAATCTTCCGAGTTCCCTGGTTGTGGGTGATTTCAATAACGACGGGAAAGAGGACCTCGCCGTCACATACGTCTTTGGAGTAGCCATCTTTCTGGGGAATGGCGATGGCACATTTACTACTGGAAGTACTTTGTCCGTCAGTGCAGCTCAATCGATTGCCGTTGGCGATTTCAACGGTGATGGTAACGCTGATCTTGCCGTCGTGAACAGTAATGGGGGCGCAAGTGATCCCGGGACAATCATCATCTTTCTCGGCAACGGAGATGGCACATTCACTGCTGCTCCGTCTAGTCCAGCAACCGGGAGTGGTGCGGGAAACCTTGTGGTCAGCGACTTCAACGGTGACGGTAAAGCCGATCTTGCTGTTTCCAATTTCTACGATGACACTGTAACGGTTTTATTGGGTAACGGTGATGGATCCTTCACTCCGGCTGCGAATATAAGCACTTTTTTCCATCCTGGCGCCATGGCGGTCGGCGACTTCAATCAGGACGGAAAGATAGACCTCGCTATTGTCAGCTACAGCAACAATGTAGTGCAAATTATGCGAGGAAATGGAGACGGCACCTTTACTCAAGTAGCCACCCCCGGTATAGATCCTTATTCGACATCGGTTGCTGTAGGCGATTTCAATTTGGACGGAATTCCTGATCTCGCCGTGACCAGCAGTTACAGCAATAATGTGACACTTCTTATCGGAAAAGGCGATGGAACATTCGCAAATGCCACTACCCTTCCAAGCACCGGGAGCAGTCCATCAGCTGTAGCATTGGCCGACTTTAATGGCGATGGAATTAACGACATGGCCGTGGTGAACTACAAGAGCCAGACTATAACAGTACTGCTAACCCAAATTGCGCAAACATCGTCGGGAACTTCGCAGCAAATAACTCCAACTTGGACGGGATCACATCAGATTGCCGCGACCTATCCGGGCGACAACGAATATGGCCCAAGTTCGTCCAATTCGATCTCACTCCCTTCGGTGTCAACGACAACGAATTTGGCAATCACTTCGAGTGGCAATCCCGTTTCGACTGTCGCATTCGGAAACCGTGTGACCCTGACAGCGACGGTGGCAAATCAAGTTGGGCCGGCATCGGCAGGACAAGTCGACTTTTGCGACGCAACGGCGGCCCATTGCACCGACATACACCTGTTGGGCAGCGCTGAACTCAGCAATGCAGGGACCGCGTCACTCACACTTTCTCCCTCGATCGGAAACCACAGTTACAAAGCGGTATTCCCGGCTACGATAAATGACGCTGCGAGCAATTCCGCAGCGCTTAGTCTGAATGTCACTGGGAAGTTTTCGACGAACACATCTATTGCCCAGAGCGGCGCTATCGGCAATTACACCCTGACAGCCACGGTCGTTGGTAGTGTGGGAAATCAAGGTCAATCTGCACCAACCGGTACAGTCTCTTTCTTAGACACCAGTAATGCAAATTATCAACTGGGGTCAGCTCCGCTGGGAAACAGCGCCTCGGCGCTTAGTTTCCTTAGTTCATCGACGCCGGCGACAGGAAACTACCCCTTGTGTTTGGTCGCAGCCGACTTCAATCGAGATGGCATCCCGGATCTGGCTGTTGCGAATACCGGGAGCAATTCGCTGAGCATCCTGCTCGGTAAGGCCGACGGTACGTTTACCACGATTGCCAGTCCGTCCACAGGAGTCAATCCGTTTTGTGTCGCGGAGGGCGATTTCAACGGAGACGGTATTCCAGACTTGGTGGTGACGAACTCCGGAGACAATTCGGTTACGATTTTGTTGGGCAAGGGTGACGGAACGTTCAGTGCCGCACCCAGCTTAATGGCGGGCGCGGGACCAACTTCGATAGCCGTCGGGGATTTCGATCGGGATGGCAAGATGGATATCGCCGTACTAAATACAGGGTACCGAAGTTTTTATTTCAACATCCCGGACAACTCAGTTACGGTGTTCTTGGGTAACGGCGACGGAACATTCACCAGGAAATCAAGTTCCACTACAGGAAATCTTCCGCAGTCGATCACCGAGGGTGACTTTAACGGCGACGGAATTCTCGACCTCGCGGTAGCAAATTCCAACGATAATACGGTAACAGTGTTATTGGGCAACGGCGACGGAACATTCACGGCTTCTCCGACGAGTCCTGCGACGGGAACGTATCCGAACTCCATTGTTGAAGGCGATTTTAATGGCGATGGCAAAGCAGACTTGGCAGTCTCGAATGCAAGCAGTAATAGCCTAACCATTCTTCTAGGCAACGGCGATGGAACTTTCTCCGACGCAACGGCTAGTCCTGCGACTGGGAATGGCCCAACTTCCATTTCAGAAGGCGACTTTAACGGAGACGGAAAGGTGGATTTGGCGGTCGCAAACTCTGCGGATAACACTGTGACTGTTTTACTAGGTAATGGAGACGGAACATTTCATTCTGTGGCGAGCCCTCAAACTGGCAATCTCCCCTATTTTGTAACGGCCGCAGATTTTAACGGAGATGGAATTACGGACCTCGCGGTTTCGAATTATAACGGCAACACACTGTCAGTTTTTCTTTCACACGTCACGCAGACAGCAACTGCAACGGCAAGTTTTATTTCACCGACCGGAACGGGCACACATCAGGTGGTAGCAAGTTATCCTGGAGATACTAATTTTACGTCGAGCGTCTCCAGTACTACTGGGCTGACGGCTTCGCCGACCGCAACGCCGACGGTGACGATTACATTGTCATCGACAAGCATCACGACAGCGCAAGGACTGACGGTGACGGTTGCGGTCAGTGACGGAACCGCTAACCCAACACCTACCGGCGCTGCGACACTCACTAGCGGCACCTATACTTCCGTGGCAACGACCCTCAACGGTGGCAGCGCAAAAATTAGTGTATCTGCCGGGTCGTTGCCCGTGGGTACCGACACGCTGACAGCCACCTATACGCCCGACGCGACGAGTTCGACACTCTACAGTAGCGCCTCAAGCACTACTTCTATTACTGTGACAACTGCTCCACCGTCCTTCGCGCTCGGCGGCACATCCGTTACCGTCACGCCGGGCGCAACCACTGGGAACGCCTCAACAATCACGGTTACGCCGAGTGGAGGTTTCACCGGCAGCGTGGCGTTGACCGCCGCCCTTACATCGAGTCCTGCGGGTGCCCAGTATCCGCCCACCTTGAGCTTTGGATCGACCACTCCGGTCAGCATTACCGGCACAACCGCAGGGACAGCTACCCTCACCGTTTCGACCACAGCGCCTACAAGCGCGGCAGTTGTCTATCCCAAACGCCCCGGAGTGCCCTGGTACGCTGCCGGTGGCGCGACTCTGGCTTGCCTCCTGCTGTTCGGCATCCCGGCGCGAAGGCGTAGTTGGCGAACGATGCTTGGTATGTTCGTCCTTCTGGCCTTCTTCGTCGGCGGTGTGCTGAGTTGTGGTGGCGGGGGGAGTGGCGGCGGAGGCGGTGGAGGAACTGGCAACCCCGGCACCACGGCGGGCGCGTATACCGTGACTGTCACCGGGACCTCCAGCAGCTTAACTGAGACCACAACAGTAACAGTGACGGTAAATTGAGGGCTCGCTCACCAGATTTTCCGATCAGTACCTCCAGATCGGTTCGGGAGACGCAAGAATCACAGGGGGACCAGGGAGATGTCCAATAGGTGTCCACGATGTCACGGTAGCGGGACTGTTACTTGCACTCGCTGTAACGGAAGCGGCGTGGAGATCGAGGTTTTGGTAATTGCGGCAAAGTGCCCACGCTGTCACGGCCGAGGAGAGATTGAGTGTCCACGCTGTTCCGGGAGCGGCAATGCGTAGTTGATCCGGACTGTGACTTGAGACTGGAATCCGCGCCTTTTTCGGCGAGCAAATATGAAGCCCCGGAACTCGATTCTGAGCTACAAGGAGGCAAGAATGTCAATTTCAGAATCCTCTGTACCATCACAAGATTCAGCGTCAAACGGGGAATCGGTGAAGACGGGCCGTCAGGAGTGGTTTTACAGGGGTGGGGCAGGGGTTTTCATTGCCCTACTTCTGTGGTTTGCCTACCGGAATAGGTACGATGGTGGAGTCCTGATCCTTATGGCGCCATTCATGATCGGCGCAGTGATTACAGCATTGCGCTTGACGCGAGTCTCTGCCACGGTCAATTCAATTGAGAACTGGCTTAGGAGCGGCTCCGCCAAGGCGGCGGAGCGTGATGGCAAGTTCGCGCGATTCTTTCAACGGCCATTCTTTGGCTCATGCCTCGCCATCTGGCGCTGGACAACACCGATTCCCGACGTACATCTTCGAGCTGGAGTGCGTGCCACCACGCTGATCTTTATTTGTGGAATCGCTATCAACCTGATTGTGATTGCCCTTTACGTCATAGTCGTGATTGCTGTGATCGTGATCGGCTTCGCGATCTTTTTCTGGATATTATCGCTCTCCAGTCAAGGAGAACGAAAAGTAGTAACTCGATATACGACCGACTGGTTTGGACGACCTAAACAGGAGCACTTCGACGCGAGCGGCGAGAAGATCGGAGAAAGTAGACCAGACACAGATTGGCTCGGACAATCGAAGATGGTGCATGAAGACGCATTGGGCAACGTCGTTGGTGAGAGCAAGCCGGATACCGATTGGCTTGGCAATCCGAAGACTGTTCATACAGACGCCGACGGGACTCGCATAGGAGAGAGTCGGCCGGACACAGACTGGCTCGGAACGCCAATGATCGTTCACAGGGATGCAGATGGCAATGTTACTGGAGAAAGCCGGGACGAAACCGATATCTTCGGTCAGCCCCAGACAGTCCGCTACGAAAAGTGAGTCGGTGTATGTTTTCGGTTTGCTGAATCTGTGCCGCCGACAGGTAACTAGACCGCATCGCAACTACGAAGGATGCTTCAGCGTGCAACACCCAAAGTGATGTCCAATTCAATTCCGCACCTATCCTGGGTTTCAACAGAAGATTTGCAGGAAGTGAGGCTAGTCAATGGAGTTTCAGGCACGTTTCTTATGGACGACGCTGTGTCTACTACTCAGTATCGTGATTCTTAGGCCATTGGCCGCGCAAAATCAACCGACTTCTGCTTCATCCCTGAGCTGCCCCGCGTTTACAAATTCTGTTGTCCCCGGAGCCTGCCTTGGACAGTTCAAGCATGGGACCCTTGTGAGAAAGATCGGTTCGGGTGCGAATGAAGTTCTTGAGTTGGCCAACGGGCCATCAGGTGTGGTGATTACTCATCCGGGAGTTGACCTGGTCGCTTCCTGCGGCTCTCCGATTTACGCGTTGGCGGACGGGGTCGTCGTCGATAGCATCTCCGACAGCAGCGACCCAGACTTCCCGTACCTTGGCTACATGGTTAGGCTCAAGCACGCAGCGACCCCAACTGGACTGCCTCTTCCCGCTACACAGATGGTTGAAACCGAAACGCTCTATCTCCATATGCAAGGTCCACCATTAGTTCAGATCGGGAGTGTTGTCTTGGAGCATGCGCCGCTGGGCAAAGTGGGGCGTACTGGGGCAGCGTGGGGCTGTCATACGCATTTTGAGGTTCGGCATTTTCCCGGTCGGTACATGACGGACCCGAGTTGGAATTCACCATTGAACATCTACGGGAAAGGGGACCAAACCTCTGGAAAACTGTTCAAAGAGAAATGGTCAAATCCGGTGCCGTTGCTATCACAACTGCCAGCGACATTAGAGGCAACTGGACCGCTGCCTCTCGAACTCTCCGTTAAGTCGACCACACGCGATTACCCACCACTGTCGTCAACCTATACGGACATCGGCGCCTGTCCAGGCGAAGGATGTCGCTACGGAAGTGTTTGGACATTGGACGCCGCTACCCCTGTTCATCCAACCCGTGGCAGCAGTCAAACTGCTTTTGTTCTCCCACAGGGGCAAAAGGTCACCACGGTGACCGGCGTTGTCGTGACAAAGCCCGGCAAAATCCAGATTCTCCATTCTATTCTCGTCCCTGGTCAGCAGTCAGTGAACTCGGGCTTTCTCTATCTGCTCACGTACCGCGGAGAAGGGTTTTGGAAGGTCTGGTTGAATGGCAAACTGATCGATGCCGTTTCGATTCCAGAAGTTCTCTCCCCTATGACCTGTAATGCTTCGGAGGCGTCGTGCAAAGAGAAATTTGAAGCCAAATGGATATCCGGTCCGATCATGGGCCAAATGGACCAACTTCCACAGCCCACGTGGTGGATCCAGATCAAAGACAAAACTGGGAGAACGGGCTGGATAGAGGACACCGGGCCGACTTGGTCGAGTGTTCACGGTGATTTCTGATCCGGGTGGAAACAGCAGCGGTGACTTCAATTCGGATTTGACTCGGCTGTTTGAAATTGTGGATTTATCGAGTCCTCCGAAGCTATTTCACGCCGAATGAGTTCGGCAAGCAGATCAGGTTACAGGAATGTCGAAGTTGGGTTGGACGCGTATGCAGGATTGAGAACGGAGACCGATGGCATGAGTGAAGGAACAGGTACTACTGGCTACGTGATGATGATGGTTGGGGCTGTAATGGTTGGAGCCGGTATAGCAATCTCGTTTACCGGAATCGGGGCCTGCTTAGGCATACCGATGGTCTTGATAGGACTTCCACTATTGATCATTGGCGCGATTATGCGTTCAAGAGCGCGATCCAAACGGGTAGATGCTGTCGTCAGTCAAGCCGTGTCAGAAAGCGTTGCTCGAGCAATGACTCAGCCCTCGCAGCCACAGCTAGTCCCATCATCAGGGCCGACATGCAACCGATGTGGAGCAAGTGCTGCCATCAACACCAGCTTTTGTCCACAATGCGGCAACGCACTAGTTGTAAGAGCCACCGGAGCCGGAGACAATTCACAGCCTTAATGCGGCTATACCATCGTACAACTTTGATTCCCCGTAAGCTGTGGGCTGTTTAGCACCTAATAGGTGAGGGCAGGAGACGGAATTGAGAGCCTCTACGAAATCTCGGAGCGAATGGGCTTCCGCTGCGGTGTGGAGCGGAGTCGCCATCAATTCGGCGCCACGGCTCTTGCATTTGCCATTCGCGAGGCGACCGCGCGCCCGATTGATGTATGTTGTTCTCACTGTTTTAATTCTTTTCGTTGTTGATGGACTCCGTCCAGCCCCTCGTCAACTCAGCGCGATGGCCTATGTGTGGCTCGTGCACGAATATCAAGTGTATGTGAGTCCAACGCTTTCACGTCGGATCCATTGCCGTTTTATACCCAGTTGTTCAGCTTATTCGTCCGAAGCAGTTCGCAGATACGGCATCATCCGAGGTGGAGCTCTTACGACCAAACGACTTATCCGGTGCAATCCGTGGCAACAGCCCGATACGGTTGATCCAGTTCCGTAGGTCGTGGACTGGGTGGAGGCCAATAACGGCATTATTTAACAAATCGTCGAAAAAGATCGAGCGCTTTGGTTTATCGAAAGGCAGGGAGCTAATTGAACATTCGCTTTGCTCTGAAATCAATTGGTATGGGGCTTCTGATAATAGCCATGTGCTCCACTACCTGGGCTCAAGAGAAATCGAGCCTTCCAGAATTCTTTGGGTTTTACGCTCTTGACGGCGGCCAAAACGTCGCAATTTACGAGGGGCAAGGATCTCAAACTGCGAAAAGCGCAGGGATCGAGTGGTACTCAATTCCGCAGAATTCTAAACTTCAAGACACGAGGCCGCAGGTCTCGACTTCGGCAAGATTCGTGCTCTTCTATACGAATTCTGGAGAGATGATTCAGTCTCTGTCCCTTCATAGATTGCCTTTTGTGAGGCAGATCATCGAGACGCTGCCGGCAAGCGCCTTCTCGCCTCCGTCTAGGAGTGTTGTAGGTTCTCCGAAGTTACCACTTCTTGCGGCGATTCCCGAACTAAACTTCAGGCTTCTCGCAAAGCCAGTTCCGAATCAGCCCCAAATGGTAGAACTGGTGGCCAGCCCAAAGTTGACACCGGGCCTTTATGTGGTTCAGTACAGCCCCAGCGGCGCAAATGGGTGGTTTGCGATTTTCTCTGTTGCCGACAGCGCAGAGGCTGAGAACCCATTTTGCTTGGATCTTGCGTTACCCGGTGGCCCACGTGGGCTCTTTGAACGCGCGAATTCGGAACTCAATTCTACCGTGCCCGCGCTGGCCTCATATCGCTATTCACAATGCGATTCTAGCGGTGTTGCCAACTCAAGTTCAGGCTCATCGTCAGCAACTGGGAACCAGGGTGTTCCCCCGACCTCTGATCAAGCTCCTCCCTGGACTGACGAGTCGACAGGGTTGATGTGGACGAGAAGCGATAACGCCGCAGATCTAGATTTCGGTGGTGCCGTTGCCTATTGTAAAAACCTCAACCGCGCTGGATTCTCAGATTGGCGTCTGCCCGAGATGGAAGAACTGAAAGGCATCTACGATCCTTCTTCTAACGTTCCAGTAAACCGACCCGACTTGGTCGCTTTACACATTCCTGGTGTACCGGGACCCGCCCACATCAAAGGCCACATTTCGATTTCAGGATTAGAAATTAGTAACTCCGGCGCACCTCCAGCGGATATCCAGACCTTCGACTTTGGACTTGGCAAGGTGAAATCTATTAAGAGCAATAAGTCTCATCCATATATGCGAGCCTTGTGCGTGCGTAAGCCTTGATAGAATTGCGGCGACTTCAGAACGTGAGCGTAACGGGAGGACAAATGTTATTTCAGGAGTATCGGCAAGAGATTTCAAAAACCGCGCAATGGGGCTCGGAATGTGACCCTCAGACCATAGTCCGAGCGGCGTCAGGATCCAGTTTAGGAGGTGGTGCATGGTTCAAATCCGAACCTGTCTTGAAACTCCTGTACTGCGCCTTCTTCGGCGGTGCATTTGTGCTGGTGTCGTGTTCAAGCAACCATACTCTGACCCCTCGTACAGCGAAGGCTATGATTGTCAAAGCAAATGACACAACCCCGCTGCATTATTCCGCTACCTACGGGGAAATCGAGCGGATCGTCGCGGGGCCAACGGTGGAGGATTACACCCAGGGGCAATATGCCCCGGGATCTTCGAAAGAGAAGGTCAAAGAACTGATCGCGGCGGGCTATGTCGCCATTACTAGAACAGAAGCGAAGAACGTTCCGACAGTCTCCGGGGAATACTCGGGTACATTTGGTCCGTCAAATGAAACATGGTTATTGACCGCAAATCTCTCGAACGTCCCTAACACGGACACTGTAACAGGCTCATTCTCTCAAGTTCTTCAAAGAGGCATTCACTGCCGCGCCGACGGTAGCGTCTCCGGGGTCGTGGAGAACAACGGAGAAGCCAATCTGCACTTTGAGGCCAGCAGGGGGGAAGGGGGCATGTGTACCGATTGGAGCTGGAATGGACCGCTTTCGATAAACCGATCTGATCATGCCGCAGCCAACGGTACCTGCACGGGGTTTTGGAATATATATAACACCTATAAAGTGGATCTAAAATGCAAAATGCGCTTGCCCGCCTCCGCGCCGTCCATTGAATCAAAGCGGTATTATTACGGCTTCACTCCGAAGTTCCAAAGTCTCGTGGCGAATCCTGGCCAGAAGTCCCTCATAGCCGGAGACTTCAAAATTGACGAAGTCACCGATCTTCTTCTTGTGCCCGGAATGGACTCCGCTGCCACCGCAACAGAGGTCGGTCACGTTGACTACAATCCGGCCGCAAAGATCCTAACCGGACAGGCATCAATGCAAGTTAGCCGAAATGCAGAGTTCAGAAAGCAACCTGATGGGGACTGGGTATTGACAGGGCATTGATTCGCACCTGTCTAAGGAACATCTGAAGTGCGCTGTGGAACGCGCTGGTCAACAGTGGGTGCAAGTCCCACCCGGGAACTGGACTGCTCCGCCGCATCATACCGCGTTCCTCTGTGGATTTTATTCCATTCGCAAGCCGGCGGTACTTCGTCTGGCTCGCGCGCGAGATCGTCCCTCTATTGAGGGAGTCACTTCGCCTGCAAATGTGCTTCGTCTTATTTACCTCTGGCTGCTTGTGGCTCGCCGCATTGGCATCTCAGTTAGAATTTTCGCTGCAAGGGCGGACGAGGCTTACGCCTCGTCCGCCCCGTCGCTGGGATCGTCAGCGGCTTCGACCTTCGAGAGACGCCGGATGCTCGAAGCGTGGATCTCGGCGATGGTGTATTTGACCTGCTGGCCCTTGACGGTTTCCTCGATCGCGCGATACTTGATCTTCCCCTCCAGGCTGATGAGCTGGCCCTTCACGAGCGTTTTTGCGAAGGTGGCGAGATTGCCCCAGGCGTAGACGCGATGCCATTCGGTGCGGGATTCATACTCGCCCTGCTCGTTCTTCCAACTCTCGCTGGTGGCAAGGCTGAGGACGGCGTAGTCCTTCTTGTTCTGCGCGGTTTTGGCTTCTGCATTCTTTCCGAGGCGGCCGATGAGGATGACTTTGTTGAACATGGTGTATTGCTCCTTTTTCTGAAAGTTTGTCCGCTGGATGCGGTACATGCTTGCCCGGAGGGTGTGCCGTCGCGGCCCACTCCCAAGGCGAGTGGAAGAGATTTGTGGAAGGGGACCACAGCTTGCCTGGGGGGAGGAGTCCGCACCCGCAGGGGGCAGGGCAATCTCTGCAAGGAGAGCGTGCGGCCGCTGGGCGTGGGTGTTCTGAGCGCGGCACGCTGAACGCAAACAGAAAGGCGAACTGAAGTGGAGCAAACCTGTTCAAGCTCCTCAATCTGCCGCTCAAATTGCAGAGGCAGCGCGATTAAATGAAGGGTGAGTCCGGAGACCCGCCACAGCGAACTTCCGAGCGGAAGCATCGGGGCGAGTACCGGAGCACACATGGCGCTTACCGCTTCGCCCAAGATCGCGCCTTCGTCATCGTTCGGCGAATGTAGGCCGCACGCCGGGAGGGGTTGGGATCGCTCGATAGATAGTTGATTTCAAGGGTGGCGGCAATTGCATCGTCCGGCATCCGCAGCGAGATGGCGGCTACACAGAAGGCGATGTCGGCAGCGGCGGGGCGGTCGTGAAACTTGGCCGCGTTGCGGAACCGCTCAAGGGAGACGCACGAATAGGCTGGCTGGCCGGATACAGGTACAGGCCTCGGCTGATGTTGGACGGCGCGGGACTCGCGCTCCTGCTCGTGAAGCTGGTAGAGCTTTGTCGCCTCAAGGCGGAAACGCGCCGCCGCGCTGAACTCGACTCCAGAACTCGACCGTAATAGAACGTAAGGAAAGAGTCCGTTCTCGTGCCTGTACTTCGGCTTGCAGTTGGTGAATCCCGGCAGCCGGCCAAAGCGGCGCCAGTCTGCGGCGTTCGGATCGGCTCCGTAGCGCCGGGCGAGCGTCTGCGCCACGAAAGTAGAGAGCGCGGCCGGGTATAGTGCCGAGTGCTTGAGCCATGCCTGAAAGTTGCCGCTGCTGGTTTCGACCACGGCGCATGGCTCGTAGCCGTCGGCGGCGAGCCGTTGTACGGCTTCCGCGGAAAGGTCGTCGAGAACGGTGAAGCGGTGCTCACCGGCTGGCCGGATGTAGATGTGCGCGCCCCGTGCATTGTGGGCCTTCAGGAGAGAAATGCGGGCAATAACAGTCTGAGCAGGATGATTTGCAAGGCCAGGAAGCATTCCTCGTTCGCTCAGGACGCCGAGGTCGTAGGCCGGGGCGTCGAGGGCAGCGAGCATCCGTTCGACGGCGTTTCTGGTTCGATCCATACAGCCTCCTTTTCGGCGGACTTGCTAAAAGCCGGGCACTGGTGTTAGATGTATTCGTATTGGAATGTACATCCCAATGGCGATTTACGCAAGGCCGGAATGATCCAAAACATGAGGGACTTGTGAATCAGGATTCCCACTCGGACGAAAAGCAGGAACGGCTCAAGGAGAAGCTCCGCGACGAACTGGGGCCGGTAATTTGCGGCCTGCTCGATCAGTCGAGCGGAATCGAGGACATTCTCGTCAATGAGGACTGCCGCATCTGGGTCAAGCGAACCGGGTCGGCTTTTGAGCTTATCGGCGAACTCGCGAGCCGTCAGTCGCGCGGCGCGATGATGACCATTGCCTCGATGCAGAAGACGACCGTGACCGAAGGAAAGCCGGTACTCGAATCGCAGCTTCCTATCTGGAAGTACCGCTTTGCTGGTTTGATTGAGCCGGTTGTTTTGTCGCCATCATTTGCGATTCGTGTGAAGTCCGACAAGAAGCGTAGCCTGCGTGACCTTCAGCGACAGGGAATCCTGACGACCAAAGACGATCCGCGTAACCGGCGCTCAGAGCAGGAAGACTTTATCGCCGCTGTTCGCAATCTCGATCACCTTGAGGTGATTCAGCAGGCTATTATCGCGCACAAAAACATTCTTGTCGTCGGCGGGACCGGCGCGGGCAAGACGACGATTGCGAACGCCATTCTCGAAGAGATCGGGACGCTGACGCCTGGTGATCGGGTGCTCGTGATCGAAGATACGCAGGAACTTCTGCTTGACTCGGCTAACAGCCTGAGCATGTTGGCGACAACGGAGTTCGATCAGTTGAAGTGCCTGAAAGTTGCTCTGCGGCTGAAGCCGGACAGGATTGTCGTCGGCGAGGTCCGCGATGGAGGCGCCGCTCTTCCTCTTCTCAAAAGCTGGAATACCGGGCATCCGGGAGGCGTCTCGACGCTGCACGCTAATAGCGCAGCGGAGGCGCTCGACCGGCTTGAGGCGTTGGTACGCGAAGCGACCGATGCACCTCAGCAACGCATGATCGGGAGCGCGGTCGATCTTGTCATCTCGGTCGTCAACGACCCGGTGCAGGGGCGCAAAGTGCAGGAAGTGGCCGTCGTCACCGGGTACGAAAATGGCCGCTACGTGCTGACGCAGGTTTGATTTGCAGTGGTTCCGGTCTTCGCGTCGGAGCTGAGACGAAAACACGAAGGGCGTTGCGGGTGCCTTTCGCAAACCGTGCCGGAGGGCACATGGAGGATCAAGATGCAAGGTACACTCACACGTCTCGATACACAATCGTGCGGCATTCTCAGCCGGACGCGGAACGCTGGGTTCCTGGCCCTGGCAGTGCTCATTGGATCAGCCGTATCCTTTGCAGCGGAAACCGGAAGCAACCTTCCCTGGGAAGGCCCTCTCAACACGCTGGTCACCTCCCTGACTGGCCCCGTCGCTTACGCCATTTCAGTGATCGCCATCGTCGCGCTGGGCGCAACGCTCGCGTTCGCCAGCGGCGAAATGGGCGAGACGATGAAACGCCTGTTGCAGATCGGCATCGCCGTCTGCCTGGTCGTCTTCGCCGCGCAGGTGATGTCGTCCTTTATCGGCCAGGCCGCGGAGGTTTCGCTGCTCCAGCCGGTTCATGCAGTTTCTCAGTCTGCCCTTCATCTTTTTGCGAGGGGATAACTGAATCGAGGTCCAGTGGGGATGGCTGAAAGCAACCGTCCCCACAAGTTCGGAGGATGAGATGGGCAATTTAGATTTCGATGGGCCAGAGCAGACGATCATGCGGACTTCGTTGAGCAGACCGCAACAACTGCTGGGCGGAGATCGGGAGTTGGTCATCATGGCTGGACTTGGCACGGCAATGATGGCTGTGACTGTGATGAGCTTTCTGTCTTTCCTCATGGCAATCATCGCGTTCTGGACCATCGTGGCCGTGCTGGCCAGAATTGGCAAGGCCGATCCGATGATGCGTAAGGTTTACAGCCGCCATCTCGGCTACAAGGATTTCTACCCCGCCAAAAGCGGGGTCACTGCTTTTGGCAAAACGCCCAAAAGAGGCTGGAGGTAGAAGTGTTTGGAGAGACGCGCAAACAGCCTACGGGATTGGCAGACCTGCTTCTCTGGTTCGGCCTCGTCGATGACGGCATTGTCTTGCAGCGCGATGGGTCATTGCTTGCGGCATGGCAATACCGTGGTCCCGACCTGCAATCTGCAACTCATGCCGAGATGGCCGCCGTCGCCCGGCGGTTGAACCGTATTCTGCGCTTGGGAAGCGGCTGGATGATTCAGGTCGATTGCTTCCGCTCGTTTTCTAGCGGCTATGCGCCGGAGGGCGCATTCGCCGATCCGGTGACGGCGCTGATCGATCGCGAGCGCCGGGAGCAATTCGCACAGGAAGGCAGCCACTTCGAGAACGAATACTTCCTGACCCTGACCTACATGCCGCCGCTCGTGGCATCGGAAAAGCTCGAAGGCTTCATGATCTCTGGCTCATCGAATAAGAACGACGGCGC
>Ga0326727_10014093_pt1 | contig 17537 bp, 18 predicted proteins | sample MB2enrmetagenome_FD_207643 | JGI IMG/M metagenome (GOLD analysis project Ga0326727, IMG submission 207643) | Lab enriched peat soil microbial communities from McLean, Ithaca, NY, United States - MB29MY | ecosystem: Environmental > Terrestrial > Soil > Wetlands > Peat | place: USA: New York...
TCTCGACCAACTCGCTGCCAGCGACCCGGCACGGGCGGCGACCTGGCTACCGGCGGAGTTGCCGGCGCACGTGAAGGTGATTGTTTCGACCACGGATGACGGGGAGCGGCTGCCGCAAGGTCTGCCGGTTCCGCTGGAACGGATGACGACAGCGGAAGGCGGGCAGGCGCTAGATGAGCTGCTGCGGGGAGCAGATCCAAAGGAGCAGCGACGCACGCTTCAGCCCTGGCAGCGGGATCGGGTGCTCGAGCACTTTGAGCGTTGCGGGCTGCCACTCTATCTGAAGCTGGCGGCCGAGGAGAGCCGGCTGTGGAAGTCGTTTTCTCCTACGGATGCGTGCAGGCTGGGCGAGGGCATCGCGGGCGTACTCGACACGCTCTTTGGACGACTGGCGAGCAACGCGAATCACGGGCCGGTGCTGGTGGAGCGCAGCCTGGGCTATCTGGCGGCGGCGCGCTACGGCCTCACCGAAGACGAGATGTTGGATGTGCTCACCGCGGATGATGTGGTCTGGGATGACTTCGACAAAAAGAAACATCACGACGTAAGCGAACGCAGGTTGCCGGTGGTGGTGTGGTCGCGGCTCTCGCTGGATCTGGAGCCGTACCTTACGGAACGCGCCGCGCCGGGCGGAACAGTGATTGCCTTCTACCATCGGCAGTTAGTGGAACGGGTTGAGGCAAAGTTCCTTGCAGGAGATGAGGCGCAGGAGCGACACACCGACCTGGCCAAGTATTTCTACGCAAGACCGCCCTGGTTGGACGAAGGCCGGAAGGCCCCCAACGCACGCAGAGCCGCCGAACTGGTCTTCCAGCAGCGCAGCGCGCGGCAATGGAAGGAGGCTGAGGCTACACTCCTTGATTGTCCGTTTCTCTTTGCCAAATGCGCGGCTGGGATGGTGCTTGATTTGGACGACGACTACCTTGCGCTGCTCAAGGATGCTCCGGAGAGCGAACTGCGAGATCGCGACACATTGCGATTGATGCAAGGCACACTGCGGCTCTCCCTGCATGTGGTGGCAAAGGACCAGAGACAGTTCGCCTCGCAGATAAGGGGACGTCTGCTCGCTTATCAAGATAAGCCGGGAATGGCGGCCTTCCTGGAAGGCCTTGATGCCTGCACTCCGCGTCCACGGCTGCGGCCCCTGTGGCCAGTGCTGGAAGCGGCGGGCGGTCCGATGCTGCGGGTCCTTGAAGGCCACACGGGTGGGGTCTGTGCCGTGGCGCTGTCAGCCGATGGCAAGCGCGCTGTCTCCGGCTCGGAGGACAACACCGTGCGGGTTTGGGATCTGGAGAGCAACTTAACGCCCCAAGTCCTCGAAGGCCATAGTTGGTGGGTCAATGCTGTAACGCTGTCGGCCGATGGCAAGCGCGCTGTTTCCTGCTCAGGCAAGACCATGATGGTCTGGTATCTAGAGAACAAACAGCCGCCACGGGTTCTCGAGGGCCACACGGATCAGGTCTATGGCGTGGCCTTATCGGCCGATGGCAGCCGGGCCGTTTCCGGCTCTCGGGACCATACGCTGCGGGTCTGGGATCTGGACGGCAACCAACCGCCTCGCGTCCTGGCAGGCCACACGGAAGAGGTCTATGCCGTGGCGCTCTCGAGTGATGGCAAGCGCGCCGTCTCTGGCTCGAGCGACAAGACCGTGCGGGTCTGGGATTTGGAGGGCAACCAGCCGCCCCGCGTCTTGGAGAGCCTCAGCACCTTTGGTGTTCATGCTGTGGCGCTTTCGGGTGATGGCAAGCGCGTCGTTTCCTCCTCGGGCTCAGACCTGCGGGTCTGGGATCTGGGGGACAACCAGCCCCCGCATGTTCTAAAGGGCCACGCGGAGCCAGTCCATGCCGTGGCGTTGTCAGCGGATGGCAAGCGTGCCGTTTCCGGCTCGAGCGACAAGACCGTGCGGGTCTGGGATCTGGAGGGCAACCAGCCGCCACGGGTCCTGGAAGGCCACACGAGCCGTGTTCGTGCCGTGGCGCTGTCGGCAGATGGCAAGCGCGCCGTTTCCGCTTCGCATGACAAGACCGTGCGGGTCTGGAATCTGGAGGGCAACCAGCCGCCCCGTTTCCGGGATAGCCACAAGGGTCCGGTCCATGCCGTGGCGCTATCTGGCGATGGCCAGCGCGTTGTCTCCGGCTCGAACGACGATACCCTGCTGACCTGGGATATGGAGGGCAACCAACCACCCCATCTCCTGGAGGGCCATACGCACGGCGTCAGGACGGTGGCGCTGTCGGGCGATGGCCAACGCGCCGTCTCCGCCTTACTCGATAGAACCACCCTGCGGGTCTGGGATTCGGAGGGCAACCAGCCGCCCCGGATCCTGGAAAGCGACTCGAACTGGGTCTTGGCCGTGGCGCTATCGGGCAATGGCCAGCGCGCTGTCTCCGGCTCGTTCGACAGCGCCCTTCTTGTCTGGGATCTGGAGGGCGACGAGCTGCCCCATCTCCTGGAAGGCCATACGGGACCGGTCGTTGTCGTAACGCTGTCGGCGGATGGCAAACGCGCTGTCTCTTGCTCAGGCAAGACCATGATGGTCTGGGATTTGGAGGGCAACTATCTGCTGCGTACCCTGGAAGGCCACACGGATTTGGTCATGACTATGGCGCTGTCGCGCCATGGCCAGCGCGCCGTCTCCGGCTCCTGCGACAATACCGTACGTGTCTGGGATCTGGAGGGCAACCAGCCGCCCCGCATTCTGGAAGGCCACACGAATGATGTTCACGCCTTGGCGCTGTCGGACGACGGCAAGCGCACCGTTTCCGGCTCGGGCGATCATACCCTGCGGGTGTGGGATCTCGAGACTGCTACATGCCTGGCGGTGTTCACCTGCGATGCTGCAATCCGTTGCTGCGCCTGGGGCGGGGAACGGATTGTGGCTGGAGACGAAAGCGGCAAAGTCCACCTTTTCGCGTGGGAGGAGTGAAGGCCGGAGTTGTGCGAGCGGAAGGCCGCGAGCTTCACGCCAAGAGCTGAGCCTCGAGATTCGTCAGTGATTTGGCCGACAGAGCGAGCAGCATACCTATCTCCACCGTCGCAAGCCGATCCAGCACGAGGATCTGCCCAGAAGTCGGGTTCAGGGTGCAGTGGTAGATGGTTTCGAGGATTCCCAGATCGATGCCAGGAAGCTGTCAAGGAGTTTCGAGTTCACGAACATCTCGACTGCGGCCGCCGTTTCTTCGGCTGTATTCCCCCAAAGCGCGATGTGTCTTTCTCCCGGATTCGTGCTGTGTTGAATATGCAAACTGCCGGAACTCGCTGGGTCTTCCCCGTGCGATTCTTTCATCCTCTCCGTGATTTGATTGGCAACGCCCCGCCCACGGAGATGATCGGACAGCGAGTGTAGACCTGATCCCGTACCTTTCTTGTCGAGTTGACAGGCCAATTCAAATCTTCGAGCCATACCCTAGGATGGTCGCTCTCGGATAGTGACTTGGGTATCTCGACTTCTTTAGACAAACGCAATGAGAGCGCCATTATTCACCTGCTCCTGTGAAATCTCGTCGGAGGCATCCTCGACCCCCAAATAGTCGAGTGTCACTTCCAAGCTCTCGTGTCCAAGCCGCGCCTGTATTTTCCGAACCGAAACACCTGATTCATGGTGCCGGGTCGCTCCGGTCTTTCTCCACCGGTGCAGGTCGAAATCCTCCCAATTCGACAATTCTGCTCGCTTGGCGATGTTCTTGCACTTCCCAAGAAAGTGGGAATCGATTCCGCCAATGCCGTTCGGGAACAGCAAATCCCGCGGCCCCTTTCCCGCGCAGAATCTCTTCATGCGCTCCATGAAAACCGTGGGTATAGGCACTTTGCGGCCCTTCTTTGCCTGTCCAGAGCGCTTTCTCTTAAGACGGAAGTTCCGATCCGGTTTGGGACTGATGTGCAGGATGTTCTTGTCGAATTTGAGGTCGCGAACTTCGCAATTGGCAACCTCCATATCACGTGCCATTGAATGAAGGAAGAGCTTGAACAGCAGCTCTTCTTCTTCATCACAAGCCGCGAAGAACTTCTGCATATCGTCGTCCGAGTAGGGAACGACGACGGTTGGAGGATAGGATATTTCTTTCAGAATCGGTTTGGCGACGTCGATGCCGTTTCGAAGAAGAAATGTACTTACGGCTTGCATGATGTTGTAGCAAGTTCGGTCCCTAAGGTCCTTTGGGTGCTGGAGGAGAAAGCGTCGGAACTTTTTGATGAAATCCGTGTCAATCTCGTCCAGATAAGCGTCGGGGTTGAATTCGGTCAGGAAACCGAGTCGATACTCATAGGTTTCCGGAGTACGGGCAGCAAGGCCATACCCGGATTTGCCCTGGCGGTCCTTGCAGTCAGCCAAATACTCCGCGACTGCTTTGCTCACTAGTTTTCTCTGGCCGTTGCTGACGGAGTGATTGTCGCTCTGCTTGATCTCACCACCGGCCGCCACATAGGCCAATTCGAGGCTTTTTTGTTGTCGGGTTGTTTGACCTCGCCGCCGGTTGCCACGTACGCGAGTTCCAGGCGCTTTTTCTCGAAAAGGGCAGCGAGGGCAGCTTCCGGATCGCTTCCGACAGGATCCAAGCGCTTGCGCTTTCCGTTGTACCAGCTCAGGTAGTACTCGCCGCAGGCGAGCTTAGAGATCACATCGGCAACCTTGCGGTAGGCCCACGTTTTCCTGATTTTTGTGCGCAATAGAGAACAACCGATCGATTTGCCAAACCCTTGCTTTGCCAAACCCTTGCTCCTTTACTCAATAGACGAAAGCTAAGTGGTTTGGAATGAATTACTTCCAGTGGATTCCCGCCGTTTCCAGCGGTTTCCAGCGGAAGCCAGCAAGTAGTAACAAATAGTAACAAGCTCTTCTAAGTGATTGATTATAAAGGATTGGTGCCGAAGAAGGGACTCGAACCCCCACACCCTTGCGAGTACGTGGACCTGAACCACGCGCGTCTGCCAATTCCGCCACTTCGGCACGAGACTTGAGATTCAGCGTTGTGCTGAACCGGCAGTAATTCTGAGTCTCGCAAATGCGGAACCCGGTGTCAAATTGCACTATCTTCTATTCAGGATGAGCCTGAAGGGGCGGTCATGCTGGGTAGTGAACATCCGCATGGACGACCAAGTGAAGTTGAGTTTGGAAGCGATTGGCCTGTTTGTCGCGGGCAGCGATCCGAGGCTCAGGATCGCCAGCAACTTTATGGCTGGGTTGAGCGGGTGCTGGTGGTGCAGAAGTACGCTGAGCTGCATAGAATTGCGCATTTCTGTGGAGTAAACAACTCAACGGCTCTCATGGCTTTGCCGCCGGAGGGGTGAACTCGTTGAGGTTGAACGGGCGCATCGATTCACCCGGCGGCTGGATGAGGAGGACGAGAGCCAGCGCTACTGGAGGGCCTTGGAAATAGGGAACATGAATCGAATGCCATCCTGCTGAAAGCGTGGTCTTGGCAGCTTGCTCGGCCACTGGGTGTTGTCCGTCCAAATTGATGAGGAGGCGGTTGTCAATTTCAAGCCGTGAGCCATCATCGGATTGAAGATCGAAGAGGTATTCGCCCGGCCTGGTGACATAGAACTTGCCGTAATAGTCGACGCCAAACCAGACGCTCGTGTGAGTGATGCCGGGAATGCCGCCCATGCGCGTAATATTCTGGTTGGGAACGTCGAGAGTGTTGGTGTAGAGCGAGGCAACCGGATCGAGTTCAGCAAGATCATGAAGAGAGGCCGTGCCGACCGGAAGCTCGTAAACGTCGCCGCAGAAGGTGTTTTCGCTGGGAGTAACCGAGCCGAAAGCACGTATATCGCCGATGAGTGGAGGCTTCTTTTTCGCATGGCCCGTTTGAACAGCGATCGGGAGGGGCCGCGAGACATCCACAATGCCCAGATTGCCGGTGTTGCGATCCAGTATGGCCAAACGCGCCAGAACGGGAGGTTCCTTTCCCGGAGCGTCCAGCAAACTGACAAAGCCATGGTTTTGCAGGCGCGCAATATCGGCATCGTTCATTTGATGGTCCACAGTGGAGTGCAGATAGTCGACCACTTCCCCATCGGCGTCGAAGACGCACATGCCGAAGTCGATCTGTACGCGCGGGAGGGCGCCGTTGATTTCGATCTGGCTCAGGGACTCCGGCTTGATCACGGCCGAGTAACGAGTGGCTCTTCCGCCGCCGGTGTCGAGCACTTTGGCGGTAATTGCAAGCGTGGGCGGTGTGAGCGGGTGATAGCAGGCTGCTTCCTTCAACGCCTCCGGAGTGACGAGCTTCTTCAGGTCTTTCGGAGTGGCGTTTTCCCTGGTAAGCCCGACATAGTACCGCCGGCGGAAAGTTAGATTGACGTGAGGCCGGGTGGTCTTCACCAGAACGGTGTGATAGCCGGGCTGGGTAGACGCCGGTATGGCGATCCGGTAATGAACCGCGGCGTCCAGCGCGCAAACCGCGCCCGAACTGACGTGAAAGCCGCTTGTCGCATCTTCCTCTTGGTTCTTGCGTTCCGGGTCGATGGTGCGAAGGGATAGAATGCGGCGAGCAATCCTCGAGCTGTGTTCGGAAATTTCGTAGACCTGAAATTCGCTGGCAGTCAAATCCGCGATTGGCAAATTGTGGCGGTCGCGCGCCACCACGTCCAGCAAAGCTTCGCGGGTCTCGACATGCAGCACCATCGCTGGCGCGTCATCCTGAGCAGACGGAGCGGCCTGCGCTGGAGCGGAGGGACAGGGCAAAGAAACCAGGCAGATCGCGGCGAAAACAAGCACATAGAAAAAAGGTTTGCCGGGCATGGTCACCATTCTGCCTTAGGGACAAGCTGACGGTCAAGACTATACCGGCCATGGAGCCAAGCCGCCGCGGCTGAAGACGTTTGCCGCGGCCTTCGACAGCTGCTTACACCAGCTTGGCGTCGAGCAGAATCTCCGTGTTGCCTGCGAAGAGCTTCGAAATCGGGCATCCGGCCTTGGCGTCGGCGGCGGCCTTGGCAAAGACCTCCGGTGTCGCGCCGGGAACGCTGGCCGTAGTGGTCAGTGCGATGCGGGTGATGGCGAATCCTTCTCCCACCTTGCCCAGGGTGACCGCCGCGTGGGTCTCGATCTTCGCGGGCGTCAGTCCCGCGCCGCCCAACTGCGCGCCCAGCGCCATGGAGAAGCATCCTGCGTGGGCCGCCGCAATCAGCTCCTCGGGCGTGGTGCCCGTGGCTGCGCCCTCAAAGCGCGTGGCGAATGAGTAGTTTGCATTGCTCAGCACGCCCGTCGCCGTGGAGATCGTGCCCTTGCCTTCCTTCAGTGAACCTGTCCAAACCGCGCTTGCTTTGCTTGCCATTGTTCCTCCTTGGGGATTCCATATTATTACTGAGTTCAGATTTCGTTGATTATTCTGCCGCCCCGAGTGGAAAATCCCTGACGGCGCGGCAAAAACCTTGTCCTGTAGTTGATGCGCCAGGGTCCCATCAGGATGCGCTGATCCGTTAAAGAAGAGGGCAAGGAGAACACTTGCTGAAAAACTGTTCCCGCGCCTGGTTGATTCAAGCCGCAAAGGCCGTCTTACTGCGCGCGGCTGGCGGAAGGCCGGCAATCTCGGGAACCGGATTGGCCGCGGGTTGCTGTGCATAAACAAAGGCAGTAGCCCCAATGCCCGCGGCCACAAAGGCTAAAACAAATTTGCGATGCATGGATTCTCCAATCGACCCTTCAGAGTACGTCGTCGTCCGTTTGCGGGACAATGGCGTCCAGCGGCGCGGCAGCCAGCAGATGCAGGCGGGTAAGCACCTTGCGCGTCAGCCCGGTCAGCGCCATCCCGGCCGCATCATTCAGCGGAACCCAGCGCCGCTCGCCGCCTGCCACGGTCAGCGCGTCCATGTCGTCTTCAAAGACCGTGCGAATGCGCACGTAGTAGTTCACCTGCATAATGGCGTGGCGCACACTCAGCCGCAACTCTTTTTCGGGAACTTTTGCATTAATCAGTGCGGGAAGCTCCCACATGCCCGGCATCACCGTCTGCTCCGCCGGCCTCTGCTCCAGCAGCACCTCCCGATGCATCTGCCCGGCCTGCAGCCCGCTGCGCACGGATAGCGCGCGGGCCGTCTCCCGGCAAATCATCTTCGGCCGAGGCGCGGTCTGCTGCTCGCCCTGGGTCTTGCAGTCGCCGGCCACCGGGCACGCTTCGCACTGCGGATTGCGCGGCGAGCAGAGGGTTGCGCCCAGCTCCATCAGCGCCTGGTTCGAATCTCCCGGCCGCTCGGGACAAACCAGCTCCGCGGCCAGCTTCTCGATCCTGTGCCGGACCTGTGCGCCGCCGCCCGCGCGGCTGCCGGCCTTCCAGCCTTCCATCCGGCACAGCACCCGCTCCACGTTGCCGTCTACCACCGCCACCCGCTCGCCGTGCGCGATGCTGGCCACGGCCGCTGCCGTATACGCGCCGTTTCCCGGCAACAAACGTAATTCCGCCGCCGTCTGCGGCAGGTTGCCCTGGCAGTGATCGGCCACAAACTGCGCCGCCTTGTGCAGCATGCGCGCCCGCCGGTAGTAGCCCAGCCCGCTCCACGCCGCCAGCACCTCCTGCTCTGGCGCAAGCGCCAGCGAAATCAGCGTGGGAAACCGCGCCATGAAGGCCTGGTAGCGCTCTACCACCGCCGCCACGCGCGTCTGTTGCAGCATGATCTCCGCAACCCAGATGGCGTAGGGGTCACGGCTGCGCCGCCAGGGAAGGTCGCGCCGCGCGCGCTCGTACCACTCCAGCAGCCGCCCGCGCACCCGCGCAATCTTTTCCGCCGCCATTTTCACGTCCCGCTCCTGCTTGCCCATGCGCCCAGATTAACATCTGCTGTAATTGACCTGGCCGGAGCTGCCTCCCTACAATCAAGCTGCATTCTATTCCGCCCGCATGAACCTTACCGCGCTTATCATCGACGACGAACAACTGGCCCGCGAGGAGCTTGCCTACCTGCTCGCCCAGGTGGGCGGCGTGGACGTGGTGGCTCAGGGAGCCAACGGCATCGAGGCCGTGGAGCTGATCGAGGAGCACCACCCCGACATGGTCTTCCTCGACGTGCAGATGCCCGGCCTCGACGGCTTTGCCGCAATCCAGAAGCTGATGGAGCGCCGGGCCAATTCAGGCAGCAACGCCGCCCCTCTGCCGCAAATTGTCTTTGCCACCGCCTATGACCAGTACGCCGTGCGCGCCTTCGATGTCAACGCCGTCGATTACCTGCTCAAGCCCTTCGATCGCACGCGTGTCGAGCAGGCCGTCGAGCGCGTTCGAGGCCGTTTGGCCGGCAGCACTCCCGGCTCTATGCCGGAGTCTCAAATCGACGCGCTGCTTCGTCTGCTCAATCGCCCGCAAGGCGCCTCGCGCACGCCCCAGCCTGCCAAGCTCATCGTTCAGGCGCAAAACCGCCTTCTGCTCATCGACCAGGCCGAGATTTGCTACGCGGCCATCGACGACGGCGTGATTCGCGTGGTAACGCAGAGCTTCGAGGGCTGCTCCAAGTGCCGCACGCTCGAAGAGCTTCTCGATCAAATCGATCCGGCCCTCTTCTGGCGCGCCCATCGAGGCTTTGTGGTCAACATCAACCACATTCGCGAAGTGGTCCCGTGGTTCAAATCCAGCTACCAGTTGCGCATGGACGACAAACAGAAGACCGAGATTCCCGTCAGCCGCGCGCAAACTCGCCGTCTCCGCGAGCTCTTCAATCTCTAGCGTCTTTTTCCTGCTCGGCAAGCCGGACCCAGGCGATAACGGCAAACGCTCCCATGACGAAGATAGAAACCACCGCTGACGCGCCGACGATGTCGGCATAACTCCATTGCTTGCCCGTGGGGTCCTGAACAACTGCGGGCGCAAGAGGTGAAACAATCTGTAATACGTTCCCCGCGGCGCAGAGTATGTAGAAAAACAGCGCTGCGCGCGAGCTTGGTGGAGGCGTTGCGGTGGCCGAAGCCGGACGGCGGCGCAAGTAAAGCGCAAAGAGCAGATAGATAGTGAAGACGGTCCCATACCAGCCCATGTAATTGGAGACAGGCACGCCGAACCATGGCCCTCCGTCGCGCCAAACCCAGCCGTGCAGCACCGTAGCCCACACCGGATCCTGCGCCAGATCCCACGCGACCATCAGAAAGCTGGCCACCACGGGCAGCGCCACGATCCTCATTCCCGCAACCGGCGCATGGGGATTGCCCACAATCACACGCGCCAGCGTCCAGGAAACGTACGCCATGCCGATGTAAGCCAGGCCCAACAGCACCGGCACTTGGAAGAGCTTGGGACCCATCAGCTCCACAAAGTAATAGCGGCCAAAGGGAAAGCCCGTCGCGATGCTGAGGTTTTCAGTGAGATTGCCAACCACGAGGCAAATGGCGGCAAAGACCAGGATGCCGCGCAGCCGGTAGTGGCGTGCTCCATCCACCAGCGCAAAGGCCATGGCGGAGAGCACGTCGAGAGCTACGATAGCCGTGCGCGGAATCGAAGTGGGTGTAACTTCCAGAATCCGTGCGCACACATAGAAGGCAAGAATCAGGCCCAGCGCGAAGGCGATCCGGGCGCGGTGAGCCGATGGCTGCATGGGATTCATTGAGATTATTGTTTCAGACGCGGACCCGGGCATTTTGTCCCGGTCGCTGGATCGTTTAATCGTACCGCTCAAACACAATCTGCTTCTTGTGCCAGCCAAATCCGCTCAGCCGCTCGCGCACGCCGGAGACCATCTCGTTCAGTCCGCAGATGTAAGCGTAGATGTCGAAGTTCAATTCCGAGGCCGGAAGCGCGGGATCAACCGGCGGCACGGGCAGCGTCTGCCCCAGCCGCGCGGCGCGCTCTTCGACAATCCGGGCCACATGCTCCTGAACATAGCCGCGCAATCCGGTCCAGCCCTTTTCGGCGCGGCTCAACGTGGGCAGATAGTGGAAGTTTGGCTGCCGAGCAGCCAGCGCCTCAAACTCGGCCCGGTAATAAATGTCGCTCTCGTAGCGCGTGCCGTAGACCAGCCAAATCTGCTTGCCGTTGCTCCTGTCCGGCCCGCCCTCAGGAAACAGCCACTGCAAAAATGCGCGCATCGGCGCAATGCCCGTGCCCGTGGCCACCAGGATGGAGTCGGTAATCGGCTCGTGGAGCGTAAAGTGCCCGTGCGGCCCGTGAATCTGAATCGTCGCGCCAATGGGCAGGTCGGGCAGGTCGGCCAGATGGTTGCTGAAAAATCCCTCCTCCACGCGGTTCACACACAACTCAAATCTGTTGCCGTTGGCCGCCGAGGCCAGCGAGTAGGCGCGGGTCTGCATCTTGCCTTTGCTGTCCAGCGCCACCCCGCTCACAAACTGGCCCGCGGCATAGGGGAAGCTCTCCAATTCGTCGAGGACAAAGCCGAAGTGGTAGCACTGGGCAACTTCAGAGATGCACTCCTTGCGTTCAAGTCGTGCGGTCAGCAGTTCACGTGCCATGAAAGTTCTTTCTAATTCAAGATGCCCGCACCTGCACGCAGGCTCATCTCTTTGATGCGACAAACAGGAAAAAGGAGCAAACCCGGACGGCGCAAAGCGCAATGCCGTCAGCGTAAAACGGGCATGGCTCCGGCTCTGCTAAGCGCGTTTTGCTGCCGCCAGCTTGACGCCAAAGCCGACGAAGACGCAACCGGTGAGCCTATCCAGGTTGCGCACAACGCGCGGTTTGGACAGGAAGCGGCCAAGTGGGATGGTGAGAGCAATCAGGAGCGCGAACCATGTTAGGGTAATCAACACATGGATGCTCGCAAGCAGCAGCGAAAAACCTGCAACATTCATGCCATGCGGGATGAATTGCGGAAGAAAAGTCACATAAAACACGCCAACCTTGGGGTTGAGTATGTTGCTCAGAAAACCCCTATAAAACGCGCCCTTCTTTTCCTTGCGTTTTACCGGGCTGTCGAACGATGGCTTGTCCACCGATAACGAGATGCGCGGCCTCATCAGGAGCTTGATGCCGAGATAGAAGAGGTAAGCGGCGCCGGCCCATTTCACGATGTCGAAAGCCATCTCAGAGGCTGCCAACAGTGCCGTCAAACCGAAGGCTGCGCTCATTCCCCAGGCCAGTAAACCCAGGCAAATGCCGGCAGAGGACGCGGCCCCATCGCGCGGTCCGCAGGAGGTCGAGGTTCTCAATACCATCGCTGTATCCACGCCGGGCGTGATCGTCAGCAGAGTGGCGGCAACAATATACAGGAGCATGAGCTGAATCATGAACAACGCCCTCCTCTATCGAGATTAACCCAGCGACGGGGTCAGTGGGTTCAAACTGATTCATCATCGCAAACCGGCCATGGCGGCCCGACCCTATAATGGACACGGAGCCGGATCAACGCTACGCGCTTTTCCGGCCACGAATGTTTGCCCTCTTGAGGAATCCATGGCCGCACTGTTGGAAGCGATTACCGTCAAGCGCAAGATGTACTTCGAGTTTGAAAACGTCCCCTACTACTGCATGGATGCAGAGGTCTCCACGCCCACGGCGCGCGGCGGCCAGACGCTGGTGCGGCTCAAGATGCGCAACCTGCTCACCCAGGCGGTCTTCGACAAGACCTTCAAGGCTGGCGAGCGCTTCAAGGAGCCTGACCTCGAGCTGGTCGAGGCCTCGTACCTCTACTCGGACTCCGAGGGCTCGCACTTCATGGACCAGGAGAGCTTCGAGACGCACACACTCTCCGCCGAGATGATGGGCAACGCGCTCGACTTTCTCGTCGAAGGCGCCATCATCCAACTGCACAAGTTCAACGGCAACCCCATCGGCTTGCAGTTGCCGGAGAAAGTCGAACTGGAAGTGACTTACACCGAACCCGGCGCGCGCGGCGACACCAGCGGCAACGTCACCAAGCTCGCACGCCTGCAAACCGGCCTGGAGATCAAGGCTCCGCTCTACATTCAGGTGGGCGAAAAAGTGAAGGTCTACACCGAGACGCGGGAGTTCGCGGGAAGAGCGTAAAATCAAATATAGTATATGTATCTCAATTCATATACAATGGTTGTAAGGTGGTATTATGCAGAGCGCAACGGCGATGATTCATGTCAGGATTGATCCGAAACTGAAGTCGAAGGCAACGAAGACCTTTGGCGCCATGGGGCTGAGTCTCTCTGAAGCTGTGCGCGTTTTTCTGACGCGAGTGGCGACGGATCAGGCCTTTCCCTTCGAGCTTCGTGTTCCCAACGCTGAAACCATTGCGGCGATGAAGGCTGGGGATCGGGGCGAGGTTGTGAGCTTCGGAAGTGTCGAAGAGTTGATGGCCGATCTTCATGCGGACGATTAGCCGAACCGCCAAGTTCAGGAAAGATTACAAGCGCGAAGCCAAAGGCCAGCATCGCGCCACGCTGGATGCCGATCTACTTGCCGCCATATCATTTCTGGCGACGGATTCGCCTCTACCGGAAAGATTTCACGACCATCCTTTGACGGGTGAATATACCAACCATCGCGAGTGCCACCTGAAACCCGATCTGCTTCTCATCTATAAAAAGACAGACGATCAGACCTTGCGGCTTGTGCGAATAGGTTCTCACAGCGAAGTCTTCTAGATAGAGGTCGGCGAAAAGGTGAAGGACTACACCGCGACGCGCGAGTTCGCGGGACGGGCGTAAAGGCAAGGAACAGGGAACAAGGATCAGGGAGCAGCCGGTTCCGGCCAACCGGTCAGGCTACATAGGATTCATGTGTCTCAACCTTCGCTAGAAATAAGCGAAGGATGGGACATCCATGAGTTGTGGATAATTCAAGGGTGGGCTACCCAGAGTTCATGACCAGACCAGACCTGGCCGCCCGTCAACAATGTCCCTCTATACGATTTCAGTGCAAGTGCTCGGCTGCCTGAAACATTTCCAACCACATCCCATGCGTGACTTCAGGGGGAAGCAGAAAACTCGAGCCATAGAAGCCTTTGTAAATATCCAGCTTGCTTCCCATGCGGGACTCAGCCAATTCGCGGGCCTTGCCTAGATCGGCCACTTCAATGCTGAGGCCGATGATATCTTCGTCATGACCGGATAGAAATTTTGTTAGCAGGCCGTTCTTATCGCTCGACTCCAGAAGCAATAGCACTCCCTGACCAGCCTTCACTTCCCGTCCGTGGGCACTGAGGAACTTTGCCTCGCGGAATTCACAGGTTTCGAATCCAGCATCGCGAAGCGTGCGTAGCTGTGTCTCCGTGTCGTGCACGGCAAACCACACCGCGTGGATGCCCATAGCCGTGTTGGGATGATCCATCAGCCCTGCAGCACGTCTCTTTTCCCGCCGTTCGGCGGAAACTTGTTCGATCCAGAAAATGGGTAAGGTGATTCCCTTTTTGCCGGCTGCTGGCTTATCAGCGACACTCACCGTGTACCACATCGGGGGAGGCAGTGTGGTCTCACCCTCCTTCATGATGCTGCCGGGGACGAAGCCATCCACATCGAAGTTACGAACTTTCAGGTAGTCCACCGCTGCTTTAGCAGACGAAACGTTGATGCCAAGGAACATCGCGCCTTCGTGTTTCTTCACGAAATCGGCGATCTCGGAGGCATCACCAACAGACGTGCTTCCACTGAATGAAAGCAGTTCGAGATAGCTGTTGTTTTGGAGACTTACGATGGAATTGGAAATACCATCGGGGAAGTGTCCACCCTTGCCGACTTTGAAACCAAGCTGTTCGTAATCGTGTTGGGCTTGGGCGAGGTCACGTACTCCAACCCCGACGTGATCGACGCCCCACCCTTGCCCGAGAAGAGTCGGGGCAGACGCAGGTGTGGTCTGAGCAGAAAGTGGCAAGGTCACTAGAACCAGCAATACCGCAAGATGAACGTGAATCCCCATATGCCCTCCGTTTGGTGATGTGAGATCTATGCGAACACGAACCGTCTTACAATTTGACCTTCAAATCGGCGGGTTCCTCATCCTTTTCACGTCCTTTGTAATAAGGGTGGGAGACCATTAACCTATCTCAGGCAGCATGCAGTAGCTAGGAACGGCCGGAGCGGAATTCTGATTCCCACCCTTCACAAAGTTCGCGATGGATGGTGCACCCGGCATAAAGGCAGGGAACATGGATCAGTTCTCCTGCTTCCCCGCTTTGCCCGACCGCTTCAACTCGTTCCAGTCCTTCTCCGTCTGGTCCGCATACGCTGCGCCGAACTTCGCCAGCGCCTCGGCGAAGCCGTCGCCAGACCCGATGTAGCCGGCCAAAATCAGCGGATCGCCGCTGCGGGCGTGGCCGCGAGCCAGCAGCTCGCCGCAGACCTCGCCATAAGCCTCCAGGCCGCCGTCCTCCAAATCCTCTAAATCGATGGAACCCTTGTGGTCGTTGAGTTGCCGGACCAGGTAATCGCGCCCGCTGATATGTGTCCATCCTAGGAATGGGTCCGACTGTACCTGCATCGCCTTCTGCCCTTCCGCCACGCGCTGGCCGTTGTGGTGGGGTGGCGAGGCGTCGGGTAGATAGGGCGCATAGGCGGAGGCCGGCTCTTCCTTGATCTGCAAAAACAGAGGGTCCTTGGCTCCGTTGCCCTCGAAGTAGATACAGTAATCGCGCAAACCTACCGAGCCGGTGCCGACCACCTTGAAGGCCACGTCCACCGGGCGATAAAGCGACAGCAGATGTTGCCGTTGCGGCTCCAGCATCTCTCGATAAGGCCCCAGCGCGGCCAGCACCGCTTTGGCCTGCCGCCCGGTCACGCGCGTCAGCATGGGCTCGGACTCGATGAAGCGCCGTTGCGCGCCCGGTTTCTCTGAAGCGAGCTCGGTCAACTTCTCCAGCGTGTGCTTTGGCGTAGCCCGTTCGGCCTTCATTAGAGCATCGTGCACCGGCGCAGCCTGATCGAGACGGTGAACCTGAAAGTGCGCTGCTTCAAGCAACGGCATCCGCGCAAAGGCGCGCATCTGGGCGGTGTAGCGGTCGACGAACTTTTCTACAGCCTGGCGCACCGAGCCTTCCTTGTGGCCTGACGCGCGCCCCGCCAGCACCAGCGATGCGGCCATGCGTTTTAGGTCCCACTCAAACGGCCCGCGAATCGTCTCATCAAAGTCGTTGATGTCGAAGGTGAGCCGCCCGTCGGGCGCGGCAAAGGCGCCCAGGTTGCGCACGTGGGCGTCGCCGCAAAGCTGACAGACAATGCCGGTCGAGGGCAGCACGCTCAAATCCGCGGCCATCACCGGCGACGCGCCGCGAAAGTAGCCCAGGGGCGACTCGGCCATCAGTTGGTACTTGAGCGGGATGAGCGCGGGCACGCGCCCGCGCATGGAGAGAGCCACCAGCTCCAGCGCCGAACTCTGCCGCGCCTTCGCTTTCAGCTCGCTGTGTTCGAGCCGGCCCACCTGCTTGCGCCGCGTCTGGCCCAAATTACGCCGTTCCTGTGGAGTTGTCCAGTGCATGACCCGCAAGATACACCCTGGGGCCATGCCGCGCAAGTCGTTGCGCTGCCTGACGATGACACCGCTTCTAACCTCCATCGTCCAACACCTTTTCAGAAGTCAAGCGACAGCCATAAAGCGGCCCTTTGCCGGACCTCCTTGTCCCGAGAAAATTATTTAAAAAAGTACTTGACATCATACACTGTATGTTATACAGTGTGCATAGTACAGTGTATGAGGTACAGCATGACCCTCTCAGAAAACCTCTTCGAGAACCTTCGCCTGGAACTGCGGCGCGGTTGCCTGACTCTGGCAGTCCTGGCGCAACTTCGCCAGGAGCACTACGGATACACGCTGCGCAAAGCTCTGGCCGAGCGTGGCCTGGAGATCGACGAAAGCACGCTCTATCCGCTGCTGCGCCGCCTGGAGGCCCAGGGGCTGCTGACCAGCGAATGGCGCGAGGAAGACAAGCGCAACAAGCGGTTCTACCGCCTCTCCGGCGACGGCCAAGGGCTCTTCGTCCAGTTGCTCAAGGAGTGGCAAGCCATCAATGCATCCATCGACAACATTTTGTAAAAAGCAAAGGAAAACGCCATGGACCTACTTGATCGTTATCTGCAAGCCGTGAAAAAACACCTGCCCTGGCAGCGGCAGGACGACATCCTTGCCGAACTCCGGGCCAACCTCGAAGCACAGCTTGAGGATAAGGAGGCTGGGCTGGGACGGCCGCTCACCATGGGTGAAGCGGAGGATTGGCTCCGGCAAATCGGACCGCCAAGGCAGGTGGCGGCGCGCTATCAGCCGCAGCAATACCTGATCGGGCCGCTCCTATACCCCGAATATTGGTTTGTGCTGCGAACTGCGGTCTTCTGGGTCATGATTGTTTACTTGATTGGAGTCGCGGTGCAGATCGCCGTGCGGACCCCTAGTTGGGCCGCCGTTTTTGAAGGGTTGCTTCATGTGCCGGAGGTTCTCCTGACGACTGCCGCGTCGGTTACTCTCATCTTCGCCGTGATCGAGTTTATGGCCGCGCGTTACCCAGAGAGATGGCCGGCGCTCGCAGCTTTCCCCAGCGACTGGTCGCCCAGCGCACTGCCCAAGGCGGAGAAGGTTTCTGAGCGTGGACAAAAGCCGCGCAGTCGCGCCCATGCCGTTGCTGAAGTGATTTTGATCTTTCTCGGTCTGGCTTGGCTGTTGCTGCTCCCCCATTATCCCTATCTTCTGATCGGCCCAGGCGCCGCCTATCTG
>Ga0326727_10014094_pt1 | contig 17536 bp, 15 predicted proteins | sample MB2enrmetagenome_FD_207643 | JGI IMG/M metagenome (GOLD analysis project Ga0326727, IMG submission 207643) | Lab enriched peat soil microbial communities from McLean, Ithaca, NY, United States - MB29MY | ecosystem: Environmental > Terrestrial > Soil > Wetlands > Peat | place: USA: New York...
TCAGATCAGATTAAAGGAAGAGAATCTGGCGAGAAGCGAATGGCTGGCTCCATCAGGCGTATACCTGCTTCTTGGGGTGGGACAAATCTGGTGAGCAAACCTGGGTCAATTCTGGCGAGCGCCGAAGCTTCGTTTCCAAAGTGACTTCCTGTGCTTTCAACAACATACTGGCTTCGTTCGTAGTATTTTGTGTTTTTTTTGGAGTCGTGCCTCCCGGTTCGCTCGCTAAGTTCCGGGGTCGGGGAATCGACGAGTCGGGAAGTTCAGGAGTGACCCACCCTCTCCCCAAGTTGCCACCCGAAGGATGGGGTCGACGGTTGGCTTCCCAACTCCTCGACTCTTTGAATCCTCGACTTCTCGACTGCACTTGGCGGCAGAAACCACCGGCAGGAACCGAAAACAAAAGAGGACTTTCTGGCATAGCGTACTGGCAGGGACGAACCGCCTGCCCAACCCCACACAATAACTCTAGCCCATTTCGTCAAATTTGTCAAGTACTAACGTAGTTAATACAACCGACGGCACCAGCCCCCCGCTGGTGCGCCTCAGGCGGGACGCCTCCGGGCTATCCGATCAAAAACCATTGACCCAACTACTGAATTCCCGTAGTATCATGGAATTTGGAATTCGAGTGGGACGATCTCAAGGCTGCCGAGAACGTTCGCGAACACGGGGTAATCTTTGCGCAGGCTGCGCTCGCCTTTGGCGACCCGTTCGCGGTCGAGTGGATCGACCCGCGTCGAGTTTGCGGCGAGGAGCGAATCATCCTCCTGGCCATGAGCGGCGCCCAGGTGCTGGCGGTTGTTTATACGGAGCGGGCGGAGGGGAATCATCTCAGCCTGTCGGGCAACGAAAAATGAGCAAGACCTCTACTATCGCGAGAATAGGACGTAACGGCACGCTGGTCGGTGTTAAACCGGGCGGCGGCGAAGAACCGCTGGACGTTCCGCCTTTGGCTCCCATGAGCGCTGCGGAAATCGAAGCCTCCGCCGCTCGCGACCGCGACAACCCGCCTCTTACCGACGCGCCGGCCGGGAAACTGCGCCGCATTCCGCGTGTCAAAACGCTTCGCCGCGCCCTCGCGCTCACCCAGGAGGAATTTGCCGCACGATTCAGAATCCCTCTTGGAACTCTGCGGGATTGGGAACAGGGCCGCTCGGAGCCCGACCAGCCGGCTAAAGCCTACCTCACCGTCATCGCGCGCGATCCCCAAGGCGTCGAGCGGGCACTGCATCCCGTGCGCAGCTAACAGACGGATTTTCCCTTTGTGCCCATTTTGGGAACGTGGTAACATGCAGGTGTGCGCATCCTCGCCCGGAACACGCTGGTTCGTTTCGTTGAGAGCCTGGCCGGCCATCAGGATCACCGCGTCGTGAAAGCGGCACTTGAGGCATGGTTCCACGAGGTCAGGCAAGCGGAGTGGAACGAGCCGGCCGATGTGAAGGCGTATTATGGAAATGCCAGCATCGTAGGGGCTGACCGGGTGGTATTTAATATCAAGGGGAATGACTATCGCCTGGTCACGGCCATTGATTACCGCCGCGGCATTGTTTTCATCAAATGGCTCGGAAGCCACACGGATTACGACAAGATCGATGTGAGGACGGTGCAATATGACCATTAAGCCGATCAAGACTGAAGCCGACCATGCCGCGGCTCTCGGCGAGATTGAGCGCCTCTGGGGCGCGGACGAGGGAACCGGGGCGGGTGATCGATTGGAGGTGTTGACGACGCTGGTTGAGGCTTACGAGCAGGCTCATTTCCCCATCGATCCTCCCGATCCCATCGAGGCCATCAAGTTCCGACTCGAACAGCAAGGCAGAGACCGGAAGGCGCTGATCGGCGTGATCGGCAGTCGGACCCGGGTCCACGAGGTCCTCCGCCGCGATCGCGCCCTGTCGCTTGCCATGATCCGCCGGCTGCATAAGTCGCTCAATATCCCCGCCGAGGTCCTGATCCGCCCTGTCCGAAGACGCAAGCGTCCGGCATAAATGCCAGGTAAGGTTTGATCGCGGTGGCCGGGCTGACACAGACGTGGCTTCTTGGGCATCTCTGCGACGCAGGATTGGGCAGGGCCGCATACATGCCGACAAAAAGCGTCGGCTCGTATGCGCCACCCGCGGGAGCGGGTAGCGCGGACCGCCGTTTTTGCGGTCCGCAGTTCTTCGTTTGAAAAAGCCGCGGACCACAGAAGCGCTGGTCCGCGCTACCAGTTGTGGCGGCCCCGGTTCTTCGACCGCGCCCTGCGCACCGTCAAGGAATACAACGAGAAGGTCGAGTACATCCACCTGCACCCGGTCAAGGCCGGGTTGGCCGGCCGCCCGGAAGATTGGCGATGGCCGAGCTACAACGAATACACCGGTATGAGCGCCGAGGAGCAAAAGGAAAGTTGCGGTTTGATCGTGGACCGTGTCAGGATACCGTCCGACCCAGGCGCGCGAATTTGATGGCCCCGTCACGCGACGGAAACGACGCGGACCACAAAATCGGTGGTTCGCGCTACTCGCTTTGCGCACGGAGAGCCCCAAGCTCCCTGGCACCACCCTCGTAGCAGAGAGGCGCAAAACACTGGAGTTTTCCGCTTTGGCCGGTTTGGCGTTAAGCATCACCTCTGGGCGGCCGGTCGAGTATACTGGTCTGGATCACAACCCTGCGTTCAATTCGCAGGACAAACGCGCGAGTAGTGCCATGGATTTCCGTCTGGACAAGTTGAAACAATCTCTGGAGTCGGCGGTGGAAGGCATTTCCAGCGAGCAATTAAGCTGGCATCGCCCGGGCAAGTGGTGTGCGGCGGAGGTACTGGAACATCTGTACCTCACCTATACCGGAACGATCAAGGGATTCGAGAGAGTAGTGACAAGCGGAAAGCCGCTGGCCACGCGGGCCTCCCTGGCGCAGCGCGTACTGGCCTTGGTCGTCGTGGGATTGGGTCACATGCCCGTTGGAGGCAAAGCACCTGCGATAGTGCAGCCGAAGGGCTTGCCGGCAGAGAAGGTGCGAAACGAGATCGGGGCAAAGATTGTAGCGATGGATGCAATCATCGCGCAGTGTGAAGCGCGCTTCGGACCCCGGGTCCGCCTGCTCGACCATCCGATTCTGGGCCCGTTGACTGCGGCACAGTGGAGAAAGCTTCATCTGGTGCATGGACGGCATCACCTGAAAGAGCTTCTCCGGGTTCGCGAAAGCAGGACCCGGCCAATGGGCTGAACGCCGGCAACCGCGGGCTTTCCTTTACTCGATCGTTCCACTATTCCATTTGTTCTCGGCGATCTTCATTATTAATCGACCATGGCGCGATTGGTGAGCTGCGAAGCGAAGTCGCGCGTCATTTTTCTGCGCCGTGAGGCCCAGGCAGTGGTGCGCGATCCGTCCGGGTGGGAGCGACGCATCCTGTCGCCGGTTCTGCCGGGCGTCGAGTTCGAATTCATGCGCACGACACTGGGGCCCAAGGTGGATGCTGGTGTCTTTCTGCCCCATGCACCGGGTTCTCGTAAATACGTCGCAGTCGAGCGAGGCACGCCGACGCTATCTATTGACGGCGAAGTCTTCACGGTGAAAGCCGGCGACAGCATTTACTACGACGGGGACTGCATGCATGCGTTTTCGAATCCCTCCAGGGTGCCTTGTGTTTACTACCTGGCGATGGATGTCTCCGGTGATCCAGCGGGAATCGAGCATCGGCTGGCTCCGGTCGTAAGCATCAAAACCCGGGCTGGCGAGAGCGAGGCTCGGAAACGCCTGAAACGGGGAGCGAACGGATGATTGGTGCGGGCACCGGGAAGATCAACTCTGCTGAAGAATGGCACGACGCGGGGGCGTGGTCGGCCGAGCGGATCAGGAAGTTCGGTTATAGGGTCGTGGATGAGGTGGCCAATCATCTTACGAATCTTCCTGACCGTCCCGTATTCCGTCCCTTTCCGCGAGAGCTGGCCGATCGCCATCTTGAATTCGGTCCGCCGCCTGAATTCGGCGAGTCGGAGGACCGTATCTTAGAAAAGTTCTTGTCGGAGATCGAGCCGTTCCCATTCGGCAACGGTGATCCAAGGTTTTATGGGTGGGTCAATTCTCCTCCGACGATCATCGGTGTGTTCGCCGAGATGCTGGCTGCCGCGATGAATCCGAGCTGCGCGGGAGGCAACCACGCAGCGATCTATGTCGAACGCCAGGTGGTCAATTGGTTCAAACACCTCCTCGGCTTGGCAACTCTCAGCCTCTGCGAGGTATATGGAGATCCGGGCCCCAAAGCGACGGAGATGCTCGCGCTCAAGTGTGTGGCGGCGTCTTTTTGAGCGTACAACAAGCGCCGGGCTAAAAATGAAACTTCAACGAGACCTGCATCAGGCGGGGCGGCATAGCGCTTATGATTTGGCCAAAGGTCGGATCGTTGATGTTGCCGTCGACAGAATTGACGCCGAAAAACTGGGTATGGTTGAAGGTGTTGAAGGTCTCAAGGCGAAATTCCAGCACCTTGGATTCAGTTAAGTGGGTGTCCTTCAGCAAGGCAATATCCCAGTTGCTCATACCCGGCCCATAGAAGAGGCGGCGTGACGCGGCACCAGGCGATCCGAGTGCAGGTAGACTGAAGAGGGACGTGTTGAAGTACGGCTGGCCGCTTGCAGGATGGGAATTGATTTCCAGATCTCCCGGGGCCACGTTGAGCCCGGCGTACCCGACTCCATTCACTCCGTTGTTGTAGCTTCCGATCAGGGCCGTGTCATTAGGATTAATCAGGGTCACCGGAACCCCGGCGCTGACCCGCGAGATGCCGGAAATCGCCCAACCTTCGGTTGCGCCGTTTGCACGGCTAAACAGCTTCGCGAACGGCAGGTCGTAGCGAAAGCTGGCGACGAAATCCTGCCGGATGTCGAACGAGGACGGCGCACGCGAAAGGCGGTAGTCATACGGGTAAACCTGCTCACCGAGATTGGAAGATTGATCGAGGGACTTTCCGTAAGTGTAGCTACCCAGTAATGTCAGCCCTCCGCCACTGTGCCGCAAGCTCAATTGTAAGGAGTTGTAGACGGAGTTCCCCATCGCATCAAAGTAGACGTCCGTGCCGAAATCATTCCCAAAGGGCGCGCGCGTCCCGTTGACCACCTGGCCGTTGTTCCGGGTGTAGACCAGATTCTCCCCGAAGGGTCCGCACGTGGGCGTCCCCGCCAGGACCTCGTTCGGTTGGCTCAAGCCCACGCACAGCGCGGGGTTTCCAGGATTAGCCGCCAACAACACCAGGAGATGATGTGCCTGGCTGCCAATGTAGCTTGCGTCAAAGACCGTGTTCTTCCCAAACTGCCGCTCGAAGGAAAGGAAGTAATTTTCAGAGTACGGGTTCTGGTTTCGCGGAAAATACGCGTCTATGCCATTGATGGGGTAGTACGAGGACCAATTAACGCTCGGATCGGGATTGGCGCGCGACACGTTATAGGGTGGAACCTTCACCGGGAATTCCTGGGGATATTGTGTTCCGGTTTCTGCGCCGATCAGGGGGTCCGCGAAAAGCGGAGGCTCCGGGCTGTTGTAGGTAATTCCATAGGGTGCGTTCCCGGTTTCAAAGGCTAGCGTCTGTCCTTCGATGGCAGTGAAGAAGCGGCCATAGCCAAGGCGTACGCTGTTGTTCCCTGGGCCGCCGGTCAACTTCTCCAGAAAAGAGTCCGTCCAGGGAATGGAGTAAGCAAGTCCAAGACGCGGCGAGAAGTTGTTGTAGCGGGTCGGCGCGACCGTCGTGGGGACTCCGGGATCGCCGGGAAAAACGTACCCGGCGGGAGCCGTGGGGAACGCCGCGGACTGTTCGCCGGGGATTAGCGTTCCAGTCTGATTGTGCTCTTCGGTCCAGGGCATGACCATATCCCATCGTACCCCATAGTTTAGGGTCAGATGGGACGTGACACGCCAACTGTCTTGGGCGTAGAGGCCCCCGTAGCTGGACCGTTCATAAAAGGCCGGGGAAAAGCCCTGGGTATAGAGGTTCGGCAGCCCTAGCAAGAAGTCGGCAAAATCCAGTCCGGTTTGGTAGCCGGTAAATTGAAATTGCCCATTCATCGTGAAATCGGACAGTAATTTGACGCTCTCATGCAGGAACTGTCCCCCAAACTTCAACGCGTGTTTATCCTTCACCTTGGACAGGTTGTCCTGCACCTGATAGTTGCCATCCGTCTGTACGAGGGAGAAGGGGCTGGTACCAAAGTTGATCTTGTTAAAGACGATGGATTCGACACCTTCGGTATTAGGGTCGCCGGGAAGAATTCCGGCTTGTCCTACGGCAAATCCCTGGGACGCAAGGCTCGGCCCCACTCCGCCCTGTTGCTGTCCGAGATTGTTGAAGTCGCGCATGTAGCTGAGCCGGAATTCGTTGACCATGCTCGAGCCAAAAGTTTTGGCGTCGCCGAGATTGACCAACTGCGAGCGGCCGTTCGAGAGCGCGTTGAAGCCGGGAACATTAGCTCCGCCTTGCGGCGTGGGGTAGGGATTGTTCAGATTATAGGCATCGAGAAAGTAGTATGCCGAAATGGCGCCAAAACGACTCGTCTGGGCGTCCACTCGTGCTGAGCCCTTCCCGTCGTCGAGTCGTTGGGCCAAAGACGCGTTCGAGTACTCATTGCTTCCGATGTTCGGCAGCGGAATGTACTGCAACAAACGCTGGGCCGGAACTGACGACGCGCTCTGCGGAAGCACCGCGTTCGGGAAGACGCACTGCGCGGAACTCGTGCAAGCGGAGGTGTAAAAGGCTTCTCCCGGCGTGACGCCATACCCGAGCTTCTGAGTAAGTAAGTTTGCGAGGTACGAGCCATTCACAGTACCGGTAATGGAGGTTGCAGCATCGGCCAGATCGCCGGCACGGTCGGCTGAAGAGGGAACCGGGAGCAGCCCCGTTTCAATCCCCTCAACGTTGCGGGTGCCCTGGTAGTCACCGAAGAAAAAGACCTTGTCCTTCTTAACAGGCCCTCCAAGAGTTGCGCCGTACTGGTTTTGGATAAATGGGGCACGGGTGGGATCGAAGAAGCCTCGCGCGTCCAAGTCCGTGTTGCGCAGAAATTCAAATGCCGATCCGTGCAAGTGGTTTTCGCCGGACTTCGTCACCACAGTTACTAAGCCTCCCGAGCAGTTGCCGTACTCGGCGTCGAAGTTCCCGGTCAAGACGCGAAACTCCTGGATGGAGTCCAAATTGGGGATGACGGCCGCACCCTCGGCAATGCTTTCTTCAACACTAGCTCCATTCAGCACGAATCCGTTGGCAGACTCTCGCTGACCGTTGATGGAGAACAGCCCAGGATTCAGGCCGCCCGAAACGGCCACCGCGCCAAAGCCGCCGCCGGAAGAGGTGCTGGATGTCGCACTCGTCGTCACCGGCACGACGCCGGCTTGATTCGCCAGCAAGTCCGTATAGCTGCGGCCATTGAGGGGCACCTCGGTGATTTGCTGGCTTTTGATGGCCAGGCCCAACTGCGTGTCAGCCTTTTCCACGTTAGCCAGTCCGGGTTCTGCGCTTACCGTCACCGTTTCCGACTGCTCAGCGAGAGGAAGAGTTACATCGACTTGCAGTGCGCTGTTCACGTCAATGACCAAGCCGGCTCGCTGCTGAGGCAGAAACCCAGTAGCCTTGGCCTGAAGATCGTACTGCCCAACCGCCAAAGCAGGGAACGAATAGGATCCCTGGTTGTCCGTTGTCGTGGTCCGCTTTGCTCCTGTGGTCGTGTTGTTGAGCTCTACGGTAGCGCCTGGGATCACGGCGCCGCTGGGGTCCTTGACAATCCCGGTGATCTTTCCGCCTCCCTGGGCAAAGGCTGCACTGCTAATCAGAAAGTAAGAAACAACTAAGCAAGTCAGCCATATCACGCGGCTCCCTATTTTCACTTTTGAACCTCCCGATGCTTAGATCGCGCAGCAAGCTCGAGTTGCCATTAAGGGTCGTGTTTGCGGCCGGGGCCGCTCATGGTGCGAACGTTGCCCCCGTACCGTCCCTCTAAACGGATTCACCGCGGTTTCTGCGCCTTTGGCTATATCTGTCCTAGAAAGTACAGACTATCGGTATTGCTCAGCGGCTATCAACGTATCTTCAGGTCAGCGTCGCCCTATCTTGTAGCCACGGTTTGAGCTTCCTAATGATTAGAAGTTGAGAGAGATTTGGGAGGGGTGCTCTGATTAGCGTTCTAACTAAGGGGGACCTTCGTAACCTGCCTACAGGACCGGAAGCCAATCTTGAGCGTGCTTCTCGAGAGCGATTCGGACAAGCTGGCTCCGGGTCTTCACGCCCGCTTTTTCAAAAAGTCTCCGGATTACATATTTCACGGAACTCTCGGGGATTTGCAACTTGACGGCGATCTGGCGGTTCGTCTTCAGCCCGAATGCCCTCGGGACGCTAGGCGATGCGCCACGTAGGCCGTTCTATGGACCAGGCATTAACAACTGGGACCTGGCGCTCCACAAGGTCACAAAATTGTCTGAAAGCAAGTCGCTCGAATTGCGCTTCGAGACGTTCAACACCTTTAACCATACCCAGTTCGGTGGGTACGGGTCAGTTGATGGAAACATCGACGACGCGACGTTTGGAGAGGTAGTGAGATCCGCGCCGCCTGGAACAGGTTGTAACCCGGCTCTCGCTGGAGGCGCATGTCACCTCCATCAGTTGGCATGTGGCCTCCATGATAGACACCGAGGAAGCTGAGATCACGAGTGACCCGGGGGTACACGGCTAAAACGTCACCAGTGTTTAGGTTATACTGGACGGCGGCTTGCACACCTTTCAAACCGGTTGCGGGGCACGATGAGCGATGAACGTAAAGGTGAAACCTGAAATTCGGCTGAGTTCCCTAAACGGACGAGCATGATGCCTGCGGCCAACATCCCATACCCCAAGAATCGCGAACACTCCGACTCGCCATGCGGCTCTCCCTGGCGGTCGGCTTCCTCATGCTCGCAACAAAAGTATTTGCCTACTGGATGACCGGATCCGCAGCTATTCTCGCCGACGCTGCGGAATCCGTCGTCCACGTGGTGGCTGTTGCCTTTGCCGCTTACAGCCTCTGGTTGAGCCGAAAGCCTCCTGACCCTAGCCATCCTTACGGTCATGACAAGATCGCATTCTTTTCGGCGGGGTTCGAAGGCGCCATGATTGTGCTGGCGGCGGTCTATATCGTCTTTGAGTCAATTCATAGGTTGATTGTGGGGCCCAAACTGGAGAATCTGGGGGGAGGGGCTTTGCTGGTTCTCGCCGCGGGCCTCATCAATGGAGCTCTGGGCGCCTATCTGAGACGGGTTGGGAAAAAGCATGGGTCTTTGATCGTAGAGGCGGACGGTAGTCACGTGCTCACCGACTGCTTGACCAGTTTCGGCGTCCTCGCGGGACTGAGTTTGACCATGCTCACGGGCTGGCTGCGTTTTGATCCTATGGTTGCGATTCTTGTGGCCGTGGACATCCTTTGGATGGGGAGCAAGTTGATTCGCCAATCCATCGGCGGATTGATGGATGAAGTCGATCCGGCAACCCAGGCTCAAATCCGCCGGCTGCTCGTCGAGTTGACTTCCGAAGCCGGGGTTCAGTTTCATGGGTTGCGGCATCGCAATGCGGGCAATACGAATTGGGTGGAATTCCATCTGCTCTTCCCCAAAGACACTTCTTTGGAATCTGCTCATGCTCTGGCCACCAAAATCGAAGAGAGAATCCAACAAGACTCGACGATGAGAACCGAAGTGATTAGCCATTTGGAAACCCTGGAGGACCACCGTGAGGTCCACCGTCGTGCTCACGTCGAGAAGTTTGACGAGTAAGGTCCCCCGAAGTCCAAACCTCCGCCCGGACCAGCGGGAGTCTTGCCCGCCAAGCATAGTCTTGGTGGGTTTGAAGGGGTGGGCAACAACCCTTCGCGATTTTCCCCAGCGAAGGCCCGTTCTCAGCCCGTCGTCGAGTGATGCTCCCGCCTGGCCGAACAGGATGGTTTTCGGCCAGGCGAAATGCACTCCAGCGGACTCAGGCACAGTCCGCAATAATTCGGTCCGACCCCATTGGCGAAAGACATGGTCGTCGCGCCGGCGAGTGTGCTCTTCGTGCTTAGGTCCGGTGGGCTTTCCCGCCTAATCCTTGCGTACGAACCTGGTATAACCCGGAACCATAGGGAAGCTGCCGATTCAAGAATGTCGCCGGGAGCTTCATAAATAAAAGCCCGAAACGTGGTGCCCTAGAAGAAACTGTCGCCAACGGACAGAATTCTAGGACACAAATCACCCGGTCGTCTTTCTCCGCCAAGGCGCTCTCTCACTTTGTGCGGAGCCGTGTGGCGTCGTCCTCGCACCATTTCCACATGACTGCACACGACTCCACCCAGCGCGCCCGCCTCCACACGTCTCCACCATACTCGTCAAGCCTTATGAATTGTCGTGGGCACAGTAGGGATTCAGTGCTGCCTGTAAGTTATTGCGGGGGCTGGATTTGAACCAGCGACCTTTGGGTTATGAGCCCAACGAGCTACCAGACTGCTCCACCCCGCAAGACTATCATATCCAAAAGCGGGAGAATTGGCAATAGGTATTTAAGCGGGAGTGACGTTTAGATTGTTATGTAAAAGACGTCTCGTGGGCAAGAGAAACCTTCTCTGGTGCGGCGACCGTTTTACCCCGCCCGCTCAAAGCGTAATTCCACCTTTACATTCAACTGCACAATGGAACGCTTCACTGTCCAGCGGGGTACGTCCGCGCGGAGTGGAAGAGCCGTTCAGTCTCCACTGGACAGTTTATTGAGGCAAGCGGAGTATCGATTCCGTCAACTGCGGAGTAGCCGCAGGAGCATCCAACGCAGGCTGGGATGAAAGGTGATCGCGGAGCAAGAGGTGCCGTTCGCGGAAATGGCGCCGCGCCCGGCGTCCCCACCCGCGCACGAAGTAATAGTTGAGCGTGCCGCCCATGACCGAGCCCAGTAACGGCACCAGGCGGACGAGTCCGTTTTCCGCAATCTCGCCGCCGGCTTGAATTGCGATGCGTTCCACGATGCGCGGTACGAACCGTTCGATAACCTGTTTGCGCACCAGGTCCTTCCCCATATCGACGCCAGCCGCGCTGGCGGCTGCCAGCAACAGATCGGCCTTATCGTCTTCGCTGGCATATTCGAAACCGTGTATCAAACTCAGCTTCTGAATCAGGCGCCAGGTGATGCCGCCCAGAAAGCCAACATCGGGGAGAACCGACAGCACACCGCCCAAGCCCGTTCCCGCCCCTTCCATCATCGCCATCTTCATAGAAGCGCGAATGGTCTTATCGGCAAGATAATCTACGACCGGCAGCGGTACGGTGTTCATTGCGCGGAAGGAAGTGATGGGTAGGCCATAAGCGCGGCGGAGATGGTGCAGAAATTTATCGGGATTCACACCTACGCCACGATAGGCGCGGAGCAGACCCGCCGTCATTCCCTGTTCGACCCTGCGCCGGACCCAGGATTTACTTGAAGGCGCCATGTTGCTTTCGATGCCCTGCCGGCCGAATAAGATGCTGAAGGGACGCTCGTGTGTTCGCTTTCTGCAAGTGCACTTTACTCCCTATTGCGGCCGGCCGACGAAGCAGCCGGTTTCACGCAAAGCCGCAAAGAGCGCCAAGATCGCAAAGAAACGAACCGTCGGGTTCTTACTCCTTGTGCTCGAGGGCCAGCACAGCGTAAGCCGTGGCGGCATCACTCATGAAGCGGCCTGTGTAGGAAGCGAGGGCACGTTGCTTATTCAGCGAATAAGCCAGCCAACGGCCGTCCGTCTTTTCTTGATTCTGCACCAGCCATCTCAGGCCCTTTTCTAGCTGAGGCTGATCGCGCTTCATGCCAGCCTCCTCGAGCGTCAGCGTAACGACTCCGGTGGCATAGCCGTCGCTCTTGGTTTCGAGGGGCGTGTGGTCATGACGCTTCCAATCCCCTACAAATGCCGACAAGCTGAAGCCTCCGTCCGCCTGCTGTTTGCCCAGGGCCTCATCCATGATGGACTTTTGTTGTTCAGGCGTCAGCAGTTCGGGCACCTTCGTCGACGCCCAGACCAGCAGCACGCGGTCGATCAGCTTTTGCGATTCGAACCCCTCCACAAGATACTCACGAAGCAATTTCACCTTGTCTTGAATCTGCGGGGCGAATTGGTAGCCGCCGGGTGCGCTTCCCACGGCAATCGCGGCCAGAACCGCGCCGTAGTATTGCGAATCACCCTCCCAAGGGGAATTGTGGAACTGTAGCCAGGACCAGGCGCCTTTGGCCTCACCCGTCTTCAGTTGCTCTGCCCACATGTTCTCAAGCGCCAGCCGCGTGTCGCCGCTCAACTTGCCGGTGGGTGCATCGTAACTGACCAGAATCAGAGCGTTGAGAACGGATTCAGTTCCCCGTGATTCCGACGTTTTGGGGAACCCTCGCTTGGCGTCAGGATAAAAGGGCTCAACTTGCTTCCACATTCGAACCCGCTTGGTAACGTTATCCAGAAGCCGGCGTTCCTCCGGAGAAGGGCCCTGCTCAGCGAGTGCCGCTCGCAGGGCGGGCCGCGCCATCGCATAAGGCACCACCGTGTGGCAGGAGACGCAGAATGTTCCATGGTCACGAGCCGCTACGTCCCAGCCCATCCACCAGGTCATTCGTCCGTCGAGGTAGGCGGCGGCCGCCTTGGAACTCCAGGAGGCAGAGCCGGTAGTCGAGGAAGGGCCAACCGTGGCGAGCATGGTCACGGCGAGACAGGCGCCGGTGATGCAGATTGCGAATGTAACTATCCTCATGAAGACTCTTCTCCCTCAGGTCTTTGCCCCTGCGGTAAGTATAAAGCCTTTGGGATTTCTTCTCCACTGCTAATGCGCAGATCTCCCGCGCCGCGAATGAAGCCGTTCCGCTTCGTCGGGCTGAGGTTTGCTGTACACTCATAACCATGAGCATCAAAACCCTGAGTAGCCGCGAAGTGTACCGCAACGCCTGGCTGCGCGTCCGCGAGGACGAGGTGGAGCGCAGCAACGGCGTCCACGGCATCTATGGAGTGGTGGACAAAGACGACTGCGCCATAATCCTGCCCATGCAAGGCGAAACCATCTACCTTATCGAACAGTTTCGCTACACCGTGCAGGATCGCTGCCTGGAGTTGCCCCAAGGGGGTTGGGAAACCGCCGGAGTCGACCCCGAGGAACTGGCGCGGGGAGAGCTGCGAGAAGAAACGGGCCTGACCGCCCAAAGCATGACGCGCCTCGGGGCGCTTTGGATCGCTTACGGCTTCACCCATCAGAAGCAGCATGTCTTCCTCGCTACCGGACTGGCGCCCGCCGAAGCTGATCCTGACCCCGAAGAGCACGATCTGATCCTGCGAGCGGTCTCGATTCGCCAGTTCGAGCAGATGATGCTCGACGGAACCATACGCGACTGTAGTACACTTGCCGCTTGGGGCCTCTACAAGCTTTGGGTGGAACGACGGAAGGATTGCACCCGGTAGAGGCGACCCTTGTGGTCGCCCAGGGCGTGGCCGCCCTCCTAACGATGAAGGGCAGCCACGAGGGCTGCCCCGGCAACAAACGCGCCAAGACGGATTTCCGGAACCCACATTGGTGCGTCGGCGTATTACTCATTGGGGCGATAGCGGCTGCCAGAGGGCACTGATGTAGTGCGGGCGTCCCGCCCGCGATAACTGTCTTACGCAACGCTGCGTCTAACGCGCTAACGAGGTGGTCTATGGGGTTCTTGGCCGCTCAGCTCAGACAGGTGCTCAGGAGGCTCGGACGCGCGCCCTTCTTCACAGCCGTCACGCTGCTGACGCTGGCGGTCGGCATTGGCGCGAACACTGCGATTTTCAGTGTGCTGGAAGGTGTATTGCTCAAGCCCTTGCCTTATCCTCATCCTGAGGAATTGGTCGCCGTCTGGCTGACGGCACCGGGCATAAACCTCAAGGAAGTGAGTCTGTCGCCCTCAACCTACTTCGTATTCCGTGAGCAGAGCCATACCTTCCAGGACATCGGTGTCACTACCGGCTACTCTCTGAACGTCACCGGCCTTGGCGAACCGGAGAAGGTGACGGGCCTCGTCGTCACCGACGGAATCCTTCCGATTCTGGGGGTCCCGCCTATGCTCGGCCGCTTGTTCACCCGTGCGGACGATTCTCCAGGCAGCGCGGACACGGTAATCCTGACTTACGGATACTGGCGCCGTAAGTTCGGCGGCGACCGCTCCGTGATCGGAAAAACCATCACAGCGGACGGAAAGCTGCGCCAGATCATTGGAGTCCTGCCGCAGGATTTCCGTTTTCAAGACTGGAGTGACCTCGCCCTTCTCATTCCCATGCAGTTTGAGCGCGCCAAAACCACATTAGGCCAATACAGCTATGACGGCATCGCGAGGCTCAAGCCGGGAGTCACTCTTGCCCAGGCCAGTGCTGACGTGGCTCGGATGCTCCCTATTGTCGACCGGAGTTTTCCCCCGCCGCCCGGCTTCAGCGTGAAGATGTTTCAAAGCGCGCGAATCGGACCGAACCTCCACACCCTGAAGCAATATGTGGTAGGCGACGTAGGCAAGGTCCTGTGGGTATTGATGGGCGGCCTCGGTTTGGTGCTGCTGATTGCCTGCGCTAACGTGGCCAACCTGCTTCTTGTCCGCGCCGAAGGACGCGAGCAGGAACTCTCCCTCCGTGCCGCGCTGGGCGCCAGCCGGCTGCGCATCGCGGCGGAGTTGTTTCTCGACAGCTTCGTTCTTGCGCTGTTAGCGAGCGGCCTCGGCTTGGCCCTTGCTTACGGCGCCTTGCGGCTCCTGATCGCCTTGGCTCCGTCGGGCCTGCCTCGTCTCGAGGAAATCGGCATCGACGGCACGGTGGTCGTCTTCACGCTGGCACTATCATTTGTCGCGAGCCTGCTTTTCGGTTCCATCCCCGCCTTGAAATACTCGGGCGTCCACTTGGGAACGGGATTGCGCGAGGGCGGACGTTCCATGAGTGAAAGCCGGCAGCGCCACCGCGCCCGCAACGGGCTGGTGATTGCCCAAGTGGCGCTGGCGCTCGTTCTGCTGATCAGCTCTGGATTGATGATCCGTACATTCCGTGCGTTGACGGGTGTAGATCCGGGATTCGTTGCGCCTTCGCAGCTTCAAACATTTCGAGTCAACATTCCTGATACACAGGTCAAGGAACCCGAACGCGTGACCCGGCTTCAGGAGGAGATCTTGCATAAGATCGAGGCCATTCCGGGCGTGTCCTCCGCCAGCTTCTCGCTGAGCATCCCCTTGGATGGCAACGAGTGGGGCGACTCACTCTTCGCCAGTGACCGCACTTATTCTCAAAGCGACATTCCGCTCGTCCGATACAGGTTCATTGCGCCGGGTTTTTTCAAAACTCTTGGCACGCCGCTCCTGGCGGGCCGCGACATCACTTGGAGTGACATCTACAATAAGCTGCCTGTGGCTATCCTTTCCGAAAAAGTGGCGCGGGAATACTGGCGCGACCCATTGAGGGCCCTGGGCAAACAAGTCCGGGGCAACACCAAGGAGGGCTGGCGCGAGGTTGTCGGGGTTGTCGGTAATACTCGTGATGACGGAGTGGAAAAGGCGCCGCCCAGTTCGGTTTATTGGCCGGTTCTTCTGGCAAACTTCGAGGGTAACGACGTGGACGTACGCCGCTATGTGACTTACTCAGTTCGAAGTGGGCGGGCCGGCTCGCCAAGCTTCATGAGCGAGGTGCAGCGGGCCGTGTGGTCCGTGGACCCCGATCTCCCACTGGCCGATGTCCACACACTGGACTATCTCTACCGGCGATCCATGGCGCGGACCTCCTTCACGCTTGTGATGCTGAGCCTCGCGGGTGGAATGGCTCTCCTGCTGGGCGTCGTAGGCCTCTACGGCGTGATTGCCTATTCGGTGTCGCAGCGCCGGCGCGAAATCGGAATTCGCATGGCGCTTGGGGCGCATCATCAGCAACTGACAGGAATGTTCGTCCGCCATGCGTTGCTGTTAACGGGCGTCGGCGTGGTCTGCGGGTTGGCCGCCGCACCGGCCCTGACGCGCCTGATGTCGTCCCTGCTCTTTGGAGTACGGCCCGTCGACCCGGCAACCTACGTCGCGGTGTCGCTGGGGCTGGTCGCGACGGCCGCGCTGGCTGCCTATCTCCCTGCGCGCCGCGCCGCCGGTGTAAACCCCGTCGAGTCCCTGCGGGCGGAGTGATGAGCTGTAGGGGCAGCCCTTGTGGCTGCCCTGCAACCCTCGCCACACCTGGATTTTTCCCTTCCACGAATAGCCCTATCAGCGGTATTCTCATCTGCTCTGAAAATGTGTGCCGGAGGCACCTTGGAGTGCGGCGGCTTGACGCCGCCTTGGAATTACCGCAGAGCGCGAAGTTGCACAAAGCGTCGGTCTCACCCTTTCGAGTTCTTCTCACGAAAAGGCTCGGCTGCCACTGTAAGAAGGCGGCGTCAAGCCGCCGCACTCCAAGGCGCTTCGCGCTTTTTCATGGTTTCTGGGTGCCTGCCAGCCGGCGAGTATGCCAGGCTGCATTAGACAACTTCTTAGAATCGATTGGAGGGGGTGGAGAATGGCGAGTGGTTTTAATCGAAGGGACTTTCTGAAGGCGGGCAGTGTAGCGACTGCTGGGACTTTTATTGTCGATGGTTTGAAAACCCATCTGCTGGCGGCTGAGGAGCCGCCCGCCGCGCCCATCGCGGCGAACGATCAGATCCAAATTGCCCTCATTGGCGCCGGAGGCCAAGGGTCGGGAGACACCCGAACGGCTCTGCTGGTACCGGGCGTGAAGCTGGTGGCCGTGGCGGATTGTTACGACGGCCGCCTGGCGCGCGCCAAGGAGATTTGGGGCAACGATATTTTCACCACTCGGGACTACAAGGAGATACTCTCCCGCTCGGACGTGGATGCCGTTCTGATCGGCACTCCCGATCACTGGCACAAACAGGCGGCGGTCGACGCGATGAACGCGGGCAAGGACGTCTATTGCGAAAAGCCTATGATACACGTCTACCCGGATGGTCCGGAGATCATTGCCACGGCGAAGAAGACGCAGCGCATTATTCAGATTGGCAGCCAGCGGGTCAGCTCGCTGATTTACAAGAAGGCGCAGGAGATCATGCAGTCCGGAAGCCTCGGGCATATCACTGCGATCAGCGCCTGGTGGGACCGCAATTCGAGCATCGGCGCCTGGACCTATTCCATTGCCCCCGACGCTTCCGAGCAGACCATCGACTGGCCGCGCTTCCTCGGCACGGCGCCCAAGATTCCCTTCAACCCGGAGCACTTCTACCAGTGGCGAAAGTGGAAGGCTTACGGCACCGGTGTGGCAGGCGACCTCTTCGTTCATCTTTTCAGCGGAACCCACTTCGTCACTCAGACGACCGGCCCTAATCGCGCCATGGCCACCGGCGGCCTGCGATTCTGGAAGGACGGCCGCGACGTTCCCGATGTGCTTCTGGGGTTGTTCGATTATCCGCAGGGATTCAACTTGGCGCTGCGCGTCAACTTTGCCTGCGGCGGCAGCGAGAGCGAAGGATTTGTGTTCAACGGTACGGAAGGCTCGATGACCATCGGCGATGGCGTCACACTGTATCGAGTACCGCGCGAGACCGAGCC
>Ga0326727_10014096_pt1 | contig 17534 bp, 20 predicted proteins | sample MB2enrmetagenome_FD_207643 | JGI IMG/M metagenome (GOLD analysis project Ga0326727, IMG submission 207643) | Lab enriched peat soil microbial communities from McLean, Ithaca, NY, United States - MB29MY | ecosystem: Environmental > Terrestrial > Soil > Wetlands > Peat | place: USA: New York...
TAGCCCGCGCCCTGGGCCGTAAGTTCCAGCGTGTCTCGCTGGGCGGCATGCACGACGAGGCGGAGATTCGCGGCCATCGCCGCACGTATATTGGCGCGCTTCCAGGGCAGATCATCCAGAGCATTCGCAGAGCCGAAACCAACGACCCGGTGATGATGCTGGACGAGATCGACAAGCTGGGCCGCGACTTCCGCGGCGATCCGGCCTCGGCGCTTCTTGAAACCCTGGATCCGGAGCAGAATAATACTTTTCGCGACAACTACCTCGACGTGCCCTTCGACCTGTCGAAAACCTTGTTCATCTGCACGGCCAACATGCTGGACACGGTTCCGCCGCCGCTGCTGGACCGCATGGAACTGATCTTTTTGCAGGGCTACAGCGAGGACGAGAAGATGCACATCGCCTTCCGCTACCTGATTCCCCGCCAGATTAAAGAGAACGGCATCACGGCGGAGCAGATCGAATTTCCCGAGGACGCGGTGCGCTACATTGTCCGCCATTACACGCGGGAGGCTGGGGTGCGCAAGCTGGAGCAGACGCTGGGAACAGTTTGCAGAAAACAGGCGCGGCGCGTGGTCGAGGGTGACACGGAAAAACTGATCGTGACCCGCAACGTGGTCAAGGAGTTTCTGGGCGGCATCCAGGTGCGCGTGGACACCGAGGTCGCCGAGAGGGTCAAGCGCCCCGGCGTGGCGGTAGGATTAGCATGGACGGCGGCCGGCGGAGACATCCTCTTCATCGAGGCCAACAAGATGAAGGGCAAGGGCAACTTCGCCATGACCGGGCAGATCGGCGAGGTGATGCAGGAGTCCATGCAGGCCGCGCTGACCTGGGTGCGGTCCAATGCCGCCGCTCTGGGCCTGGCCGAGGATTTCACCAAGGAAACCGATCTGCACATTCACGTGCCCGCCGGAGCCATTCCCAAGGACGGCCCCTCGGCCGGCGTGACCATGGCCACGGTGCTGGTCTCGCTGCTCACTGATACGCCGGTGCTGCCTCTGACCGCCATGACTGGCGAGATTACCCTCAGCGGCAACGTGCTGCCGGTGGGCGGAATCAAGGAAAAATTTCTGGCAGCGCGTAGAGCCGGAGTGCAAACCATCATCCTGCCCGCTGAAAACCGCCAGGACGTGGAAGAAGACTTGACGCCTGAGCTGATCGAGGGCGTCGCGATTCACTACGCCCGCCGCATTGAAGATGTGCTGTCCGTGGCCCTGCCGCTGCTAAAGGCAATGCCCGACACGCATCAAGACACGCTGCCGGTCGCGGAGGCCGAAGTTGCGGTGGGGGCTACGGCGTAAGCGGGGCGCGCCTACCGATAAAGTAAAAGCCGCCGTGATTGCTCACTGACGGCCTTTGGGCCTGCGACACATCGCAGGTGGGTGATAGCTTAATGTGACCGATTCGGGCGAGAAGCGCAAGCGTAATCTGAGCTAGTGACTTGGCGAGACGAAATATGCTATCTCATTGGTCATTTGCAGGATGACACTTAAGTATATCCTTGGCTCCGGTCGTTGAATCCATGAGCTCCAGCTTGCCCCCTCTCATCGTGTAAGACCACATGATGTAGTATGTCTTTCCCGCTTCCACGTCAATCGCAATGCGAGTCGGCCACGTAAGGCTCCCTTTCAGTAACCTGAGGAATATTCTCATTTCAAACTGGCACTTGATCGCATCTTCTCTTCTGTATCCAACAGTGTGAATATACCCCCATGGCATGCCCGCCGAAACCTTGAGGTTGCATAGATGTATGACTTCGGTTGATGGATAGTTGCTTCTCAGGTCTGCGCTTATCGCCGCTATGGCTTCGCGCAATGCGCCCTCACAACGCGTCAGATCCTCTCGTTGTGCCTCGCCCGGAGCGCCCGAGACGAATGCCAGCTGGATATCCGGCCCTGCGCATTCGGGAACGGAAGCCAGATTGCCACTAGGCGTTCCCGCGACAAACACCTTACCCTGCGGCACTTTGGCTTCTAAGTAATTGGAAAGGTGCAGTATAGCCTGATGATCGCCGCCGATAAAAATCCTAGCGTGCAAAGCCGCGCCGAACGTTTTCCCTGTCCTGTAGACATAGACCGTCGCTTCGTCGGCAGGTGAGGGTGGTGAAACTGGTTGTACTGGGGCGTTGTTTCCGGTCAGCGACTTAGTGTCGTTGTTAGTTTGCCGCTCGTTTTGATTAGATTGCCCATACCCCTCGGGCACAAGCGTGAGCTCGCAGCAAATTGCCAGTACCCCCACGGCAATCATCCATTGAGTCCGCCAGAAGTGGCTAAATGATTGTAGGATCATAAGAACTCCCTCATTCAGAAATCGTGGGAATAATACAGCAAATTGATCGAATCAGTCGAGACAAATCGGCACTTCAGGCCGCCGCCGATTGGAGAGGCTCCACTTTTCTGCGTCCAGTTCGTGCATGCGACGCCTGCCAGAAGTCGTAATCATTCTGAAGATTGAACCAGATATCAGGCGAGTTCTGCCCAAAGGCCTCACTGATTTTGATGGACATCTCTGGCGTGACGCCGGCCCTCTCATTCAATACGCGGGAGAGGGCTACTCTTGACACTCCGATATGCGCTGCAAATCCGGTGACGCTCATGGGGATGGCCTCTAGAGCTTCCTTGATAATCCTGCCGGGATGGGGTGGATTGTTCATCCGCATAGTTACCTCCTTCAAGCCAAGAATCTGCCCTTAGTGATAGTCCTGATAGTCCACCAGAATTGCATCCTGCCCTTCGAACCGGAAAGTCAAACGCCAGTTTCCGCTGACCTTGACCGCCCAATGACCGGCCAGTTCGTTGTGCAGCGGGTGAAGATTCCACCCTGGAAGATTCATTCCGCTGGGGCTGGTGGAGCGGTTCAAGACTGCCATCTGATTTTCCAGTTTCCTTGCATGAGCAGGATTGATTCCTGCCTTTGAGCCGTCCGTGAAGAACCTCTCAAGCCCCGCGTGTCTGAACGACTTGATCACCCCTATACTGTATCGCCCCTAGATACAACAGTCAATAGTAAATCCCCCTTATCCCGGTCAGGCGCAGAATCTGGCTACGTTGTCTGCCCCGCCTTGTGTTCCAAAATAGAGCAACTTTAGTCTTATTACCCTGTTGAAAATTGCGGTTGTGCCGATAAGAGTCACAGAATCTAGTGCGCGAAAGTGCGCTAAAAGGGTGACTATGGCGACCACATCTCCCCTCACTTCGTCCCACATTTCGTTCCCCACTCCGACCATCACTCCATTGCATCTATCTGGAAACACTACGGCTAGCCAGAATGCGCAGCTCCAGGAGTATCTCAGGGAAGCCGTCGAGACAGCCTACCTTGCGGTTATCGAGCGATTGGACCGGGTTAGTGCACAGACCGTGCTGGATGTGGGCAAGAAGCTCAAGGCAGAGGTGGCCGCTTCCGCGGAGGAGATCATCGAACGGCACACGACCAGCGACAAGTTCAAGGATGAGGAGGTGGGTTCGAATCGCGTCTATCCGCCCACCTATCGGGTACGCCCAATCGAGGCCCAGGTCACGGCGTTGAAGAATCTCTTTCCGGCGCTGGGCAGTTGCATGGAAAAGCTGGCGCGCAAGCCGCTGCTGGAAGGCGCGGAGGCATGGTTCGCGATTCCTCGCTGGCAGGCGCTGGCCCCTACCTACAACGAGGCAGTCGAATTGGTGCTGGCGACTCTGGCATCAAAACGCAAGTTTCAAAACCGCATCGCCGGCCGCCTGGGGCCGACCTATTTGCGACAGGGTGAGCGAGCTAAACTTGCAGGCAAGATTCTGGCCGATCAGCAGCAAGGACACGATATTTTGGTGGTTGCCGCGCAGGCCGGTATGCTGCACCGCGGCTGCTCGGCTCGCCGCGCCCGCCTGCGGATGGCCGGCAATGAGTTCGGCGCGGGCGTTTTTGCCGTCGCCTGCATACTGCTGACACATCCCGAGAGGCTTTCGGCCGAAGACACGCTGATGATTGACTGCGGCGGCGACGAGTACTCGGTGCGGGGTGACATTACCTTCGACCGCGTGCCCCTGTTCGACTTCGACATCTCCGGCATTGAGTTCAGCATCTTCTACGAGGACCGGTCGCGCAACCTGTGGGGCACGCCCTCGGGATTCCTTTACAAATTCGATTGATTTGCCCAGCATCTTTTCCTGATTGCCGCCTGCCGCGTCTAACCAGCAGGCGGTATTCTTTGGGAATGCAGGCGCGTGTCCTCTCCACCAGCTTGTTGAAAGCATGTCGGCAAGCCAGTTGCCTGGCACTGCTAGCCACTGCGCCCCTGGCGCTGGCGGCGCAGGAGCTTACCCTGCACGTGGACGTGAAACTGGTCAACGTCTTTGTGAACGTGATCGACCAGAACGGGGCCATTGTGGCCGGCTTGACGCGCGAAGACTTCGCGCTCACAGAGGACGGCCGGCCGCAGCAGATTTCAGTCTTCGAGCGCCAATCGGAGCTGCCTTTGAATCTTACGCTGGCCATCGACACCAGTAGCAGCGTGCGCAAGGACATGGCCGAGGAGTCGGATGCGGCCAGGCGGTTTGCCCACGCCCTGTTGCGCTCTCAGGACCAGATGAGCCTTTTGCAGTTTGCCACCTATGTGCGCGAGCTGACGCCCTTCACCAACAAGGTGAGCCAGATCGATCGCGGACTGGGCCAGTTGCGCGGCGACTGGGCTACATCGCTCTACGACGCCATCTGCCAGGGTTCGGCAGGGCTTGGCCGTAATCCAGGGCGAAGGGTGCTGGTGCTCATCTCCGACGGCGACGATACCGCCAGCAACGCCACCTACGCCCAGGCCCTGGAGCAGGCGCTGCGCAATGAAGTGATGATTTACAGCCTCATTGACGTGCCCATTGAGGCCAGCGCAGGCCGCGACCTGGGCGGAGAGCACGCGCTGATCACCCTGGCAGAGCAGACCGGCGGCAAGAGCTTCTATGTAAGCGACGGCGGTCTGGACAAGGCTTTCGCGCGGATCAGCGACGACCTGCGCACGCAATATCTGCTCGCCTATTATCCTCACAATCAAGAGCCCGGAAGGGAATTCCACCGCATCCAGGTGACCATCCCCAGGGCCGCGCCCCAGTCCTTCAATATTCGCCATCGCACCGGGTACTACGCGGACTCACCGGTCCAGGTCAGGTAATTCGACGAAAACCACGCCGGTCCTGCTCATTCTTTCGGGGATGCTGCGAACCGGGCGGGGGAAAAGGCTACAATTTACCTATGCTTCTGGCACTCTTTGCAATGCGACTATTGGAAGTCATGTTTTTTGTCGGCCTGGCAGGGTCTACCGTGGTCGTCGCCATCAGTTTTATCGAGGACGGAAGAGAGCTCTTCGGCAAGGATGAGCCGCCTGAGTCGCGCGCCTAGGGCGCAATTCTCCATGACCCGCTCTCTCCCATTGACTCCACCTTGAATTGGCAATAAACTCAACGAAGTGCGGGCGATGATATCCGTTTCCGCAACCCAGGGTAGCCGCTCGTTTAACCGGCACAATCGCAATGGCATCCACCCGAACGACCTTCGCTCCTCCTTCCGATCGCGTCAAGCTCATCGTGGCATCCTCGGTGATGCTGACGTTTATCTCCTTTTGGAGAGCGGCTGCCATTGTTCTGAATGATTTAGGCTCCTCGGCTTTCTATGCCGGGGGCATCGCCGAGCAGATGGTGGGCGAGGCGGCGCCTTGGTTCATCCTGGGCATCATGCTGTTCAGCTTTGCGGTGCGCGCGGTCTACGTCGAAAGCTGTTCGATGTTCACCCGCGCCGGCGTCTACCGCGTGGTGAAAGAAGCCCTGGGCGGCGGCTTTGCCAAACTCAGCGTCTCGGCCCTGATGTTCGATTACATTCTTACCGGGCCGATCTCCGGCGTGTCAGCCGGGCAATATATTACAGGCTTGATGAACGAGCTGCTGATCGTGGCCAATGCCAGCCATTGGCTTCCTCCGGCTTTGCTGGACGCGCATCATCATCCCTTCCAGTTCGACATGAATCACACCGCGGCGGTTTTCGCGGCCGCCGTGACCATATATTACTGGTGGCAGAACATCATGGGCATCGAGGAATCCAGCAGCAAGGCGCTACGCGTCATGCAGATCACCACGGTGATGGTGGTGATTCTGTTGCTCTGGGGCACTTACTCGGTGTTCATGACTCCCGGCGCTCACCTGCCTCCATCGCCTATACCTTCCCATCTCAATTTCAGCAGCGACGCCCTGGGATTCCTGCGGGGAATGCCGCAACTTCTTCCGTTGATGGGCTTGTTCGGTATTCTCATGGCCTTTGGCCATTCGATTCTGGCCATGAGCGGCGAGGAGACCTTGGCGCAGGTCAACCGCGAAATCGAGCATCCCAAGCTGAAGAATCTGAAGCGGGCGGCGATTGTCATCGCCATCTACAGCCTGATCTTCACCGGCGGCGCCACGCTGCTGGCTTCCATGCTGATTCCGCCATGGCAAATCGCCCACATCTACCAGGACAACCTGATCGCCGGCCTGGCCATGTTCATGGTCGGCCCCTTGTTCTGGCGCATCACCTTCCGCATCTTCGTGGTGCTGGTCGGCTTCCTGATTCTCTCCGGCGCTATCAACACCTCGATGATCGGCTCGACCGGCGTGCTTATGCGCGTGGCTGAGGACGGCGTGTTGACCGACTGGTTCCGCAAGCCGCACAAAAAGTTCGGCACCAGCTATCGCATCGTGAACATGATCTTCATCCTGCAGATGATCACGATCATCGCCAGCCGGGGCAACGTCATCATCCTGGGTGAAGCCTACGCCTTCGGCGTCATCTGGTCGTTCACCTTCAACAGTCTGGCCATGCTGGTGCTGCGCTGGAAGTATCATGGCGAGCGCGGCTGGAAGGTTCCACCCAACATCCGCATCGGTAACTTCGAGATACCCATCGGGCTGCTCTCGGTCTTCCTGGTGCTGATCTCCGTCGCCATTGTCAACCTGTTCACAAAGTCAGTGGCCACGGTCAGCGGAGTCCTGTTTGCAGCGGCATTTTTTGTCATCTTTACTGTCTCCGAACGCGCAAACCTGCGCAAACATGCCCTGACCGCGCACCAGATGAAGGATATCTTCCAACTGGAGCACCAGGACACGGTGAGCCGGGAGTCGGCGGCCATCCGTCCTGGCGGCGTGATGGTGACCATGCGCGACGCCGCCAACCCCTTCGCTCTGAAGTGGACGCTCTCTCATACCAGCACAGTAGAGCAAGATGTGGTGGTGATTAGCGTACGAATGATGGGAGTTGGCGGACCAGAGTATCTGAGCGCCGCGGACCAGAGCTTCAGCGAGCACGAGCAGATGATCTTCACCAAAGCCATCTCCGTGGCTGAGAGCTTTGGTAAAAAGGTGTCTCTTCTGATGATTCCCGCCGGAGACGTCTTCACCGCGCTGGCGCAAAGCGCCAACTCGCTGGAGGTGGATTCGGTGGTCTCCGGAGTCTCCAGCTCCATCACCGCCGGAGAGCAGGCTTTTCATCTGGGGCAGGCCTGGGAAGCGCTGCCGGAACCCAAGCGTCAGTTCAATTTCTACGTTGTCGATACCAACGGCGAAGCCAAGGTGTATTACATCGGGCCGCACGCTCCTAAGTTGAGCCCCGACGATGTGCAACTGGTGCATCGTTTATGGGTGAACATGCGACGCGATCCCTCCATGCAGGAATTGCATCACAGTGACATCATTACTTATGCGCTGACTAATCTGGCCGGCCAATATGCCCGCGAAAAACAGGAGATTCTGCGTGACCTGCGCAACTATCGCGCCGCCGAATCGTCCGCCAGCGTGCATCTTGGCAGCCAGGATATTACCGGAAGTCCCACGGCATCGAATGCGTCTGACCGGCAATTGCCTTCGCAGAAGCCTACGCGCTATCTCTAGGACCTGTTTACTTTCCGCTAATTCCGGAAGCATTTTTGTTTTATCTGTAGTTACATCCGCGATGCCCTGTATCTATTTTTATTTGTAATAGAGCCTTAACTTGCGTATTGTGTTTGTCAGATTGAGTGATTTGTCTGCGCGCATCGCGAGCGTAATCACTTACCGGAATCGAACAGGAGGAGCCGTGGACGTTTCAGATATTTTGGTTCAGGTCGATCACGAGATTGCTCAGTTGCAACAGGCCCGCACTCTGCTGGCCGGCAGCTTCAGGGCCGCGCACAAGAAGATTGCGGCCGCCCCTGCCGCAAGTAAAGCCGCAAAGAAGAGGAAGAAGAGACATATTTCCCCTGAAGGACGGAAGCGCATTGCCGAGGCCGTCAAGCGCCGCTGGGCGGAGCAGAAGAAAGCAGCGTCCGGCAAGTAACTGAACCACGGGGCGAAGATGGGGCTGGCTTGCAGCCTCATCCACCTGGCAGAACAGGTTCCTAGCTAGAAACTGTTTCATAACCTGGTTTTGAAAGGGCACGGTTTTAGCCGTGCCGCTGACAGAGCAGAAAAATCGCGGGCTTTAGCCCCTGAGGAAAGGCTCTAGGACGGTCAGCATTCGGTTATGAAACAGCTTCTAGATAAATTCTCCTGGCGCCAACCGCGCCACTTGGACGCCGGCATCGACCAGTGCGGCCAGTTGTTCGGGCGTTCCCGTCAGCGGGGGGAATGTTCCAAAGTGCAGAGGAAGAACAATTTTAGGCTCCAGAAAGCGCACCGCCATTGCTGCTTCCACTGGGCCCATGGTGAAATGCCCGCCAATGGGAAGCATGGCCACCTCGGGCCGGTATAGCTCGCGAATCAGCTTCATATCGCTGAAGACCGTTGTATCGCCTGCGTGGTAGAGGACCGGACCATCCGCGATGGTCAATACAAATCCCGCCGCGACGCCAACATCGTGAGTTCCCTGCTCATCCTGTGCCGCCGACGAGTGTTTGGCCTCCACCATGGTAGCTGCCACATCGTCCAGTTGCACCGTTCCTCCCAGGTTCATCCCGATCGTGTGAGCGACGCCCTTATTCGCGAAATAAGCCGCCAACTCATAGATGGCCACCACGGTGGAATTGTGCCTGGCGGCCACCGGCGCCGCGTCTGAGATATGGTCGCCGTGGCCGTGGGTCAGCAAAATGTAGTGGATCTTCGCCGGCAGAACAAAATCTTTCGGGTATTTCGGATTCTGCGCGATGAATGGATCGATCAGGATGTTGGTGCCCCTGGCGGTTTGGACCAGCACGGTCGCATGACCGAGCCAGGTAATGCGCGTTCCTTTTAATGAACTCATGAATCCTCCATGAAACAGTCTTTGTATGCCTATGCGCGAGACCCAGGCGAAAACCCGATTCCCCGCTACAACAGCTCAGCGGCTACAAACTGGAGGAGGCTCGACAACGGTCTGATAATGCGCCGACACAGGATCGAAATGCGGTAATAGCGCACGAGCCTTCGCGGGAACCACAGCTACTTCGTAGTTCTCTCCCGCGAATTCCCGCACTGCATCCAGTGCGTCGAACCACATAATTGTCACGAATTCCACCTCATCGCCACTTCCCGCTTACAAAGAGAGATGCCGCGATAGCCCCGAATGTTGCGCGCGGCAATGCCGGTAAAGATTTCGCTAAGCAATAATTTCTCGTAGGCGGACGCGTTCGACGGCGCAGTCCAGCCTCTCCAGATGCAAGTAATCATGAGGAACCTCCATTCATTCTGCGATCCTATTGTAAGCGCGTCAGCGCGTAATGATGACTTCTGAGACGCCATCCTTGGCCAGAAACTGGCGGTAGCCGGACCAGGCAGCGAAGAGCCGCTCGATGCCGCGGTTGCTAAAGGCGCGCTGTATGGGAAACTTCTGGGCCAACTGTATCTCGACTTCGTCGCCGGGGGTAACGTGGAAGCGGCAGTGCTCCGCCTCCACGCCCTTGGTTTGGGTGTGGAAGAAGGCCAGCACCATCCCATCCGGATTCGTGGTCTCAAACAGGCGCGTAACCACCGGTGTCACAAAGGCTTCAGGGAGATAGTCGAGTGCGGTCCATAACAGCACCACGTCAAACATGCGTCCAGCGAAGTCGAGTGATTGTTCCAGAAAGCCTTCGATGTTCCAAACAGGATTGCCGTCCTCGCCAACGCCGGTCTGCCAGTTTCCGGTGCAGGCGTCGCGAACCAAATCGGTCAGAAAGACGCTGTGGCCCAGGCTGGTCAGGTAGTGGACATTGGCCGGAGAGGTGTAGCCGATGTCGAGGGCCTGGAGGGCAGACTTAGCATTCAGCCGCTTGCGCAAAGCCGCCCATCCGCCCGAGTGGCGCAACATCTTGGGCCCGGTAAAACCTGGGAGAGAAGCGATAGAAACGCTCTTCTCTTTCTTTTCAAACCAGCGGCTAAGCACCTTCAAATCCTCTTGCTGCCCGACAACCGGCACGCGGTTAGACCGGCGCGCAGCTTCATGTTAAGAGATGCCTCCTGCGTGGGGCGCGCTTACGGCCTCAGGGCCCCTGGAAACAGCCTGCGTTAGGTCCACCTTGCCACGAAAGACCGCATTGTCTTCCACTGCCAGGCGGAGGGCCCGAATATCGCCTTCTACTAGGCAGCCGGCGCGCAACTCGACGCGGCCGCTAGCCACCAGGTTGCCATGCACCTGGCCCAGGATCAGAATGTCTTTGGCGGTGAGATCGGCGGCAATGTTGGCATTGGGGCCGATAGTTAACCGGCTCTCCGAGAGGCTCACAGTCCCCTCCACCCGCCCATCCAGAATCAAGTCTTCACTGCCCTTCACTTCTCCGCAAATCACAATGGTCTTGCCGATGTGCGCGTGAGCGTTTTCTAGTGCCATGGTGTGATTCCTTCCCGGACCTTCCTTCAAGAATACTCAGAGAGTGCGCAGCCCGGTGCTCGCCAGGACCTGCCGCTGCTCCCCGGGGGTGGGGGCTTTGGCCATAAGTCATCTGCTTCAGTCTCTACGAGAGTTCTAGCCTAATATTTGGCCCTGAACGCACTATACGCAACCAAGCCCCATGGATTCAATCAAATGTCATAAAAACTATCTCCGCGTCTAACTAAGAAATGGACTCAATCCTTATCGATGGACCTCACATGCCAGCTAAACTAGAAAATGTGTGCAAGATTTTGCAATTATCCCTGCTATTTTTCTGGGCCGGAGCCGCCATTGGGCAGTCTGCCGCCCTTACGTCCAGTCAGGCCCAGGCGATGGTGGCGCGGGCGCTGGCCACCGAGGTGCGCAACGCCCAGGACGCGAACCACCCCATGCGTTACCGGCTGCGCAAGTCCAGCCCGAGGCTGACATCGACCAAGGAGATAGCCGAAACCCGCGACGGCGATGTAGCCCGCCTGATCGCCATCAACGACCAGCCGTTGAGCCCGGCCGACGAACAGCGGGAACAGGCGCGCCTCGATGCGCTTGTCAGCGACCCAGGCCGGCAGAAGCATCGCAAACAGAGCGAGGAATCCGACACCGGGATCGTCTTGAAGCTGCTGCGCATGTTGCCCCAGGCGTTTCTCTACGAATATGAGGGCGTGGGCCAGGGCCCCTCCGGAAAGGTGGAGAAGTTCCGTTTCCGGCCCAACCCTGCTTTCAGCCCGCCTGACTGGGAGACGCAGGCGCTGACGGCTATGTCCGGCGAACTCTGGATTGACGCCGCCGGGGAGCGTGTGACGCGCCTGGAGGGACACTTGCAGCAGGACACCAACTATGGCTGGGGCATTCTGGGCAAGCTGGACAAAGGGGGGTGGATTGTCCTTGAACAGACAGAAGTAGGCGCGGGACAGTGGCGCATTTCACGCTTTCAGATCAGGATGGACCTGCGCATCCTGCTCAAGACCAAGAGCTTCGACTCCGTTCAGGAAATGACCCACTATGCGCCCATCCCCGCCGGAATAGACTACCGGCAGGCTATTCAAATGCTGCGCGGGGACCCGAAAACATGAGCCTGGAAGCACATGAAAAAGTGTGATTTCTATGCAAAAAATAGGCCTTATCCGGGCGGATAAGGCCTATTTATTGCTCAGAATTAAGCCTTACTTGGCGTTGGCGACCACGGCGAAGACGATCACCAGGGTAAACAGGGTGAGGGACTCCATGAAGGCCAGGCCAAGCACCAGGAACAGCATGATGCCTGCGCGGGCGCCGGGGTTGCGAGCCAGTGCTTCAGTCGCCGAAGCTGTTGCCCTGCCCTGGCCCAGGCCGCAGAGACCGGCGGCTATACCCATGCCGATGCCGGCGCCGATGGGCACCAGGTTGAGAACGGCGGATCCGCCGTCCGCGAAGGCCGGAATGGCGAAGCACAAAACCGCCAGGGCCATGAAGACATATTGAAGTTTCCGCATATTTCTCCTGCTTCCCTTGGAATTGGCCGCCAGGAGGTGGTTGAGGTTCACCGTGCTGACCCCCTCACGCTGACGGCCGTTCGTTTGTCCGGAGCGGAAGCGCTCTCCGGCGAAATCTTTGAAAAGCAGCTTTTAGCTTTTAGCCTCTAGCTTTTAGCTGCCTGTTACTGCTGCGCTCCGAGGAACCTCTGAACAAGTCTATGTTGCGATCCAAAATTCCCTCAGGGGCTAAAGCCCTGCTTTGTTTTGAGCCATTTACGGCACGACTGAAGTCGTGCCCTGACGCTTCTTGCTACACCGTTGGCATTTTTCCGCAAGCTGTGAAGCCGTGCCCTTTCAAAACTTCTTGATAAATAACCCCTAGTGCTCGTGCGAAACCGCCATGGACAGATAAATCATCGACAGCAGCATAAAGACATAGGCCTGGATAAGCGAAACAGCAGCATGAAGGCCCAGAAAAATGGATGGAATAACCACCGGCGCCAATGAAAAGAAGACCAGCGTCACCAGGTCGCTGGCCAGCATGTTGGCGTAAAGACGGATGGTAAGCGACATGATGCGGGCCAGGTGGGAGATGATCTCGATGGGAAATAAAAGCGGCGCAAGCCACCACAGCGGACCCGCAAACTCCTTCAAATAGCCTTTGAATCCCTTTTCGCGAACGCCGTAAAAGTTGTAGTAGAGAAAGGTGAGCAGCGCAATGCCCAGCGGCACCCAGGGCTGGCCGGTTGGCGTCTCCAGGCCGGGAATCAACCCCAACAGGTTGTTGATCACCACAAACAGGAAGATACAGGTGACGAAAGCCTGGAAGCGCTGGTAGCCGTGGCCAATGATCTGGTCCGCCTGGCTGCCGGTGAATTCGTGAATCATTTCGGCAATCTGTTGCGCCGGGTTAGGCTTCTCGACCGCGAGGGTCAACCGCACGAGGAGAAAAAAGGCGATGAGCCCGGCAGCTACCAGCAGTTCCGGCGCGAGCGCCTCATTAACTTTGAGGGCAGCCTGGGCGGCTTTGACTGCGTCGAGACCAATCGATTGAAAAGCCCTGACCTCGACCCCCATAAAGAGATCGTTCAGCCAACGGACAAGCGCAAATGTTTCCGGCATTATGACTTGAATCTTTCTGTTTCCCGCCCACTCGCTACAGGGAATCTCAGTCCCTGAGCAGCCTGAGCGCCTCCCAGGCCGTGACTGCCAAAGCCAAGCCAAGACCACACAAAAGCGCTACCACGGAACCATGGAAACATTTAAGGCTACCATAGATAGCCCCCGCAAAAACGGTGAGCCGCAGCACAAAGAAGACCACTACCGTCGCCGCGCCCCTGGGGCTCTTTTTGTGGTCCATTCTGGCATTGATAAACCGTACCAGCCGCTGCCACTCCCAGATGCTGGCGGCCGAGATTGCGGCTCCAACGGCCAGCATGGCAGCATTGCGCCAGCCGGAGGCAATCAGCAGCGCCACAATGGATATCGCCCCTAGAATCAGCGTGTTGCGCATGGCCCGCCGAAGCAGGGCCTGTAGCGCTGCATCACTCATGTCGGCGAGAAGATGGCTTTCTTCGCTCATGGCTTGTCGGAGTTTCCCTTCCCATTTCCGCTTTCGGCCCCCGCGCCATTTGCGGAATCGCGCCCGCTGGCCAGCGCCAGCCGGACCACATAAACCAGCCCGGAGATACCGCCAAAGACACATCCGGCGATACCGATCCACGACTGGTGAAAGTATCTGTCGGCCCAGGCGCCGGCCAGCCAGCCGATAAACGCCGAGGAGGGCAGCAGCAGCGCAATCTGCATCAGCTTTTCAGCCTGCACCAGCCCCTCAAGCCCAGCGGAAGGCTTGCGGCGCGATTGGTCATCCGGAATGGGGCGGTTGAAGGGCATCCTTCGTGATTATCTACGATGGACGCCCCTCCACGCGAAAGGGGCTGGCTTCTTTATTTGGATTTCCAGGTGGCGAGCTTCCAGGCCTTGACACGGTACTTGCCTTTATCCTCGTCTAACTGCGAAAGACCGAAGATGATGTCGGCGGTGTTTTCGCCGGTGGGAATCACCGTGACATCGGCCGCGAAGTAGTAAACCTTACCCGGTTCGGCAGTGAAGGATGCCACATCGACATTCTTCTCTATTCTTTTCAGAGCCGATTGCCAACTCGCGCAGAGGTGATGCACACCTGGCTCCACATCAAGTGTGAAGAACGAATTGTTGTTGTTGGCGCCAACCCAGGCTCCGTCCAGTCCGAAGCGGACCGTAGCATACATGAAAGGGCCAACCATGTGATTCTCGTTTTCGATAAAGACGATCTGCGCCTTACCGGCGGCCGGGGGAGCAGGCGGGGTCGTGCTCGTTTCTGTTTTGACATCAAATTTGACCTTGTCGTCGCCGCAGGCGTCCGGCAGGATGGTTGCCCGTGCCTGCGCGGCAAAGGCGAGAGATGCGGTAAGGAACAAAATACCAAGACTTGGCTTCATGGGATTCTCCTGAGTGCTAAGACACGGTTGCGGCGGATTAGTCGCACGCGACTCAATGATAAGTCTATTCCGCGGAGGCTACTTTCTACGCCATCCATAGAATGGGAGATATACTGGCAGATGAACCTATTGTGGTGAGTCAGAAGTTTATTGACGAACAACCGCAGATCCTTCGACTCACCACCCCCAGGCTGTAGAGTACGCCCGGGGCCCCGTTCGCTCAGGATGACAGCATTTTATGTGCTGCGGATTTCTGACTCAGGACACCAGGTTCACACAGAGGAATCACCGTGTTCGATTCGGAATTTGAGCGCAATCTTTTTGACCTGCGCAAGGCAAAGCTGGAAGAGATCGTAAAACTTGGGCAGGCGACTTATCCCAACCGCTTCCCGGCTGAGCAAGGGGTGGAGGCGATCACCATCCCCAAGGTGCGGGAGCAGTGGGGCGAGGCGACGGCTGAAGCTCTCGAAGCCCCTCGCGTAACCGTTTCCGTCGCCGGGCGCATCATGGCGATTCGCGCGCAAGGCAAGGCCGGTTTTGCGACGTTGCAACAAGGCGGCCAACGCTTGCAGATCTACGTTCGGCTCGACGCGGTGGGCGAGCAGGGCTTTGCGCTTTATAAACTTCTGGACCTGGGCGACCACATCGGCGCTTCCGGCTACCTCTTCCGCACACGAACGGGCGAGTTGACGATTCACGTAGAGCGGCTGACCTTCCTGGCCAAGGCCATGCTGGCGCTGCCGGAGAAGTTTCACGGCCTGGCCGACGTGGAGTTGCGCTACCGCCAGCGATACGTGGACCTATTCGCCAACCTCGACAGCCGCGAAGTCTTCGTCAAGCGCGCCAAGGTACTCAAGGCCCTGCGCCAGTTCTTCGACGAGCGAGGGTACCTGGAAGTGGAAACGCCGATGATGCAGCAGATCGCCGGCGGGGCTGCGGCTCGGCCTTTTGAGACGCACCATAATGCGCTCGATCTGAATCTGTTTCTGCGCATTGCGCCGGAGCTTTACCTCAAACGATTGGTCGTGGGCGGCCTGGATCGCGTCTACGAGATCAACCGCAACTTCCGCAACGAGGGCGTCAGCACGCAGCACAATCCCGAGTTCACCATGCTGGAGTTCTATCAGGCCTATGCCAACTACCATGACCTGATGGATTTGACTGAGGAACTCATCAAGTTTGTAGCGATGGAGGTAAACGGGACGACCATCACGAACTTCAATGGCGTGGAGATTGATCTTGGCGAGTGGCAGCGGCTGACGATGCGCGAGGCGATTGTTAAGTGGTGGCCACAAGACGTTGCCTCGCCGCCTGGAGATGAGTGCTTCCGCAACCCGATAGAACTTGTGAAGTGCCTTCGATCCGCCCTTGCTGTACTTAATCCAGCCGCTGACGAGCGCTTCGAGAAGTGGCAAAAAGGAGAACCCAACCAAGATTTCGTTGAAACAAAAGATCTGATTTTCGACGTCAGTGAACTCGATGACCTACGTATTGCAGCGGCGCGGATCGCGACAATGATCGAGTTTGGCAAGATGACACTGGGTTCGGCGATTGCACTCCTATTTGAAACGATAGCCGAGCGTCACCTCATCCAGCCCACAATCATCTACGAATTTCCAACGGCTGTCTCGCCTCTCTCCAAACAGAATTCGGACAATCCCGATTGGGTGGAGCGCTTCGAGTTCTACATTGGCGGCTTCGAACTGGGCAACGCCTTCAGCGAGTTGAACGATCCGGTGGAGCAGCACAAGCGCTTTGAGCAGCAATTAGCCGAGCGCGCCCATGGCGACGAAGAGGCTCATCAGATGGACGAGGATTACGTGCGCGCGCTGGCCTACGGGCTGCCGCCCACCGCCGGCGAGGGCATCGGCATCGACCGGCTGGTGATGCTGCTGACCGGCTCCAAGTCGATTCGCGACGTAATTTTGTTCCCGCTGATGAGAAACAGAGAGCAGAGAACAGAGATCAGAGATCAGGAATCGGAAGACTCGAAATAGGCGATGCGTCAGTGCGGGAAGGAGATCATCGATGGAATTCGTCAATAGTTATCAAAGTGTCACTTTCGCTGACGAGTATTCGAAACTCGATTTCTCCAACACTTACCATCTCGCCTTCCGCGACTTGCCGGAGATTTATTCTGCCCACGTGAAGGGAAAATCGGCGCTTGATTTCGGCTGTGGGACGGGCCGCTCGACGCGGTTCCTCCGCGAACTTGGATTTGAAGCAATCGGCGTGGACATTTCGCCAGAGATGGTTGCCAAGGCCCACGAGATCGATCCGCTAGGCGACTACCGCGTTGTTCCCGACGACGATATGAGCGGTCTGCCGCGCGAAAGTTTTTCTCTCATCCAATCGGCATTCACCTTCGACAACATTCCCGGCATGGACAACAAGGTGCGTCTGTTTCGCGACCTGCGCGGGCTGCTCAAACCGGACGGCATCCTGGTGAGCATCGTCTCCTCGCCGGAGATTTACGTGAACGAATGGGCGTCCTTTTCGACCAGGGATTTCCCGGAGAACCGCAACGCCAATCCGGGCGACACCGTGAAAACCCTCACGACGGATTTCGAGGATCGGACGCCATGTTTGGACATCTACTGGCCGCACGAGTCCTACCTGGAAGTTTATTTGCGCGCGGGATTTGAAATAGTGGAGATGCGCAAGCCCCTGGCAACGGGGGATGAGCCGTACCGCTGGGTGAGCGAGACGCGCATCGCGCCCTGGGTCGTTTATGTGCTGCGGCGTTCTCATTGAAGCTTGTTCCACCCACACAGGAGCTTGACTCGTTTGAACATACTTTTTGTCGGCGACATCTTCGGCA
>Ga0326727_10014101_pt1 | contig 17532 bp, 17 predicted proteins | sample MB2enrmetagenome_FD_207643 | JGI IMG/M metagenome (GOLD analysis project Ga0326727, IMG submission 207643) | Lab enriched peat soil microbial communities from McLean, Ithaca, NY, United States - MB29MY | ecosystem: Environmental > Terrestrial > Soil > Wetlands > Peat | place: USA: New York...
TCCCAGCGATAGGCACATCGAGCACGAAGACCGATAGGACGAGGATGGTCGCCAGGTTCACGATCGATAGGACGAAATAAGGGACCGCCTTGGCCACGATGACCGCGAGCGGCTTCATCGGCGAAGCGAGGAGGACCTCCATGGTACCCTTCTCCTTCTCGCGGGCGATGGACACCGAAGTCATCATCACGCAGATGAGCATGAATATCATGCCCATGACGCCGGGTACGAAATTGTACGCTCCCTTGAGCAAGGGATTGTAGAGCAGCCTGGTCTCCGTCGAAATTCGATACTGGAGCAGAGTCGTGGGGCCGACGCCCGCGGCGAGCTCGGCCTGGTAGGTTGCTATGACGCCCTTAGCATAGGCGACGAGAGTCGTCGCCGTGCTCGGGTCCGAGCCGTCCGCCTCGAGGAGCACGCGGGCCTCGCCGGTCTTCGCATACTCTTCGGCGAAATCGTCGCCGAACAGTACGACGAGCCCGACTTCGCCGCCTCTGAACGCCTCCTCGGCATCGGAAGGTTCGCGGATGAAGCGGCTAACGTGGAAGTACTCGCTCGCCTTTAAACGCTCGATGATCGCACGAGTCATGACGTCGTTCGACGGGTCGCAGATCGCGACTCCGGTGTTCCGTACCTCCGTCGTGATCGCGTAGCCGAAGAGGAGCAGCATGACTACCGGCAGGACGAGAAGGATGATCGTCGTCCATCGGTCGCGCAGTATGTGGCGGAACTCTTTGCGAATGAAGGCCCCGAACTGTCGCACTATTAGTCCCCTCCCCGGCTTGCGTCTCGGACGATGGCGTGGAAGGCCTCGTCCATGCTCGCGGCGCCGAGGCTTCTTTTAATCGCGGACGGCGCGTCCAGGGCGGCGATCCTGCCATCGACCATAATAGATACACGGGCGCAGTACTCGGCCTCGTCCATGTAATGCGTAGTGACGAAAGCCGTGATACCCCGGTCTGCAGCCTGGTAAATAAGCTCCCAGAACCGCCGCCGCGTAGCGGGGTCTACACCTCCGGTCGGCTCGTCGAGGAAGACGACCTTGGGCTCGTGTACGATGGAGACCGAGAAGGCGAGTTTCTGCCTCCACCCGAGAGGGAGGTCCCTGACGAAGGTGCCGCGCTCGCCCTCGAAGTCGAGGCGAGACAGAAGTTCGTCGGTCTTCTCGGCTATGCGCCGCTCGCCAAGCCCGTAGATGCCGGCGTAGAGCCGGATGTTCTCGGCGACCGTGAGGTCTTCGTAGAGCGAGAACTTCTGGCTCATATAGCCGATACTCGCCTTGACCTTCTCCGATTTCCTGCCGACGTCGAAGCCAGCCACCGTGGCTGATCCGGCACTCGGCTTCGAGAGGCCGCAGAGCATGCGCATGGCCGTCGTCTTGCCGGCACCGTTCGCTCCGAGAAAGCCGAATATCTCGCCCTGCGCCACGGCGAAGCTGATGTGGTCCACGGCGACGAAGGCCCCGAAAGCTTTCGTGAGATCTCGAGCTTCGATCGCGTTCATCGCGTCCCCCCGTCGGTCGCGGATAGGTCGAGGAAGCAGTCTTCGATTCCCGGCTGAAGTCGCTCGACCGAGACATCTTCGTGGCCGAGCGACTCGAGGCGTCGCACGAGACTTTCCGGCGACAAGGCGCCCGGTTTGGCCGCCAGATGATGCGCGTCACCGAAGGCGAAGCACGAAAGCGTCTCGGGCTGAGCGCGCAGGTCCCCGAGAAGACTCGACATACGCCTCGCGCGGATAGCCCAGAGCTCATGGCGATAGTTCGCGACTATCCCCGCCGGAGTGTCGATGTCGAGGAATCGCCCGCCCTGCATGAGGGCCACGCGGTCGCAGAGGGCTGCCTCGTCCATGTACGGGGTCGACACGAGGATAGTGACTCCCGCTGCCTTGAGCCGCTTGAGCATCTCCCAGAATTCCTTCCGCGATACGGGATCGACGCCGGTGGTCGGCTCGTCCAGGAAGAGAACCGTCGGCTTGTGGATCAGCGCGCAGGAGAGGGCGAGCTTCTGCTTCATACCGCCCGAGAGCGCTCCCGCCCTCCTATTCTTGAACGGCGCCAGGCGCTCGTAGATGTCCGAGATGAGGCCGTAATTGGTGTCGACGTCGACATCGAAAACGGTCGCGAAGAACTCGAGGTTCTCCTGCACGGTCAGGTCCTGATAGAGCGAGAAGCGCCCCGGCATGTAGCCGATTCTCTTCCTGATCTCCTCGTAGTCGGCGACGACATCGAGGCCGTCGACGCTCGCTGTCCCCGAATCCGCGAGGATAAGGGTCGCCAGCACGCGGAAGAGCGTGGTCTTGCCGGCCCCGTCCGGACCGATGATGCCGAAGAGCTCGCCATGGCCGACCTCGAAGCCGACGCCCCGGAGGGCCTCGGCCTTTCCGTAGCTTTTTCTGAGCTCCTTCGCCGAGATCATGATCTACTTCCCCAGCTCCGCTTTCCCGTACATCCCGATCTTGAGGTAGCCGTCGTTGGGCACCGAGACCTTGATCGCGTAGACCAGGTTGGCCCTCTCGTCCCGAGTCTGCGCGGTCTTCGGGGTGAACTCGGCCTGGCTCGATATCCACGAAATTCTTCCCGAGTAGCGCCTGGTCCCCTTGTCGCCGTAGTCCGCAAGGACCTCCACATCCTGGCCGAGCTTGATCTTGGACAAGTCGCCGGCGTCGAGGTATGCCCGGAGGACCATGCTCGTCAGGTCCGCGACCTTGAAGAGCGCCTTCCCCTGGGTCGCGTATTCGCCGGCCTGGGCGTACTTCACCAAGACGGTCCCGTCGATTGGGCTCGAGATCGAGCTCTTGGCGATCTGGTCGTCGAGCTGGGCCACCTGCATGGCCAGCGAGGCGCTGTCGCCGCGGACGCCCGCGTTGGCATTGGCGATGGAGGTGAGTTGGGCCGCCTCTTCCTTCTCGAGCGTGGCGATCTGTGCGTCGATGTCGTCAAGCTGCTTCTGATTGGCCGCATTCGCGGCGATGAGCTTCTGCGAACGGGATCGCTCCCGCCTCGCCGTCTCGATCTGCTCGCGTATCGCGGCGAGCTGCAAGTCGGCGTCGCTCGCGCGGCTTTCGACAGCGGACTTGCTCGCGAGAAGCTGCTCCCGCTTGAGCTTCAGCTGCAGGGCATCGATCGATCCGAGCCTCTTGCCTGCGACGACAGCCTGTCCTTCCTCGGCGTCGAACTCGAGTATCCTCCCGCTCGCCTCCGCGGACACGATCACCTCGGTGGCCTCGAAGCTCCCCTGGGCCTCGATCCGTCCGTCGCCGCCTGAGCACGCGACAAGTCCGACCGACGCCAGGAGCGGCGCAGCTAGTGCTAGAAAGTGCCTCATACCGTATTCCTTCCGCTTCCGCTAATCGTTCAGCAGGGTCTTGAGATCGTAGACCGCCTGGGCCAGTAGAACGCCGTGGAGCGCCTTGGCCCTCCGGGCCAAGGCCTCGGCGTCTATCGCCTTCAGAAGATCGTCCGTGGTCGCCGCGCCATTGTCGAGCTTGCCCTGCATCGAGGCCGTGAGCCCGGCCCGCAGGGCGATCAGCTCGTCGTCGCTCGCGAGGAGCTCGCCGAGGCGCGCGATGTCGCTGCGCAGTTTGGCGGCCTGCGCGTCGCTGCCTTGCAAGAAAGCCTCGCGTTGCGCTGCGATCGATAGCCGGCGCTCCTCGACCTTGGCGAGTTCGTCCTTTGTATCCAAGAGAGCGCTCGGATCCCAGCTCAACAAGAGACCGCCGATCCAATAGGGCTCCGCATCGGAGTCCAGCATATTGAGGCCGGGTTTGCCGTAGGCTGCCTGGAAAAAGGCGGAGACTTTAGGGAGCTTGGCCGCGAAGATCGCGTCCTTCTGCGCGTCGCATTGGGCCGCCTGGGCGTCGAAGAGACCGAGCTCGGGATGCCGGTTTTCACCCACGCCCGCGCCCATTCCAGAGACATCAGGCATCGAAAACTCGACGTCTCGGGGTATAGGCTCTCCTATATAGATCCCCAGCATCTCTCGACAGGAGCGCTCCGCCGCCTCGAGTTCCACGGAGCGCTGCCGGGCATCCAGCATATCCACTCGCATCGAGTCGAGATCGCTGCGGCTCGCCACGCCGTTCTCGAAGCTCGCCTCGACGCGCTTTGTACTCGACTCGAGCTCGTCCATGAGCACGTCGTTCTGCTTGATCTGCTCCCGGGCCGAGAGGACGCCGAAGAAGAGCTGGTCCACACGGTCGTTCAGGGAGTAGACGTCCGCCTGGAGCCGCTCTCGGTCCACTCCGGCGGCGGCAGCGATGCCGCGCAGTTGCGCCGCGATCGAGCCGCCATCCCAGAGGAGCTGGCTGAACTCTGCCACCGCGTTGTACTGGTCCTTGTCCTGCTCGATGCTGATGGGGTGCCCAGGAATCGGGACAGAGAGGGAGATCGCATCGGATTGGTAACTCGCCCTCCCGTTGATCGACAGGTGCGGTATGTAGCCTCGTCGTGCAACGGCCGTGTCGGCGGCCGCGCCTTCGTCGATATACTCGGCTTCTCGCGCGGTGGGATCATGCAAACGGGCCTTCTCGCGGCAGGACTCGAGATCGAGGCCGGCATTAGCCGCGGCTTGAGCATAGACCGCGGACGCCAGTGCGATCAGCACCGCCACGGCTAGAGCGAGGCGGCGCCTCATCGGGAAGCCCCCGAGGCTCCAGGCCGGTCGGCGTCTGGCGCAAGACCGCGCACGATCAGCTCGACGATCTCGCGCTTTCGCGCCTCGATGACAGCCTCGTATCCCGCATCGTCGAGGCACAGCACAGGCTTCACGATCGGGGCCGCCAGAAAGACTGCAACGTTGAGGGACAGAAGATCGAATAGGACGTCGACCATCCCCACTGGGCGGATGCGACCGGCGGCTATCGCCGCCTCCAGCATGGCACCGAGGCGCGAATGCATGCCTTCGACCAGCCCGCCGACTCTCTGCTTCAGCGACTCGATTCTGCTCGGATTAGTGGTGAGCTCGTTGATTACCAGGAAGGGAAGCTGCGGATTCCTCCGTACAAGCTCGAATTGAGCTTCGACGAGGCGCCGAAGGGTAGTTTCGAACGGCGCTCCGGGCTCGTCGATGAAATCGAGACCCGAGAAGAAGTCTTCGAACTTTTTGGTGAATATCGTCTCGAAGAGATTGTCCTTGGTGCGGAAGTAATAATGGACGAGGGCCTGGTTGCAGCCAGCCTCTTTGGCGATTTCTGTCGTCGAAGTCATGGAAAAGCCTTTTTGCAGGAAGAGGCGCTCGGCCGCTTCAATGATTCGCTGTTCCATCGATTGATCGTCGTTAATAGTCATGTTTAATACTCCTATTAAACATGACTATTAATACTATTCGTCCTCTACAGAGTCAAGCGTACTTCTCCAATGGATGAAATTTATTTTTCGTCGACTGTTCCTTCCAAGGCAGAATCTCGAGGCGAGCGAGATCAGCCCGACAGACTGCTAGTACATCGAATCGAGGAGGGCGATGCCAGCCTTCGTCCTGAAGACCCGCTCCCGGGCGGCGACGATCGCCTCGCTCGCCAGCTCGTCCTCGAAGGCATTCACGAGAAAGTCCGCCTCGACGAGGATGCGGAAATCGACCCCGTCGATTGCGCTGTAGGTATGGTGATGGCCGATCAGGAAGAGGACGCGCTCGAGCTCGTCCTCGGCTAGGCCGCCCCCAGCGAGCAATCCGCGCGCGACAGCTGGGCCTTCGAGCTCCTGGTACTCCCCAGAGCTCGAGCCATACTTCCGCTCGGCTTCGTGGATGCCTATGTCGTGGAGGATGGCCGCTGTCTCGAGGACCTCGAGCGCGCGGCCGGCGAGCCCCTCGGCGAGGGCCAGGTGCCGCGCGAACGCATGGACCTTCATCGCATGATTGATGCGCCTGACGTCTTTGCCGTCGTAGCGGATCATGGCTTCCAGGACGTCATCGACCATGCTCGGCCTCCCCAGGTTTAACGGCATCCTACGCCGAGGGAATGCCGCGCCGCGCCGGCCGCCTCGATCGCCTCTTCCAGGACAGCGCGCAGGCGCGGCTCGACGACCGTGCGGCGCGCGCTTTCGTAGAACTCTTCCATCCCGGGGAAGCCCTCTGCGTCCTGAAGCGCCGCCTGCAGTCCCATCTCGAGCCTGTCGAGCTGGCGTACGAAGCGCGCCTCGGGGCTCTCGCCCGCCTCGAACTCCTCCCAGAACGCGAGAAGCCAATCGCGCTCGGGAAAGCCGTCGAGCGCCTTGAAGATAGCCTCGCGCTCGAGGCGCTGCTTGTCCTCTCGGCTCACGCCGTCAACGGGAGTGATGTCCCCCGCGTAGGACTCGCCCATCTCGTGCACGAGGGCGAGGAGAGCGGCGTGGGAGGAGTCGAGCGCGCCGAACTCGCCTCCCGCCCCTTCCTTCCCTGCAAGAAGGAGGACGAGGAGGGCGGTGCCGAAGGAATGCTCCGCGACCGATTCGCAGAGCTCTTCGGGGAGGCCTCGCTTGAGCCAGCCTTGGCGATAGAGGCGCTTGAGTCGCATGAGGCGAAAATAGGAAGCGAGCGCCGGGTCGGCGGAAGCGCTTAAATCGAGGAGCTCGTCCGGACCGGCCGCCTTGGTTACCATGTTCACGACTCCCACTTCTGCCTGATCGCCCTGATGATGTCGTAGATCTCGAAGAAGATGCCGACGATCTCGGGATCGAATTGCTTGCCCGACTCCGTGCGCATGTGATGGAGGACTCGCTCTTCCTCCCAGGCGTCCTTATAGGCGCGCTTCGAGCTCAGCGCGTCGTAGACGTCGGCTACCGCGACGATGCGCGCCGACAGAGGGATCTCGGGGCCCTTCTTGCCGGGGGAGAGCGGCATGCGCTCGAGTTTCGCGTCCGATACCGCGCCCGGGTAGCCCGTGCCGTCCCATCGTTCGTGGTGATTCAGTGTGATTTCGCGGGCCAGCGTGTCCCACTCGGACTGGGGATTCGCAAAATAGCAAGCGCCAAGGAGGACATGCATCTTCATGCGCTCGCGCTCTTCATCGTTCAGAGGCCCTTTCTTCTGCAAGATCGCGTCGGGGATGCCGACCTTGCCGATATCGTGGAGCATCGCCGACATCTTGAGTATGTCCTGGAAGGTCGAAATCTCGGCCTTAGGCACATCGTGCTTCTCGGCCCAGCGCTTGTATATCTCAACGGCGTAGCAGCCCACGCGGTTGACGTGGGGCTGGGTCTCCTCGGGATCGCGCATCGCAGCCATCATGATCATTTTGTATACGACATCCCGCAAGAGGAGCGCACGCTCGATTGCCACGCCGGCGTAGAAGGCGAACTGGCTCACGATGGAAAGTTGCTTTCGCGTGAAGACGGTGGGCTTTCCGTTCTCGTCGAGACTGTTGATGAGCTCAAGTACGCCCACGAGGTCGTTCTTGCTCGTCGTGAGCGGCACGATGAGCATGGACCTCGTGAGGTAGGCCGATATCTCGTCGAAATAAGGGTTGAAGGAATAGGGGACGCCCCGGGGGAGCTTGTAGGCATCCGCGATGAGCAGGCTCTCGCCGGTCGCCGCGACGTAGCCGGCGAGCGAGCTCTGGTCGATCAAGACCTCGCTGTTCGAGTAGATGTACTTGTTAGCGAGAAAGTCGTTGCGGAAGAGCGTATCGTTCTGCACGTAACTGAATTTGAGTTTGCCGCCCTCCACGAGGAAGATGGAGCCCGCGTCCGCTTGGGCGAGGCCCCGGGTCTCGGAGAGTATGCTGTCGAGGAGGGTCGAGAGGTCGCGTATGTGGTGCAACTTCTCGAGCTTCTGCAGGATGGTGTTGAGTTCTTCGACGTCTGAGCCGATCGGCGATGTTCCTGCCATGATACCTCCTATTTACCTTGAGGTCCGTCGGAAGCGCTCTCGGGCGCGAGAGATTGCCGCATGCCCGCGATGACGCCGAGCACGCTATTGTCCGGCCCTTCGCCGAGCGCCGCCTTGAGGCGCGTCTGGGCGACGTCCAGGGCTGCGAGGGCAGCCGCTTTGTCCGCGGCCGTCGGCGACTCTTGCGCGAGAAGGACGGCGAAGTAGAACTCGAGCGCACCGATCGTCATGTCGTCGCCGCCCTTGGCGATGTTGCGCTCGAGGAAGGAGCGTGCGGCCGCAGAGTCGCCGGCAGTAAACCAGGCGGAGACTATGGCGCGCACGACATTGGGATCGGAGCCGTATGACGCGACGAGCCTGTCGGCGGCGGCATCGGCGGCGGCGGCGTTCTTGGTCTCGACCGCCACCATGTGCCTGAGGATGCCTGCCGTCGGTCTGCCGGGATAGTCCTTCTCGGCGAGCGCGAAATAGGACTCGGCCTTGTCCGCATCACCGAGCTCGGTCGCCGTTCGCGCGCCCAGGGCGATGGCATTGACCCTGTCCGAGTCCTCGCCGTAGGCGACGATCGCAGCGTCTATCGCGGGGAGCGCCTCGGCCTTCTTATTCCTATGCACGAGGCTCATGGCGTAGCTGAAGCGGAGAGGAGCGTTCGCGCTCTCGAGCTCGATCGCCTTTAGATAGATAGGCTCGGATTCCTCGGCGCGGTTCCCACGCACGAGAGCCTCGGCGTAGTTCTGCAGGCTCGCGCCGTCATAGACACCGGCGGCGTAGGCCGCGCCGTATTCGTCGATAACCTTCGCGAGAACCTCGTCGTCGCTCGCGAACCATTGGCCCGAGAAGCGGGCGAGGACGTCGCAGTAGTAGTCGCCGAGCTCCTTCGCGAGAATGCCCGGCTGGGCGATGCCCCTCGCGGCCTGCGCCGCCGCGAGGGCGGGAGGATCGAAAGGAAGCTGCTCGTAATCGCCCGAGCTTTTTCTGAGGCTCTCGAGGCTCTGAGCCTCCTCGAGGTCGACAAGACCGAAAGCGCGGTCTCGATCGGTCCGCACGGCTCCGCGAAGCGCTATGTCCGTCTTCATAGCCAAGTCAAATGGATCGGAGTTGCCCTTATCGAAGGCCACGAGCGCGTTATAGGCCGAGCGCCACTTGCCGCTCTCGACGAGGCCCTCCGCCTTCTCGAGGACAGCCATGCATTCCTTCGAGGCGAGGGCGTAGTGCTTGAGGGGATCGGAGGCCGGTTCGGCGTAGGCAGAAATACAGACTGCGGCGAAGCAAAGGGCCGATGCGAGGATACAGGCCGAGACGCGCATCTTTTTGACTCCTTGGAAATTAAACGTTATCCGCGCGGGCGAAAGCCGTCAAGGCGAAAGCGGCGTAAGTTGGGTAGCTCGGCCGTTTTTACTCGCGCTTGACAAAGGCTTCGCGCCGCGACTATCGTTCGTTTATTTTACTATTTATGGAAAAAATCGATCCCACGGCGTCGAGCGGCAATATTCTCGAAAACGTAATCTCAAAAGTGGGCGAGGTGTACGACAGGATCGAGCGAGACCAGACAGACTTCCTCGCCTCCGCGGCTGCTTCGGGCTCCGCCCTCGTTTGTCCACGCGGCTGCGGCCTCTGCTGCGAACCCTTCGTCCCCGACATCACGGCCGCGGAGGCAGTCTTCGCCGCGTCCTGGCTTATCGCCCAAAAGCCCGAGTTGGCGGCCGAGGTCGCTTCCTGGACGCCCGACGACCGCCCAGATGCGCCGCCCTGCCCTTTCTATAGGCGATTGGTTCCAGAGGCGCACTGCGCCATCTACCCCGCGCGTTTCCTCGTCTGCAGGCTCTTCTGCGCCTCCGCGGTGCGCGACAAGGAAGGGCGTGCGGCCTTCAGGCCCTGCACCCATATGAGCCTCGCCGTCTTCCCTCGGCGCGGCGAAGAGAGGCCCACCCTCGTTGGAGCGGAGCTTGTCCGCATCTTCGGCGCCGAGCCTCCCGTCATGGCCGATTACAGCGCCGAGGTCGTCGCCCTTTTCCCCTCGGAGGCGAGCGAAGCCGCTTTAGTCCTCGATGCCCTGCCGAAAGCCATCGCTCGCGTGGGCCTCAGTCTCTCGCTTGCCGGCGCGTCCTCCGATCGCGCATACTCGAAGCGAGATGAGCGCGAGGAATAAGGCCCCGACGAGGGCGGAACGGATCAATGGCAGGCCTCGGGCAGGTTCCGGCCTTTACGAGCGTATACCGAGGCTCGTAGAGGCTTGGCGCAAAAGGCGAAGGAGCGAAGATTCAGGCCCCCTGACCCGCCGCGAGATCGCGCTCGCCGGATCGTCCCTCCTCGAGCTCCAGCGGGGCCTCACGGGCGACCGCTATCTCGCAGGTTCGGGCTATATGGAAGACCCTGATCTCTTGGGCGCCTACCTCCTCTACTATTGGCCCGTCTCATACATGCAGGTCTCCCTTGCCCTCGCCGAATTTCCGCTCGCCCGCGCATCGGAGCGCGGCCCGTATCGAATCCTCGATCTCGGCTCGGGCCCCGGGCCTGCCTCTGCGGCTATCCTGGACACTGACTGCGACGCCCGCGGCGGCACCCGCAGCGAGGCTCCGGAGCTCGTCCTCGCCGACGCCTCGCGCGCGGCCCTCGACCTCGCCTCATCCATCCTAGAACGAGGCCCGGCCGCACCCGTGAAGGCGCATACTGTGGCGCTCAACCTCGAGTCCTCCTCGCCCCTTCCGGAAGGCCCCTTCGATCTCGTCGTCGCGGGGCATTGCCTCAACGAGCTGTGGCGAGGAAAGCCCGAGGCCCTCGACCGGAGAGAATCGCTTCTCCGCCGTGCGGCGGAGCGTCTCGCCCCTGGCGGACGCATCCTTGTCCTGGAACCCAGCCTTTTATCAACAAGCCGCGAGCTCATCGCGCTCCGCGATCGCCTCGCCACCCGCTCCTGGCGGGTGATCGGCCCCTGTCCAGGATCCTATCCCTGTCCCATTCTCGCCGCGGGGCCCGAGCGAAGCTGCCACGCTGAGTCGTCATGGCAGCCGCCCGAGATCGTAGCCGTCCTTGCGGCGGCGGCGGGCCTCGACCGCGATTCGGTCAAGTTTGCGTATTTCTTCCTCGAGCCTGACTTCGCGGAGGGCGGCGGCAACTCGGCCCCGGACTGCCTGCGAGTCGTCTCGGATCCCATGCTGAACAAAGCGGGCAGGTTGCGCTACCACCTCTGCGGCGAGAAGGGCCTCGTGACCATATCGGCCAAGGCCGACGACACGGCAGCTCGGGCGGCCGGCTTCATGAGCCTCGGCCGCGGAGATCTCGTTCGGCCGACAAACTTCGAGAAACGAGAAGGCGGCGGCCTCGGCTTTTGCCCGCTCTCGAGGCTCGAACTCGTCCGCCGCGCTCCGGAAGCGTCCAAGGAGGGCAGGCTGTGAACCTCGAAAGGCTGCGCGCCTCCATAGAGACCGGTGCGGAGCTCGACTTCGCGCGCTCGGGCGGTCCCGGCGGCCAGAACGTCAACAAGGTCAACTCGAAGGCGATAGCGCGCATACGCCTCGACCAAGTCGAAGGTCTTTCGGCCACAGAGGCAGCGCAGGCTGCGCTGCGCCTCGCCTCGCGGCTAACTACCGCGGGAGAGCTCATCGTTCAGGCCGACGAGGAGCGCGATCAAGGCCGCAACCGCGAGGCTGCCGTCGCCCGCCTCGTAGCGCTCGTAGCGGGAGCGGCCCGCCTGGCAAAACCTCGCAGAGCCACAAAGCCCACGCGCGGGAGCAAGGAGCGCCGATTAGCCTCGAAGCGAGTCAGGGGAAGCTCGAAAGAGCTTCGCAGAAAACCCAGCGAGGGGTAATGTAGCTATCCTGCATAGTTTCCTTTTATTCGATTTTTCCCTGTCAGTTCCCGGAAGGTGAGGTATAGTATTTCCACAGCGTTGTAAGCACTCCTGGAGTGAAGGATTGCGGGGACAATAACAAACATGGTACAAAAGGGTGAATGCCAGTTATCCAACCTCATCGACCCAAACAAGCCCCAGGACATGCTTGCGGACACAAAGCGTTTTTATAAAATAACTTACCCTAAAGCCAGCATCAAAGCCATCGCAAAAGCCTTCGAAATCACCCGCAAGCTTTACCAAGGGCACTTCCCCGGCTACCAAGCCTGTGCCGTGGAATATCACGACTACACGCACTGCGTCGCGGTCTTCGGCGCGACGAGCCGCCTCCTCGACGGCTGCGCCCTTTCAGGCCTCGGTATGTCGTCCGAGCGCGCGGCAGAGACCCTCGTCGCCGCGCTTCTCCACGACACGGGCTATCTTCGTGAAAACGGCGACGACGTGGGCTCGGGAGCCCAATATACAAAGATCCATGTCGATCGCTCCGCGGCTTTTACGCGAAGGAACGCGGCGGCCTTCGGCCTCCAAGCGGACAGCGCCGATCGAATCGCCCGCATCATTCTCGGTACCGACCTTGCGCGGAACTGGAACGAGCTCCTTTTTAAGGACGATGAAGAGGGGCTCGGCGCGGAAATCCTTGCTGCAGCCGACCTCCTCGGTCAGATGGCGGACCGAGCCTACCTCGAGAAGCTTCTATTTCTGTACTATGAGTTCCGCGAGGCTGGCATTGGCGGCTACAACACCGCCTTCGACATACTGCGCAAGACCGCGGGATTCTACGACTCGACCAAGGCGCGCCTCGACACCACGCTCGGCCGCGTCTCATGCAAGGCCAAGGAGCACTTCTGTACGCGCTATGGGATCGATAAGGACCTCTACCGTGAAGCGATAGAGCGGCAGATGGCCTACCTCGCCTCGATCCTCGCCGACAATACGAGCAATTTCCGTACGAAACTCAAGCGAATGGACCTCTCTGCCATAGAGAGCCAGCGGGTGTAAAACTCGTCGTCGTGCTCCAAAGAAAGTCGGTCCGGCGGAGTACGCAAAGCACTTCTAGCGCACTTGCAACCGTCTACAATACCCTCGATGCTTTATACAAGAATTGGATGCTCCGAGCACGATAACGCGTACTCCACAAAGTGCGGGAAGATCTACTGCATCGAATGCAAGGACTGCCAGGAAAAAACTAGTGATTAGGAGGTAGTAAAGATATGCTAGAAACGCTAAGTCGCCTGCAATTCGCCCTGACCATCGCATTCCATTATCTGTTCGTTCCCGCGTCCATTGGCCTTATTTTCTTTGTGGCCATCTTCGAGACCGCATACTTTTTCACGAAAAAGCTCGAGTATAAAAAACTCTCGAACTTCTGGAGCGAGATATTCCTCGTCGTCTACGTGGTCGGTATAGCCACGGGCCTCACGATGCCGATCCAATTCGGCACCAACTGGTCCAAGTACTCGGTCTTCATGGGCGACGTCTTCGGCTCGCCCTTGGCCTTCGAGGCGCTCATGGCCTTCTTCATCGAGTCGACCTTCGCGGGCATCTGGCTCTTCAAGCGCAACAAGATAAGCCGCGGGCTTCGCCTCACGACGGTCTGGCTCATCACTATCGGGACGGTAATTTCCGCCGTCTGGATCCTGACCGCAAACGCCTTCATGCAACATCCCGTGGGCTATGAGCTCGCCGCCGACAAGTCGAAGGTGCTACTCACAAACTTCGGCCAGCTCCTTACCAACCCCTACCTAATCTGGATGTTCTTCCACAACCATTTCGCGGCCCTCCTCGTGGGGGCGTTCATTGTCATCGGGGTAAGCGCACACAGCATGAAGAAGGCGGGTGCGACGAGCGGCTTCAAGAAATCGATCAACGTGGCCCTCGTCATTGGCCTCGTTTCGGCCGTCGCGGCGCCCGTGCTCGGCGATTCCTACGGCAAGTACCTGGCTACTGTCCAACCGCTCAAGGCGACGCTCATCCTCGGTGAGCTTGTCTCCGACGGGAAGGGCGGACTCGCACCGGTCGACGCCACATCCTCGGCCACCCTCCCGGTCGACCTCTCGAGCCTTCCCGAAATTCCCAATGCGACACTCGTGCGCTCCGCCTTCCTCGTCATGGTCGTGCTCGGGGTCTTCTTCATCCTGGCGATGCTGATCCTCACGCTCAGGCGAAAGCTGCTCTGGGAGAACCGCTTCTTCCAAAGCCTCGCGCTCTGGCTAATACCTGCGGGCTATGTGGCTATCATGGCGGGGTGGGTCGTCACCGAGGCGGGGCGAATACCCTGGATAGTCTACGGCCTCATGAGCGTGGGAGACGCTATATCGAACGTGCCCGTAGCGTCGGTCGTCTTCTCGCTCTGCCTCATGGTCGCGCTCTACGCCTTGCTCTTCATAGTGGCGCTGATGCTCATTAATAAAATCGTCCGCAAGGGACCTGAAAATATCGAGGAGGCACAGCATGCTTCTGCATGACACGGCCGCTATTCTCTGGTACGCAATCCTCGCGGTGGCGTGGATCGCCTATCTCGCGCAGGAATCGTACATCGTGGGCTCGGGCATGCTCCACCGCTTCGGCTATGGGCAGGCGAAGCGCCGCTCGATCCAGCTCTCATCGGGGCTTCATTACGACGGCATCGAGGTCTGGCTCATAGTCGCCGTCGGCGGGACCTTCGCGGCCTTTCCGCCGGTCTTCGCCACTATCCTCTCGAGCCTATACGTGCCCTTCTTCCTCCTCATCGCCTCGCTCATCGTGCGGGCGGTGACGATCGAGTTCATGTACAAGGACCCTTCCCCCGCTTGGCGAAACCTCATGTCGATACTCTGGGGCGTGAGCAGTCTCCTCGTGCCCTTCGTCCTCGGCGTCTATTTCGCCAACGTATTCGGCGGCATAGCGGTCGACGCATCGGGATACAAAGGCTGCATCCTCGAGCTCTTCGGCCCCGTGGGCCTCGCGGGCGGGCTCTTCTTCGTCGCGAACGCGGCGGCGAACGGCGTGGCCTGGATACGGCTCACTACGATCGAGGACAAGGATGGGAAACCCGAGTCTAAGACCGGCGCGATCGCGCTCTCCTGTCTCTCGCTTTTCGGCCTCATCGTCCTCTTCCTCGGGCTCAACAACAAGACGAGCCTCTTTGCCGCGTCCTCGTTGCTTTCTGGCGCGCCGATCCTCTGGGCCCTTCCCGCTCTCGCCGTCGTCGCGGGGATACTTCAAATCGTCGCGTTCTGGCGAGGCCGAAAGGCTTACCAACTCGTCTGTGGTATCGCGAGCCTCGTACTAGCGATGGCGAGTCTCTTCGTCGCGTCCTTCCCCCGCATGGTCATCTCCTCGATCGACCCGAAGTTCGGCATCGACGCGATCGCCGGCTCTTCGAGCCGGACGACGCTCGGCGTGATGACCTGGGTGGCTATAGTTTTCATCCCTATCGTTATCGCCTACCAAACATGGAAATACGCGCATTTCCGCAAGGACAAGAACGAGGAGGCTTGATTTATCGTTAGGAAGCCGCAGGCGGCTTAGAAGGTTACGGCCAGGCCCAGATCGCCGTCGTCGAGGTCGAAAACGCGGACGATGTGTGCGCTGTACGAGCGTACATCGTCGTCGCGAAGCGAGACCTCAAAGAGGCATTCGGCGCCGACGGAAATCTTCGTCCCGCTCTGCGGCCGGACCGTGACCATGGCACCGTCGGAAGAGAGGTTGCGTACCAGGGCATCGCAGGGTCCGCTGCCGATAGAGAGGCGCGCTGGCAGCAGCACGTCTTTCCGTGTCGTATGTCGCTGTTCATTCATTGGTTTTCCCTCAAATGAAACTGTTTTGAAACTCGCCCGCAACCACAGCCTAGCCGCCTTTCGTTAAACTGTTGTTCGTTCCCTGTGAAAAATTATCCTTTTAAAAAAGGCTCTCCGGCAGAAGCCGGAGAGCCTTGATTTTCATGGATACTCTTATTACTTCAGGTACAGCGGCTTCGATTCATAGTGCGTGTGCAGAAGCTCGTGCGCCTTGTGGCTGCCTGGAGTCTCAAGGAACTCCTTATACACCTGCTTGATGTAGGGGTTCTGGTGCGAGCAGCGGTAGGTCGAGGCCTCGTCCGCGTCGTAGATGCCCCTGCTACGCGCTGTGCGCACATCGTCGGTGCAGCCGTAGGGCTGTCCGCCGCCGCCCACGCAGCCGCCGCGGCAGGCCATAACCTCGATGAAGTGCCAGGGCGTCTCCTTGCCCTCGGCTTTCGCCTTCTTCACTGTCTCGAGGACCTGGGCGATGTTCCCCATCTGGTGCGCAACAGCGACGCGGATCTCCTTGTCGCCGATGTGGATCGACGCTTCCTTGATGCCGGAAAGCCCGCGGACGCTGGTGAAGTTCACATCTTTGAGGTCCGTTCCGGTGATGAGGTTGTAGGCAGTGCGGAGTGCAGCTTCCATTACGCCGCCCGTGGCACCGAAGAGGACGCCCGCGCCGGTGTTCGGCCCGAGAGGGCTGTCAGCCTCGGAGTCGGGGAGGTTCAGGAGGTCGATGCCCGCCTGCTTGATCATACGCGCGAGCTCGCGGGTCGTGAGCGTCACGTCCACGTCCTGGTACCCCGATGAGTACATGGTTTTGTCGCGGTGGTTCTCGAACTTCTTCGCCGTGCAGGGCATTATCGACACGGAGTATATCTTCGCGGGATCGATGTTGGCCTTCTGCGCGTAGTAGGTCTTGATCATCGCGCCCATCATCTGCTGGGGGCTCTTGGCGGTCGAGAAGTTCGGGATCATGTCGCCGTAGTACTTCTCGAGGTAGTCGACCCAGGCAGGGCAGCAGCTCGTGATGAGGGGAATCTCCCCGGTGCCCTGAGTGAGGCGCTTCACGAGTTCGGTCCCCTCCTCCATGATGGTGAGGTCGGCGGAGAAGTTCGTATCGAAGATCGTGTCGAAGCCCAGGCGGCGCAAGGCCGTATAAATCTTTTTCGTGAGATCGACGCCCGGCTTCAGGCCGAAGGCCTCGCCAAGGGCGACGCGGACTGCTGGCGCGATCTGCACCACGCAGGTCTTGGCATCGTCGCCGGTCTTGAGCAGCGCGTCCCAGACTTCCTTAGTCTGATCGTTCTCGTAGATCGCTCCGACGGGGCAGTGCGCGGAGCACTGGCCGCACTTGATGCAGGGGCCTTCGCCGAGCTTCACGTCCGCGGCGGGCGCTATGCGCGTCTTCTCGCCGCGGCCGAGGAACTCGATTGCCCAGACGTTCTGCATGTCCTGGCAGACCTTCACGCATCTTCCGCAGCGCACGCACTTGTCCGGGTTGAGGATGAGGCTGCCGGTCGAGTCGTCGATCGGCAGACCCCGGATCTTCTTCGGAAAGGGCTGCTCGCGGATACCGAACTCGGCGGCGAGGCGCTGGAGCTCGCACTCTTGGTTGCGAGGGCAGGCGAGGCAGTCGTCCGGGTGGGTGGAGAGGATGAGCTCGATGACCGTCTTCCTCGTCTCGACGAGGTCGGCGTCATTCGTAATGTAGCCCATCCCCTCCTCGACGGGGGTGCAGCAGGCGCGGATGAGCTTGGGGCTCTTCTCGTTTTTGACGACGCAGATGCCACAGGCTGCCCAGGGCTCGAGATCGTCGTTCGCGCAGAGGGTGGGGATCTTCACCTCGACCTTGCGCGCGGCGTCGAGGATCGTGGTGCCCTCGGCGACTTGTACGGGTATGCCGTTTATCTTCGCGTTGACCATTTCTCTCGACTCCTTAGTTCTTGACGACCGCGCCGAACTTGCAGGCCTTGTAGCACTCTCCGCACTTAATGCACTTGGAAGTGTCGATCACGTGGGCCTGTTTCTTCTCGCCGGAGATGCAGGGCACGGGGCACTTGCGGGCGCACAGGCCGCAGCCTATACACTTGGCCGGATCGATCGAGTAGACCAC
>Ga0326727_10014103_pt1 | contig 17532 bp, 16 predicted proteins | sample MB2enrmetagenome_FD_207643 | JGI IMG/M metagenome (GOLD analysis project Ga0326727, IMG submission 207643) | Lab enriched peat soil microbial communities from McLean, Ithaca, NY, United States - MB29MY | ecosystem: Environmental > Terrestrial > Soil > Wetlands > Peat | place: USA: New York...
TTCGAACGCCTTCAGAACTTCGTCCGGATTACTCGACCTTAGTGCTTCGATCACTGGCTTGCTCTTTTCCCTCAACAAGGGACCTAGAACGGAATCGGTGGGCACAATGTTCTTGACCGTCTTTGAGGTGGGGCTATCATATGGTTTGAAGACGGAAAGGTCGGCGCCTGAGGACTTGATATGCGCGGTTAAATCGAAGTCCGTGCGGTAGGCGTGGCCAGCGATTTCCACCCAGCCCCATCGGTCGAGCCAAATTTGATGGTCGAAGGTTTGGCTAGAGTAATGCGATCTCTCTGTGACCATTTTCTCCTCGAACCTTTGCTTGTCAGAAGGTATGCCGAGGCTGTTCACAAACTCCACTGAAAGAGCCATAAAGTAAGCCAGCCATTCAGTAAGCACGATTCCATTTCTCACGGCTTCATGAGGCGCGACGCGTGTGACCTGCGAGCTTTTCCGTTCGCGTTCCTTCGCAAGAAGAATTGGTAAGAGCGTTCCTTTGACTCGATCGAAGTATGGGCAGGTCGCGTCGTTCGGATCGAAGAACAATTCCATTTCCATTATGGTAAATTCTCGCAACCTGATTGGCCCTTGTCTAGGGGAGATCTCATTTCTCATGACTGTGCCGACTTGCGCGATGCCAAGCGGGAGCTTTTCGCGGCTCGCTTCATAGACACGCTTGAAGTCTACGAACATTCCTTGGGCGGCCTCGGGTCGGCCATACCCCGTTACGTCGCCGTATGGGCCAATGTTAGTCTTGAACATGGTCGAATAGAATTCTGCCTTGCTTAGGGTGCCCCCGCACTCGGGACAACGGATGAGGTTTTCAGTGATGAAAGTGTCGATTTCCGCGGCGGTCATGGCTTCTGCAGCCAAGTTAGTTGTCGCTGGCATTGCTTCGGTTATCACGTAGTCGGCTCTGAAATGCCTCTTGCATTGCAGACAGCTTACCATTAAGTCCTTGAAGTGGTCAACGTGGCCGGACGCGGTGAAGACTTTCTCGGGAGTAATTACTGGAGTAGATATGGCTGGGTACCCATGCTGGTATACGAAAAGTTGGAGCCATTTGTCCTCTATTCGTCGTCTTAGTTTAAAACCTAGGGGGCCGAGGTCGAGGTAGCCACTTATCCCTCCGTAGATTTCAAAGGATGGCCAAAAGAACCCTCGACGTTTTGCGAGGTCAGAGAGAAGCTCGTATTTGTCGATTCCTGCCAAGGCAAAACATCCATTCGAATGGAATTATACTTCGGTCTCCTTTGTGCACCTTAACAACATTGTCTCCCTGCCTTCCTTAATGAGGCTCTTGGTTCTCCTTGGCAGAATCAAAAAATCCAGCGTCAATGCTCAGACGGGATAACATCCACATGTGATCCGCAGTTTTCGCAGAACGGCCGGACCTCGCCCGCTGAAGAAACCGCGTTAATGAACACGTCAATCTTGCTGCCACACGCTGCACATTTAACGATCATCGAAAGCAGCTTGTTATCCTTCTTCAAGAAGGCGGAATCAACTCCCATCGTGCATCAACCCTACTTTATAGTCTTCACGGGCATGAGCGAGGTGCCGGTTCTGTTTGCCGAAGATTTGGAAAGGGTAAGGCCTCTGAGCTTCTGAATTGCTAGTGCTGGGTCAACGCCCTTTGGGCAGACGAAACTGCACGACCCTGCAAAGTGGCACCGCCATATGCCATGTTCATGATCTAAGGCCTTTAGGCGTTGTATGGCACCTTCGTCTCTTGAATCAGCGACGTAGCGGTAGGCTTGTCCGAGTGCTTGAGGACCTAAGAACCTAGAATCGTTTGCCATCGTCGGACATGCGGCATTACAGAGGCCACATTTTATGCAGTACGAGAATTGAAGAAAACCATCAAGCTCATCACTGCTCTGGTAATATTCTGACTTTGATGTTTCCTGTTCAGCGACATTTCGCCGTAGAAGGAATGGCGATACAGACTTCTGTTTCTCAAAGAAACCATGAAAGTCAGTTACTAGATCACGCACGAGCGGGTAGTGATCAAGCGGCCCTACTGTGATTGTCCTCGCGGACATCTCGTTGACTTGTGTGTAGCACGCGAGTCTCGGCAGGCCATTGATGAGCATTCCGCATGAGCCGCATGAGGCCATTCTACACGAGAAACGAATTGCAATAGAGTGATCGAAGCGTTCCTTTGCGTCAAGCAACGCTCCGAGAACGGTTAGCCCTGGTTCGTATGGTATATCAAACTCCTGAATTGCTGGTCCTGTCTTAGTTGCGGGGTTCTCGCGTCGAACTCTCAGTTTGAATGTTTCTCCGACTCGCAACCAATCGATCCCTCAGTAGTGACGTTCGGTAGGCTGATAGTTGATAATTGTCACAGGCGCGTAGTCAAGTCGCGGCGGCTCATCAGCGGTGTAGTACGCTAAAGTATGCTTCAACCAATGTTCATCGTCCCTATTTGGGTAGTCGGTGCGTGAATGTGCGCCCCGGGATTCTGTTCGGTTGAGGCCGCCGACCAAAATGATTTCTGATATTTCAAACATCGATTCTAGCTCGAGCACGTTAATGAAGTTGCTATTATATTCCTTCGCTTGATCCTCAACATGCCTAAAGGCTCTTCTGTGAAGGGCGCGTAACTCTCGCAAGCCTTGCTCGAGTCCGGTTCCAGTTCGGTAGACGTATGCGTACTTGTCCATGATTGTTTGGGCTTGGTTTCGGATTTCGTAAGGGTTCTCGGAGCCGCTTCCATGCAGAATTTCATCAAAGACCCGTTTTTCATCTCGTGCTACGGATTGCATGTCTAAACTTCTTGTTGCTTGAGCCATCGCGTATTTTGCGGCACCTGCCCCGCTTCGTGCGCCAAAGACGAGGCATTCGGCAGTCGAGTTCGCGCCGAGGCGGTTAGCTCCGTTTATGCTGACGCACGCCGCCTCGCCTGCAGCCCAAAGCCCAGCTATCGCCGTTTCCGCACTGATGTTTGTTTTGACCCCGCCCATCGTGTAATGGCACACGGGACGTATCGGCAAAGGTTCGTTAATTGGATCGATCCCCTTGAACTTTAGCGCGATCTCCCTTATCCCAGAAAGCCGTTCGTTGATTTTTTCAGCGCCTAAGTGACGAAGGTCGAGAAGCACATAGTCCATCCCGCTTACAGAATCCTTCAGCCCCCGGCCTCCCTGAATTTCGGTCATGATTGCTCGTGATACGACGTCACGTGAGGCGAGATCCAACTTCTGCGGTGCGTACTTCTTCATGAACCTCTCACCATCCTTGTTGATCAACACCGCCCCGTCGCCGCGTGCACCTTCAGTGATCAGGATGCCTGATGGAATTAGTCCGGTCGGATGGAATTGCACGAACTCCATGTCCATTATCGGTGCACCAGCACGGTAAGCCAATGATAGCCCGTCCGGAGTCGAGGAGTAGCCGAAAGTGGCGAACCTGTACAATCTTCCAGCTCCGCCTGTGGCAATTATTCCCGCTTTGGCATTGAAGGGGTGAAAGTCTCCGGTCTTCATATCTATCGTTGTCAAGCCTCTGAACGTGCCCTGGTCCACGATCAGTGACGTGACGAACCATTCTTGGAAGAACTGAATATTATCGAACTTACGGGTAGTGTCGTAGAGGGTTTGCATCTCGAAAAAACCAACTCGATCGGCTGCAAAGGTTGCTCGTGGAAAGCTGTATCCCCCAAAGTCACGTTGTGCTATCCTGCCGTCTTCGGTTCTGGACCAGGGCATTCCCCAATGCTCAAGTTGGTATATCTCCGCGGGCATAGCCCGAACGAAGAAGTCGACGACGTCCTGGTCGGCGAGAAAATCGCTGCCTTTGATGGTGTCATAGATATGGGATTCGAACGTGTCACCCTTGTCAGGGTATAACACCGCGGCGGTGCCGCCTTCTGCCGAAACGGAATGTGATCGCATAGCCTGGACCTTTGTAATGACCGCGATGCTGCTTTTACCGTCTGACACACGTGCCGCCTCGATCGCGGCGCGGAGACCCGCGATTCCTGAGCCGACAATAACAATGTCGAATGTCAGCGTTTCACTCACGCCACTCGGCCTCTAACTTTCTCGTATCTTTGCATTCGCGATGGTCGATGCATATAAGTGTGAATAAGCGGAAGCATGTTCGAGGCGCCTTCGGAGACTCGCTAGGGATGTGGAATATCAGAAGAGAAACGATCAGTCACCTAGCTGGTTTTGCAGTTGGGTTTGCGGTTCTCGTCGGCTTCCTGTTCTACGTTGGAATCAATTCCGTAGTGAAGATCCTCCTCAGCGTCAATCCTTTCGTCATACTTCTAATGGTGGGGATCCAATTGTTGGGGTATGGATTCTATACAACGGCATGGTACCTCTTGATACTAGCCGCAGGTTACCGAATGCGTTACTTAACCTGCTTGGGGATAAGCCTCGCAAGCATTTTTCTAGTATACATGACGCCGAGCGGAGTCTTCCTCGAGGTGGCGAGGTGCATTCTCGGATCCAAGGAAACCGGCATGCAACTAGGTGAATCCACTTCTACAGTTGTTCTTCATAGGATTCTGTACGTTCTTGGGTTCATAGCCACGACCGCATTCGCGCTGTTCGCCCTTCTTAACGAGGGCACGACCTCGTTCAGCCTACTCGGACTAGCTTCTATTCCCCTTGTGACAATAGCCGGGTTGGCCGTACTACTCTACCTCTCACTCGATCCAAAGAAAATCGCGCCAATTCTAAACCGCGTCCTGAAATTTGCTCTGCCGATCATCAAGTTGATCCAGAAAGAGGCAGTCGTTGACGGCAAGGCCGACCAATTTCTAACCGAATACCACACAGGTTTCAGGAAGATGATAGCGTCAAAACGCCACATGTTACTATCATTTCTAGCGAGCTTGGGCGATTGGAATTGCTCAGTTGCAATACTCTGGATCGTTCTCATCTCACTAGATACAAACGCATCACTTTGGGTGGTTATGATAACAATCTCGATAGGTAGGATGATACAGATGACACCTGTCGGGATTCCGGGAATGATTGGAGTCTACGAAACTGCCATAACTACGATCCTCGTGCTATTTGCCGTCCCGGTTTCGATCGCTGCGTCCGCAGCCATATTATCCCGAATCGTTACGGTCTGGTTAGAGCTGCCCATAACTGGTGTTGCAGCATATCATTATGGCTTCAAGTTGTTAGGCAAAGGAAAACTTCAAGCCTAAGCTTGCGCCGTGCGCTAGTCTCACCGCGAACATGCTAAACGGCTTCGATACTCTCTCAAACAAGTTAGATACAATCGGAAACGATTTTGATACAGAACCAAAACGAAACCAAATTACGGCAAATCATCTTCTATCCCGTTTGTGACAATAGCCGGGTTGGCCGTACTACTCTATCTCTCACTCGATCCAAAGAAAATCGCGCCAATCTTGGATATATCCTCAAAACCTCGAATGTTAGCATTCCCGGAAGGATCAGAGTGTACGAGACTGCCATAACCACCGTTCTTGCGTTATTCGCTGTATTAGCGTCAATTGCAGCGTCTGCTTGGATATTATCACGGATCGTACCAGTCTGGCTTGAACTCCCAGTCACTGGTATTGAGGCGTATCATTACGGATTCAAATTTCTTGATAATTCGAGCTTTATGTTTGAGTCCCATATGCAGGCCCTGAGTATTGTTCGATGACTGAGATGATCTTCTTTTCGTAATCGAAGAATTCTTGTGTTTGGGCAACTTTTACGCGCGGACGGGGCAATTCTACCGTGATGTCAGCTACAAGGGTTCCGGGTCTTGCCCGTAGAATTATGATTCTGTCGGCCATGAAAACGGCCTCGTGTACGTTGTGAGTTACCATTACGAAAGTGTTGGTTACTATTGTGGGGTCTCGCCAGATCTCAAGAACTTCCTTGCGAAGAGTGTCGGCGGTTAGTTCGTCTAGTGACGAGAATGGTTCGTCCATCAATAGGACTTCGGGTTCCACTGCGAGCGCACGGGCTATGCCAACCCTTTGCTTCATTCCTCCTGAGAGTTCACGTGGATAAGCCTCCTCGAAGCCACTGAGCCCCACAGATTCGATATACTTCGCCGCTTTCTCACGCCTGGCACGTAATGGTAGCCCTTGAGCTTCAAGCCCTAGCTCAACGTTCTCCCGAACATTCTTCCATGGCAAGAGCGCAAAGGTCTGAAAAATCATCGAGATCTTGGGTGACGGGGCGGTCACTAGTTCCCCGTTGAATAATACTTGACCAGAAGTAGGCAAATCCAACCCGTCCAAGATTCGCAGGAGGGTTGATTTTCCACATCCCGAAGGGCCTACGATGCAGAGAAATTCATGAGGGAATACGTCAAACGTAACCGCCTCTAAGGCACGTATCTTCTGGTTGCCTTCGAAAACTTTTGAAACCCCTCCCACTCGAAGTACTGCTGACGATGCCGTCACTCATGCCTCGAATTTGTATTTGTCGACCTGTTTCAGGGAGTAATGCCAAATCGTTCGGTTCATGAGAAAAACGATACCAGCCATCAAGCCGATCGCCACCAAGACCATTGGCGTATCACCTCTACCAACCGAGATATCGAGAAGATACCCTAAGCCTGCAACATGATAGGTCTTGGTTCCCAGGTTAATGTATTCAGAGGCTATGGTCGCATTCCAACCACCGCCCCATGCCTGGATACTCCCCAAAATAATTGCGGGCAGAATTGCCGGCAACACAACATTTCTGATGTAACCTAAACCCCGCAACCCAAAACAACGGGAAGCTTCAATCACGTCTGATGGTATGGCCTTAACCGCACCGATTATGTTGAAGAGAAGGTACCATTGCATACCAGTCAGCACGAGAACCACTGACGCCAATTCAAGCCCCAACTCAGAACCATGGAAGTAGTTAATCACAACGCTAATAACAATTGGAAACAACGCCAGAGCAGGAACGGACTGAGCAATATCGAAGACAGGTAGGAGAGCGTTGAACAGTCGCTCGCTTCGGGCAATGACTATACCCGCGACTAACGTCCAACTCAACGCGATGAGATACCCTACGAGCAACCGAGCCACCGAACCAAATGCGTAGCTTGGAAGTTGTGCAAGGTCGCGTCTCAAAACAAACTCGCGTAGAGCCTCTGGAAGTCTCGGGGGCACAAGAATTCTGAAGATAATAATTGCAAGAACGATTCCGATCACGGTCCCGATTAGGCTCCCGAGGCGAGAATGCTTGTGCCAGGCAGTTCGAATGTGAAAGTGTGTGAGTGTGTTCGCGTGGCGAAATCGAAGGACGTGTGGGTAATACCTATGTTCGAGGGTGACCACCGGCTCGACCGCGGCCGCGAGATCGTCAGAAACCTTCCTGAGCTCCTTTAGAAGCAAATGTGTTGCTCGCGACTGCATTCGTCTGTGACCCGGCAGGACGGAACTTTCGTACTTGAATTTTTCCGCATGATCCATAAGGGGATGCCATATCAGACGGTTGATGATCCCCACTATTACAACCAATATCAGCAGACCGAAAATTGAAGCTGTGAGGTTGCCATCAAGAGCCGCCTTGAATATGTAGAATCCTAAGCCGGGGAGTTGGTATACCTTGTTGGCAAAACTTAGGTATTCGCACGCGATCAGGAAGTACCATCCACCTCCCCAAGCTAGAATGCTTCCTGAAATGAAGGGGGGATATATCGCGGGGAGCACAACGTCACGGAGGTATTTTGTTCTGCGGATCCCGAAGCTGTGCGCGGCTTCCGAAATATCCCTAGGGATAGTCTTCACGCCCCCGTAAACGCCGAAGGTAACGGCCCACACCATGCCCGTAAAAATGAGAATGATCGACGCCAGTTCTTGTCCGATTATGTTTCCGTTGAAAAGTGATAGAAAGAGGATTATTACTCCTGGTAGGTAGCCTAGAACAGGTATCGATTGAAGAATGTCGAGAATGGGAATAAGAAACTGTTCCGCACGCTTACTCATTGCGGCAGTGATCCCGTAGACAAGTGCAAAGGCAACAGATAGCCCATAAGCCAGAATCATCCGAATCATAGTTCTGAGAACGAAATTATCCCAGTTCAACTGAAACAGGTCAGCAGTATAAGGGTAGGAATAGATCGCATGCAGACTGGGACCCACGACCGGGATCTGGGTCAACAAGTAGAATGCCAAAGGAATAACGGGCACGATAAAGTAGTCTGGCCGGACACGAAAACCGCCCACAAACGTTCCAGCCCACCTCTGTCTCGCTCTTTGGCGTTCGTCACCGGGCCAACCTAGGAAGCTTAAATGTATTCCCTAATGTTCGCGGGAAAAAGAAGGAATCGTTCAGCATTTTTATATTAAAAGCACAACATGCTCATCAACGTGAGAAGCCTTGGCCCTAGTCGGATATGAATGGCTGATCGTCCTACGTATCTTGTAGACGATATACGCCTTTCCGATGGGATTCAGCAGAATTTAGGCAGGAAGAATGCTCGAGGCTTAAATGCATTTGATGGGTATCCGTAAGAAATTCGAAGAATCTGTTCATCACTCTTATATCAAACGGAATGCATGCCTTTCTCAGTGACAATCTTGGCACTGGTAGGGTATGACTGGCTGATTGTGCTAGGAATCTTACTGGTCGTATTCTTATGGGGCCCACAGAAGCTACCTGAACTTGCAAAGTCGATAGGACTAGCTAAGAAGGAGTTTGAAAAATCAGCAAAGGAAGTATCGTCTCCCAGCACTAGTTCTTCGGCTGCACAGCCTGCTACAGACCCCTTGATTGTTGCAGCGAAGAATCTAGGCCTCAGCACCGAAGGCAAGACAAAAGAAGAAATCGCAAGGGACATAGCCGACAAGACCTCACCTAAATGAAGCCGATCAGCTGGATTAATACGCCGCTGGGCTCCTCCGCAGTAAGAGGTATAGCCTCCCTAAACGATGATTATCACGAATAAGCCGTCAATCAGAAAAGCTTTCTTTATCATACCGCAATGCAGTACGAGTCCGCTTGAGCACCACGTAGAAGACCATCCGCGGAAACGAAGGCATGGTATACAGACTTTTCATAGATGTATTGCTCAGTGCGTGCCAGCTAGGTGAAAATCAGTTCACGACGCAGGACACTCCTTTTATCGGACGCGCACGGAACCAGTTCAGTGTGGTGGGTGGATGTGTTAGAAGGATATGAGATGATTGCAATAGTAGCGGTTCTAGCCATCATTTTCCTGTGGGGGCCACAGAAACTCCCCGAAATGGCAAGGTCGATAGGTCTAGCAAAAAGAGAGTTTGATAACGCAGCCAAAGAGGCCTCATCGCTGGCAAACCCACGCTCTATCATCAACCCGCAGACCAGCACACCGGCAACCACTCAAAGCCCTCAACCTCCTCAAGACCCTCTCGTGATCGCTGCGAAGAGTCTGGGAATAAGCACTGAAGGAAAGACGAAGGAAGAGCTTGCTAGGGAAATTGTAGCTCGAACTGCTGTGAACAGCGTACACCCAAGCGAGAAAGAGACCTCCGCAGCTGCGGCAGGAAAATAGAGAAATTAGACTTCATGCACGACGTGACGGCCTAGTGACAACTGTGAGGAAATTCCTAGTAGGCGCTGTTTTGACCTATGTGGGTTTCTTCCTATTCCTCGTCGGCTTCATGATAAGCGCTACGTCAATCCCAGCACTTGATGACATGATCAAGGCCGTCATCCCTCTCGACATGACCACTGCGCTTACGGGAGCCATCATTCAAATATTCTCAGGCCTTGTTGGAGTTACCGGTCTCCTTCTATGCATAGCATCAGTCTCCAAACCAACGCCGGCTCCGATTACTATCGTGCAACAGGTTCCTGTGACTGCTCCCCCTCGCGTACCCGCGCAATCGGCGGCGTCTCCACCCGCGCAAAGTGGCGCATGCAAGTTCTGCGGCCAGGACATTGAACCGAATGAAACTTTTTGTCCAAACTGCAACCGAGCGCAGAGATGAATTTACGGCTGAAGACCCGCGGCGTATTAGCGCAACAGTTCCAGAGAACACATCACCCACGAGAACTCCTACCCCTAGGAGCAAGCTCAATTCAATAAATCCGCAATTCAGTGTCATGCGCAACATGACAGTGCGACTTAGGCTCTGGGAATCAAAGTTTGAGTAGAGAACGGGTTCCTGCATTCTCGCACCGAGCAACCGCTCGTCTATTGTGGAACCTGAATTGCTTTTCCTTTCGGGCTAAATTTGCCGAATGTTCCAAGAAACCCTCCGGCTTATCTATTACTTCTTTGTGGTTAGATTAGTTATTTCCGTTGCGAGTTCTTGCTTCGTCTTTCCTAGCGTGTTTATTCCCAGACTCTTCGCGGCAATTATGATCGGGTCTTGAGGAGGCTGTTTTGTTGCCTGCTGACTAATCTCTGGTGTGCTGGTTGGTGGACTGGTGGTAGTTTTGTTAATGGAATCTGTGGTAGGATTTGTGATGGGATTTGTGATGGACTTCACATCCGCAAGGGAGGTAACCTCTTTGGCTGCTTTATCGAACTCTCTTTTTGCTTGGCCTATTACTCTGGCCATTTCGGGGAGTTTCGATGGCCCCCACAGGAAGAGTACCAGGAGTATCGTGACCATGACTAGTCCGTCAAATCCGAAGAGTGGCAATTCTTTCCACAGGCACGGGCAGCGTTCGGTTCCCTATAAGAATACTGAATTCCTACGGTGTCTGAAAATCAAATGCAGGACCCTCTCGCCTTGACCATTGGTTGGATAACTCGTTAGATTCATGATTCAACATCTCTGAGGCTCAGGGCCGCTACGCCTCTAGAATAACGTTTTGTCTAGACTTGTGATTTGCCGCATGCTACACAGAACGATGAGGAGACGTTGCCGCCACAGAACATACATGCAGCTGCACCCAACTGGGTCGTTGGTGAGGCATAGGTGTACGTTGTTGGACGATTTCTCTCAATTCTTCTTGCTGCAGATGCAGCTACTTCAAAGATTACCGAAAAGGGAACCATTATGATTGTAGCAGTAATTGGAGTTGGATCGGGACCGAAGGTCCAAATAATCAGCCACAAAACGATATAGATTGCAATTTTCGTCTTACCCGAAAGAACTTTTGCCGATATGATTCCGAACTGCACCAGAAGTACGATGAAAACAGGGATGGTATAGAAAATGCCTGATGCCAGAAGAAGCATGAAGACCCAGTTGTAGAAGTCCTTTATGCCAATTAACGGAACTGCTCCTCCACTAGTTATGAACCAGACCAGAATTCGAAACGTAATCGGTATTATCACGAAATAGGCTATTACGAGACCGAAAGTAAAGAGCCCGACAAAAGACCCCATGAACCATGAGATGTATTTCCGTTCGTTTGCATAGAGAGCTGGCTTGACATAGGCATAAATCTCATACGCGATAACTGGTGAAGCCAGCACTACGCCGATGAGTACGGTGAGGTACATGTAAACAAAAAGCGTGTCTACCAGGCCTGACGCTATGAGAGTGGCACCGCTGGGTAGAAAATCGTGCTTCATTTTCTGCATCATTACCGATACTAGTGGCTGGTATTGGTGGAATGGATCCGAGTACCCCTGAAGGTCAGATGGCAAGAACCCGATGCTGCATGTCACCGCAAGCACGATAATCATGATCATCAGGCGCTTCTTTAGCTCCGATAAGTGTTCCCATATTGTCATGGGCTTCTGTTCAGAGCTTCGCGCCAATCTTTTTCACTTCATGTTAAGGTGGAGATTTCTGCACTGTGGGTAATCAAGATGACGCCGGGAGTGGGATTTGCACCCGCCCTGTATCCTCACGAGCGAAAGGCAATCTCCCCGTTTCTGGCAGCGTTCACGATTCTCTTCGCAATCGGCATCGTGTTCGGCCACAAGGTGCTCGCACCATTCATACTGTGAGGCATGATCCCATTCTTCCTACTCACCAGCGCCCTTCCAATCATCACCGCCATGGACTTCTACAACCTCGTCTTCATCACAACTCTCGTCTCAGGTTTCAGTTTCACAATGCCAGCCTTCTTTGTCCTATTCGTCAGGTTTGGCATAATCAAAACGAGCCATGTAACTACAAGGAGACGATACATCTACGCAGCGTTATACATTATCTGTGCGATAGTCACACCTGACGGCGGACCGCTCGCCGACATAGCCCTCTTCGTTCCGATGGCTGTTCTGCTAGAAGTCGCGGTATTCTTCGGTAGAAGGTACGAGAAAGAGCACGCCAGCCAGCGGTTGCTAGCCACCAGGGAAAAACAGGTATACGGTAAGTGTAGGTCGTGTGGAAACCTGCTTACCGAAGCGGACGTTTTCTGTCCTACATGTGGCAAATCAAGGATTTAGGAGTCTACCGCGCTTTAACTCGTTTTACGATCGGAGGCCGTGCCTTCCTTAGAACTCGGTAGCCGCAGAATGGGCATTTTATTTCTGGCGTCATAGCTAGTTGATCGGCGGTTAGGTGCTGGCCGCAGCTTATGCACTCGTACGTTATGCCTGCTGGCTGCTCGCTTGTTTCTTCAGACATCGACATGAACCACCAAACCCACCTGTTCCAGTTTGAATTAAACTTTTACAGATCACGAATGACGTTTCATGAAGCCCTCAATCGCATCGAACGCCTCGGACATCATTGATTCCTCTGCAAGGAAGACGGCCCTGAAATGGTCGCTACCATATACTGGGTCGAAGCCAGAACCGTGAACCACAAGTACACCCGTTTCTTCCAACAGTTCAGTTACGAACGCCTTGTCGTCCCCCCATTTTGTTCCTTGTAGTTGAACCTTGGGAAAGAGGTAGAAGGCGCCTCGCGGTTTCGTCGCCGTCAAGCCGGGTATCTCGGTCAATCGTTTCCACGCGAAGTCACGCCGCCGTTGTAGGGTTGAAACCATTCGCGCGATATGCCCCTGAGGCCCCGTCAAGGCCGCTAACCCGCCAAATTGCGCGGGGGTGCTAGCGCAAAGACGGACCCGCGACATCTTCTCAATCGCATCCCAAACCCGCTTCAGTCTGCCGTTTGGATCCTGGATGTAGATGTAACCCAACCGCCACCCCGTCATCAGGTAAGCCTTAGAGAACCCGTTCAAGCAGAAGATTGGGACTTCTTTGGCGATCGAGGCCAGGGAGGTGAATTTGCCGTCGAAGACTATTCTGTCGTATATCTCGTCCGCGGCGACGGGAATGTTGTGTGCTGCTGCTATTTCCAGAATCCTTGACAGGTCTTTTTCTGAGTAGAGTGAGCCTGTCGGGTTGTTGGGGTTGATAACAACAATGAGACGTGTGCGCTCTGTGACCTTTGCTTCAAGATCGGACAGGTCGGGTGCCCAGTCGTTCTCTTCAATCGTCCTGTAGGTGACTGCTTTCCCTTCGAAGAATTTCGTGTAAGTGATGTACGGTGAGTAGCATGGACCGGGCATCAGCACCTCGTCACCCGCCTCTACCAACGCGGCCATTAAGAACATGATTGCTTCAGAGATGCCTTGGGTGATGACGACGTTGCGTGCTTCAATTTGGGCGCGATTGACCTTGTTCTCCTTCTCTGCAACTGCCTCTCGAAGCTCCTTCAAGCCCTCAGATGCGGAGTAATAGTTTGCGCCAGTATCGATCGCTTTCTTCATTGCGTCTTTAATGTGTGGGGGTGTGTCGAACCCATATTTGACCGGGTCCCCGATGTTTAGGTGAATGATCCTCTTTCCTCTACGCCTCACTTCCTCGGCCTTGGAGATGACATCGCGAATAGCGTACTCTACGCCCTCGGCCCTCCTCGAGGGCCTTACCGCTTCCTCCAGCATTTCTACTCGACGTCGCTACGCCATCGCGTGATTATTAGCGTTCCTTATTGAGATCCAAAGAAGAGGAGAACGCTAGCTAGGAACGTGAAGAATTCAATGGCATTTTGGAGTAACTGGACCGCGAAAACGGATATTGACCCTTACGATTGAATAATAGCAATCCAGCAGTTGTGCGTAGGTGGGTGGGGTAGGAGTGCAGCTTCGTGTATCGGCCGCACAACTGGCGCTCGGTCAACGAGACTACCGTACGGCTGTTGAAAATGCCGAGAAACTTGTCAAAACGGCTGGTGAGCAGGGAGCAAGGATCGTCTGTTTTCCAGAACATTGGTTGCTCGAATACCTAGAACACGGACAACGAGCCCTCGATCAACTCTGCGACGCAGCCCGTGAAGCGGGAACCTTTGTGATTACCGGAGCAAACTACATGCCCGACGCGGCACCGGAGTCCACAGAGCTCCGTGTTCGAAGCGTCCTAATTGGCCCAGACGGACATCGTATAGGCCACCAAGACAAAGTTCACCTCTATCGAAGCGAAAAGAAGGTCGCCAAACCGGGTGAACATTACAATGTCTTTCAGACGGCACTTGGTAAAATTGGCATACTAATCTGCTACGACGCAATGTTCCCAGAAGCTGCCAGGACTCTCGCTTTGAAGGGAGCCGACCTCCTTTTCGTTCCTTCAAGAATTGGGGCTGCGGCCTTGGACCCATGGATCTTCTACCTGAGAACGAGGTCGTTGGAGAATCGCATCCCCATCATAGCGCCGAACGTTTTCCGTCCGCCAAGATATATCGGAGGTAGCTTGGTAGTTGATTTGGACCGGCAAAGAGACACTAACGTGGTCTCGCCGAAGGTTGTGGGTTCAGCAAAATCGGGAGAGCAGTTGATTCTTGCCAACGTTAACGTTGAGCTGGCTAGAGAGCTGCGAAAGGAGAGGTTTCTTGACAGGCGACCTACAGCCTATTTCTGGCATTAATGAATTAACGCGTAGATGAAGAGTGGTGCACAAGCTAGAGTTATCGCATTCAATAGTTTAACGACCACGTGCAGCGAGGGACCTACAGTATCCTTGAGTGGGTCGCCCAGCGTGTACAGCCACGCGATCACGTTCACGAAATGAAAGAAGTCACTTACTTGGTCGCAGTGAAGTCCGGTCTCTCTGCTCTGGCTTTTTCTTCTAAAACGGTTTCTTGTTTGCTTCGTCGTAGTGCCCACGCTGCAATCGCGATTAGGAGAGCTGCGGCGAGTACCGGGATCCAACCAGTTCCGAGAGCTACAAGAATTGGCGCAATCAGCAAGGATACGAGGTTGACGACTTTGACCATTGGATTCAGTGCCGGTCCAGCTGTGTCCTTCAACGGGTCCCCAACCGTGTCGCCTACAACGCTAGCCTTGTGGCGTTCGCTACCTTTACCCGTATTCTCAGCAAGGTTTCGCGGTTCGTCTTCAATGGATTTCTTGGCATTATCCCATGCTCCCCCCGCGTTGGCCATGAATACGGCGAGAAGCTGACCTGAAACAATTATTCCGGCCAAGAATCCTCCTAACGCCTCCACGTGAAGTAGCAGGCCCACGATGATGGGGGCGGTGAGGGCTATGAGGGCTAGAGGGACTAATTCCTTCTGCGCGGCGGCGGTCGATATGCCGACCACAGTTCTATAGTCAGGCTCAACCGTTCCTTCCATAACTCCTGGTACTCGGAACTGCCTTCGAACTTCTTCTACGATCAATTTGGCGGCACGTGACACGGCGCGTATGGATAGGGAACTGAACAGCCATGGCAATGCTCCACCGAGCAGTAAGCCGATGAAGACATTGATATCGGAGACGCTTATCGCCTTCAACCCGGTAGCCGTGATGTATGAGGCGAATAGTGAGACGGCGGCGATCACTGCTGAAGCGATCGCCACACCCTTCGTAATTGCCTTTGTAGTATTTCCAACAGCATCCAAGTCAGCCATTATTTGACGACCATTGCGAGTCTCCTGATCGTCGAGGCCATGCCATGCCATCTCCCCGATTCCATTTGCGTTATCACTGATCGGACCGTAGGAGTCCATGGCGAGATTGTTTCCTGTCTGGCTCAGCATTCCAATGCCAATCAGTGCTATGGCGTAGAGTGTAAAGACGCCCGTTGAAGGCGGGTAAAGCACCAATGCCAAGACGAAGGCGATCACGATCAAGAAGAGTGCCCAGACTGAAGACTCGTAGCCCGTCGCCAGACCCGATAGGATTGTGGTGGCGGGTCCCGCTCGTGTAGACTTCACAATATCCTGTACCGGTGGCTTGTCTACTGCCGTGAAGTAGGATGTCAGTGGATTGAAGCTTATAGCGAGACCGACTCCAATCGCGATCAGCGCACCCAATCGCCAGTCATGTACGTAGAGAAACGCGACTACAAAAGCCCAGAAGATCGTGTTAATACTAGACGCCTCATAGGAGCGGAACATCGCATCCTCTGCATTCCGCGCTCGGATCGCTTTAATGGGAAACTTCGACCAAATCGGCACCATAAACGTCCCGAGTATAGATGAGATGACGCCAATGCCGCGAATGATCAGTGGAAACAGAAGCCACTCCAGACTGTGAGTGACGAAAAATAGCGCCAAACCAAGGATAAGCGCTGAGACGATTGTGACCTCGTAAGATTCGAAAATATCCGCAGCCATACCAGCGCAGTCGCCAACATTATCCCCCACCAAGTCTGCGACTACGGCTGCATTGCGCGGATCATCTTCAGGAATGTCCTTTTCCACTTTACCTACGAGGTCCGCGCCCACATCAGCGGCTTTCGTATAGATACCCCCACCAACTCTCATGAAGAGCGCGAGCAGGGTACCTCCGAACCCGAAACCAAGCAGGGCGTCAGGTGAAGCGATTCCGAATATAATGAAGATCGAGGTGCCACCGAGTAAACCCAACCCGTCAGTCAACATTCCAGTGATTGTCCCCGCGTAGTACGCGATCGACAATGCCTCATTGAAGCTCCTGCGGGACGCTGACGCAACTCGCACATTAGCTTGCACAGCCATCCGCATTCCAAACTGGCCAACGATCAGACTGAAAGACGCGCCCAAAACGAACGCGGCCATACGTCCCACTGCGACTGTGAGCAGGGCACCCTTACCGAATACCTGCACCGCCTCAGCGCTCGGCTTGACGACGTAAACACTGAAGAAGAGTAGAACCGCGAGTATACCTATCAATGGAAGGATTGATCGCAGCTGTCGATTAAGATAGGCGTCTGCACCAACGCGAATGGCGTTCCAGACTTCTTGCATCTTCTCTGTGCCCTTATCCTTCTTGAGCACCGTGCCCCTAAGCCACAAGGCGTAGAGGAGACTGAGAATCGCTATGCCAATGATCCCCCACGGAGCCATGCTTTCAAAAGTTCCAAACTCTACCACAATGCAACGCTCCTTTCATCAATGAGGCTTAACATGCCGCTTAACCGAACTCGCTTTTCGCGGTTGGCGGCAAACTCGGGTCGTTAATTTAAGCAACAGGTTCAATTTCCAACCGATATTTTCAAGAAGAATAACGAGACGAATTGACGCATACTCTATAAATCCTTGAACCAAGTCTGACGGAGCTTCAAGACTTCCTCTCAATCGGTGAAAGAGTTGGCCAAGGTAGTCTCAATTATAGGGTTGGACAAGATTCCACTAGTCAAGCCTGGAGATGATGTCGCGCAACTCATCTTCGAGAAGGCGAAGGAGGAAGGCATTATCTTTGCGGACGGCGATTTGGTCGTCATCTCCCAGAAAATCGTATCCAAGGCGAACGGGCTCTTGGTCGACACATCAGGAATCAAGCCTAG
>Ga0326727_10014104_pt1 | contig 17532 bp, 15 predicted proteins | sample MB2enrmetagenome_FD_207643 | JGI IMG/M metagenome (GOLD analysis project Ga0326727, IMG submission 207643) | Lab enriched peat soil microbial communities from McLean, Ithaca, NY, United States - MB29MY | ecosystem: Environmental > Terrestrial > Soil > Wetlands > Peat | place: USA: New York...
TAACATGGGTCCCCACGTAACTGGGAGTAGAAGCTGCACAGATTTTGATAGAAGGATCTACGAGTTCTTCCATTCGGACATCTTCTACGATAGTATTAACATCGTCTCCTATGGTTTCTGCCACACAGGTAGTGTGAATAGCGATCACTTCAGGCCTGTAGATTGTAGTCAGGTTTTCAAGAGCTTCCTTGAGATTTGCTGCGCCTCCGAAAACAGCGGTTCCTTCTGAAAAGCTGCTGGTAGTGCCCATTGTATTTTCACGGTAATGCCTACTAAGGCACATGCGCAGATAAGAAAGGCAACCTTGGGACCCATGGCTGTGCGGCATACAATTGTGAACTCCAAGGGCAGCATAGACTGCGCCGATTGGCTGACAGATCTTTGCAGGGTTAATAGTTACTGCTTCTCGGGTTACTTCATCACATGAGGTGTAGTCTAACATTTTTTCCCTCCTTAATCTACTACTCCAGCTTTCCAAGGCGGGCGTATAAACTTCCAGGTTGGGCTGTGCAGAGCCATGTCAATATCTCTTGCGAAATTCAAAACCCCGGAAAAGCCTGTATATCGTCCGCTATAGTCATAGGAATGAATCTGTCGTGACGGGATTCCAAGCTTCTGGGCCCAATACTTGTCCTTGATCCCTGAACAGAAGAGGGCAGGTTTGAGGGCCTTTACAAGAGCTTCGGTCTCGTGATGATTGAGATCGTCAACTATGATTGTTCCATCCTTTATTTCAGGGAAAAGACCTTCATAGTCCATGAGCCCAATTTTCTTTTTCAGCTCTTCAATCCTCTCTTTACTGACCGCAGGTTCAATATTTTCATCCCTCTCGTAGTGTATGTCCTCAAGGATGGAACCCAAAGCTCCTTGTTTTATCTCTGGAATGACCTGTCGGCCTTCGTAATCGTCCCTATGGGCGAATTGGTATCCTGCAACAACTATTTTCATGCCGAGTTCTTCGAAGAGGTTCACATAGTGATGGCTTCTTGAACCTCCTGCATAGATAAAGACAGATTTGCCCTGAAGTTTTTTCCTGTATTTTTCAATATCAGCCTGATATTTTGCTTTTTCTTCGGAAATAATTTCTTCCGTTTTCTTAGTGAGTTCCGGGTCATCAAAGAACTCTGCCATTTTCCGAAGAGATTTAGCTGTACCTTTGGTGCCCACATAGTTTACCTTCAACCAGGGGACCCCGTATTTTTCTTCCATCATCCGATTCGTGTAGTTGATAGAACGGTGGCAGAGCAGGATGCTGAGCTTTGCTTTATGGGCTTTTGCAAGTTTATGGAAAGACCCATCTCCTGTGAAAGTCGAGACTATCTTGTAACCTATTTTTTCCAGAATTGGCTTGATTTCCCATAGATCTCCTCCGATATTGTATTCTCCGAATATATTGATGTCAAAGGGGGTAGGATTTTCAAGTTCCTCGGTTCCTATCAGATGTTCCATCAGGGAATTGCTTGCAATGTGGTGCCCTGCCGACTGGCTTACTCCTCTATACCCTTCACAACGAGAAGGGATAACCTTGATCCCGTACTGTTTTTCAGCTTCCCTAGCAACGGATTCTATATCATCTCCTATTAGCCCTACAGGACAGGTGGCAGAGATACTTATGGCTCCGGGCTTGAATATCTTCACAACCTCATCAATGGCTTTCTTCAGTTTTTTCTCACCGCCGAAAACGATATCAGTTTCTTTCATATCTGTGCATACACAATAGTTGAGGAAATTATCTTCACCTTCTTCTGCCTTTGCAAAGTTTCGCCTGGTTCCCCAAGTGAAGTATGCACAGCCAATAGGGCCATGAACCAAGTGAACCATATCTTTTATCGGCCCGAAGACTACGCCCTTGGAACCAGCAAAGGCACAGCCACGGTTTGTGAGGATTCCTGGAATTACCTTCTCATCAGCTTCGATATGCTGTTCAGTAGAGCAGTCCCTGACAACTATATGCTTTCTCCGGTTCTTTGCAGCTTTTTCCGGGAGCACTTTCAACATGTTATCTACAAGCTGCTGTTTATTCTCAATTCCCTGACCGATTTCAGCTCCCATTTACATCAACTCTTTAGTAACGGTCATTTCTCCGCTTTCCCCAGTCCGGATGCGGAGCGCTTCATTAATTTTTGACACAAAAATCTTTCCGTCTCCTACATGCCCGGTCTGGTTTACTTCAATTATTTTTTGAACCACTTCGTTTACGCTTGCGTCATCCACTATGATGGTAAGCATCCTTTTCGGAATGAAACGGATACAGTTCTCAGCTTTTTCTTTCTTAGGATCTGGCAGGGGGGGATCAAACTCAAAGCATAGCCCTTTTTGCTTCCCGTGGCCCATTACCCTATTTACAGTAAACGAGGGAAAACCACATTCAAGGAGAGCGTCTTTAGTTTTTTGAACTTTGTTCATTCTGATTATTGCTGTTATCTCTTTCATGGGATTGTCCTCCGAAAATCTGGCTTTAAATCCCGGACTTTCCATTCCTCAATATGATTCACTTCAATTATTTTTTGAACCACTTCGTTTACACTTGCTTCGTCCACTACGATGTTAAATATCCTTTTAGGAACGAAACGGATGTAGTTTCCAGCCTCTTTTTGTTTAGGACCCTGCAGGGGGGGATCAAACTCAAAGCGGAGTCCTTTTCGCTTCCTGTGCCCTATCACCCCCCTTACAGTAAACGAGGGAATACCACATTTGAAGAGAGCATCTTTAGTTTTCTGGACTTTGTTCGTTCTAATTTTTGCCGTAATCTTTTTCACAGGATTATCCCCCGAAAATCTGGCTTTAAAGTCCGGGTTTTCCACTCCTTATGGTATAAGCTTCTTCAACTGGATTTACGAAAATCCTTCCGTCTCCATACTTTCCAGTCCTTGCTGATTCCATTATGGCCTGTACAACTTTGTCCTTGTGTTCGTCCTCGACTACCATCATGAGCATGATCTTCTGCAGTTCATCGTAGTGGATGTCTGCTATATGAATCCCCTTTTGCTTCCCTCTTCCGAAGACTTCCATCTTGGTCAGAGAAATGCAGCCTTTTTTTTCAAGACTTTCGATAACTTTAGATTCCATGCCTGGTCTGATTATTGCGCGTATCATTTGCATTTTTATCTCCTCTGCACCTCATCAATTATAACTCAACAATTCCAAATTCTACCATCATGGATTCTAATTCTTCCATGGGAAGTGGGGTTGGAACAACAAGGTTGGTGTTTTTCTGGATATTATTGGCAAGGGTCAGGTATTCCTTGGCTTGGTTAGACTCGTGATCGAAGTCGATTACGGTCTTTCTATTGATCTCTGCCCTCTGTACAATATTGTCCCTAGGTACAAAGTGAATCAGCTGGCTTCCCAGTTTATTTGCGAACGCTTCCAGAAGCTCGCGCTCTCCATCTACATTCCTGCTGTTGCAGATGATACCCCCCAGACGAGCTCCACCTTTGGCAAACTTGGCAAGTCCTTTACATATGTTATTTGCTGCATAGATAGCCATTAGTTCTCCACTGGCTACAATGTAAATTTCTTTTGCTTTTCCTTCGCGGATTGGCATGGCAAAGCCTCCACACACTACATCACCAAGAACGTCGTAGAATACATAATCAAGATCATCAGTGTATGCTCCCAGGTTTTCAAGCAGTCCGATTGCAGTAATAATTCCTCTACCTGCACATCCCACTCCTGGTTCAGGTCCACCGGACTCTACACATTTGATGCTCCCAAAACCTGGCTGTACAACAGTTTCAAGATGTACTCCCTCATCTCCCTCATTTCTGAGAGTGTCAAGTACTGTCTTCTGATTCAGGCCTCCAAGAAGCATTCTGGTTGAGTCTGCTTTCGGGTCGCATCCAACAAGAAGAATTTTATTTCCCATGGTTGAAAGGGCCGCAGTCAAGTTTTGCGTGGTAGTAGATTTTCCGATACCACCCTTGCCATAGATTGCTATTTGTCTCATATTGTTTCTTGCTCCTTTACCTGCTTTCGCCGGTTACCGGAAAAAGGTATCCTATTTCTATTATTATACTATATATAACTTCCCACATGATGCACAAATTCAACATTCCAAGAGTTTTTGTATCCAAATTTCTAAAGATGTTTTCAAAAATAACGTCTTTATTTATCTCGTTTTTGGAGAAATTTTCAAATATTGTAACTATTCAACCTGAACAAAACAAAATCAATAACCATCTTTACCAAAATTTACTGAGCAGATTTCGGTGAACTTATTTTGTTTAACTATAGGCTATTGATAATGTTTTTAGGTTCCCATCAGTTAGTAATTAAAGATATCTATTAAATTAAAATAGATATCATTCAACTCATTTTAGGTAAGCTGAATAGTTATTATATTTTATGATATAAAAATTAAAAATTGTACTACTGATCCGATTTCCATCAAAAATAGTTTCTACTTAATATTAGTTTCTGATCGATATTTCACTATATTTTTATAGAGTATGACTTATTATAGACATCTATGTAGATTTAAATTTATTTAGGTAGGTAAATAGTTGATTGTTAGTAAATATATACATATTTGCCTTTTAATATTGTTACTTGTGTATTTATTTGTATGTTGATATTTATCAATCCACTTGCCGATTGGAAATAAATTGAAAAGCCAATTATACTTAAAACATTGCATAAATTAAAAATAAGTTAGGAGTGGACACAAATATGGAGAAACGAAAATATGACAGAATAAAAATACTTGGCATTCTTGTGTTAGTTTTTGTAGTAGTGCCATTGATAACTATGTCAGCGAGCGCACAGAACTATAATAATAATTATATGAGATCATTTCCCTACGGGGCACCGACTCTATATCAACAGAATAATATGAGTTACATAGGACCTTTTACCCACCAGCTCCCTATGGCATGAGCGGGGATAGCGATGTCGTCTGCGGACATTATGGATGCGCATTGAATGAACCTCTAAATTACCTTCCCCAGGCTATCCTAGGCGATAACGGTTGGTAAAAATAAATAGTTGTTTCAGCAACGGTATCAATCGCTGACTAATTAAATCATGAATAGTAGTAAGAAAGTATTGAGTCATTGTTTCTCTAGAAGTGAAAATTAGTAAAATACAGAAATTGCAAATAAAATGCCTCTTTTTTTCAATTTTTTAGCATTAGGCATGCGCTCTCAAAATGTGTTAACTATACTGAATACTTCTAGTGCACACCAAAAAAATCAATATTCATTAAATCATTCATGTTTATAGAACAAAGCTTAAAATCACTGAATCTCCATCCCAGTGGATGCAAGTATCAACTCCGACACCTGTTCAGTAGGTAATTTTCAGCTGCTTCTTTGCTATAACATTAGCAGCATCAAATAAAGGAAATATCATTACAAATACAAAGAAGGGTATTTTTCCATATAAATCCCGTGATTGCAATAGCAAATACTCTATACCTTGATCGGCAAAACTATAAATGGAATGCATCCGCGTATAACTTCCTCTGTGATAAGAAGACAGTATAATTATGGAGCCATCTTGTAAGCATCGAATCGTTCGGAAAGACAATCTGTCAGCCAAAGAATACCGCATTAGGAAACCTTGTTAAGATATCTGGCGCCAGCGTTATAATTTCATGAACAACATCAGTACCTATTGAAGTAAAACTTTCGGCATAATAACCATATGATGAAATTAATTCTACATATTTATCTATATCCTTATTTATCTCGACTTGGAGTCCTTTAACTTCTTCTACTCCTTTAAACACTCCAGCATCAATTACTCCAATTTGTACAAATACAAAATTTTTGTATATCCCACCAAATAATTTGAATATATTGGACAGCGTATGGATTCCCAAACCATTAAAACCGTTTACAAGCAATATGGCAGTCTTATCGTGCATATTAACTTTATCAGGTGCATTATTTTTAATTATATCCGCACATTCTGGATAATTGACAATTTTGGCATTCAGATCTTTAATAAGTTCTGAGGCATAGTCATAATGGCGTCTTATAACAAGAACAACTCCAACAAAAACTGCGATAATGAACAATGTCACCCATCCACCTTCATGGAACTTAACCACTATCACTGAAATTAATATCAAAACTGTCAGAAATAGTCCTACACCATTGATAATTAATTTTTTCTTCCAGTCTTTGATTTTAGTTTTGAATTTCCACCAATGTAGTACCATTCCTGCCTGGGATAGAATAAATGTTATGAAAACTGCTATGCTATAAAGTATTACCAAGAGTTCGACAGATCCATGAGTAAGAAAGACCATGATTAGACGCTGAAATACCCATCATTAATATACCATTTTGTGTCACAAATCTATTACTCAGCGTTGCGAACTTAGTTGGAACCCATCGATCTAGTGCTATATTTGCCAAGACTCGCGGGCCATCTAAAAATCCGGTTTGTGTTGCTACAAATAACAGTCCTGCTTCTGATATGAGAGTTGCTACTACAAAATAGTCACCGAAAGTCCCCCAGGACTTAGCAACATTCCCAAATAGTATGGCATTCAGAGTTTTACCGGGCTCGTGGACGACATTGTAAAATATATATGCAAACAATAACCCTGCTGCCATAAATGCAAGAGAAATAGCCATGAGGTGCATGGTCCTCTTAGCCGTGTGCACTTTTGGTTCTCTCAATACTGGTACTGCATTACTTACAGCCTCAATTCCTGTATATGTTCCTGCGCCCATGCTATACGAATGGAGGATAATAAAAAGCAAGCCTGCAAACCCCATTTCAGATGTTATACTATGAACATCTGTAATAGTACTATTCACAACTGTTGGTATACTTGTTAGGTGGATAAAAAAAGCATATATTATTACGATAGCATGGGTAATTACAAATAACGTGAATATAGGTACTAAAGATAACACTGATTCTTTTATTCCCCTCAAATTCAATAGAATAATTACCATAATCACAAAAAATGCAAATCCTAATTTGAATGTTTGCCAACTCATTGGTAGGAAGCTTAATATGGCATCTACACCACTTGCAATCGAAATAGCAATTGTAAGCACATAATCAATAAGGATTGCACAACCAGAAAGCATCCCAAGATATGGAGATAGCAATTTGCTTGCAACTAAATACACACACCCCCAGTAGGAAATAATTCAACTATTTGCGAATAGCTTGTACTAATTACAAAGATTGTTAATATGATTCCCATTGCTACAAATATAGCAAGATAAATATACCCCTCTAATGCCAAATATGCTTCTTCAGGACTATATGATGCAGAAGACATTGCATCAGATCCTAGGCCAACCAATGCAAAAAGGGTTATCAGTGAAATTTATGGAAAATGTTTGAATCAAATGGATCATGGGGTTTTCCTATAATTAAAGTCTTCAATTTCGGAATATACGTTCTAATATCCTGCATTCTTATTTCACTCTTCATTTTCGTTTTTCAATCACTTGTCCGAATTTTGTTAAATATCATGATATCATTGAGGATGAGAATATAATGCGAGATTAAAAATAACATATAATTTAAAGCGGCTAGCGGAAAGCGTATGGCTATTTTATCATATAAATAGATATATATATTCGGAGATTTTATTGTAAGAAAAAATCTAAATCAATGTACCAATTTATCGATAAAGTGATAGTTAAAAAATGTATCAAACTCTTTAATAGATAACATTGGATAAATTGGCAAATAAATTAAGCATTTGTATGCATTTTTGAAATATATAATACATGAATATATTAGGGCCAACGCAGTTGAATTGAAATATCAGAAGCATTAAGCCTTTAATTAACAAAATATAACCTAAACAATAATCTTTATTGCCTTTTTTGCAGTTCCAGTACTTAGGTTCCATATTGAGATAAATATAAATAGGATAATAAGGAAAGGGGTTATTACTTGCTTGCAAGTATATTTCTTATTTGAATCCAAAACCTATTTCATCCAACAATCTAATAGGTAACACAATAAGTAATAAGATACTTACAAGCAAGCTAATCTTCCAAACCATTCTTTGCATAATCCCAAAACTTTCCGAATTGTTTCTATGATCTGGATTTGATAAATTATTCGAAATATAAGATTCGAGAAGCAAATTTTGAGTTATGATATCAGCTTATTTAGAGGAAAATAAGTGTCGGGATCAACTAGATATTAAAAATTCAGGAAAATTTAACTAATAAGAGAGACCAGTTAAAAACTTTCTGAACTCAGTTTATAAAATGTAAATGTCATACATTTTTAATCAGTGATTATATTTTTACACACTTATTTAAAGCTTCCTTTGTGCCATCTATAGATATACATAAATGAAGAATTCATTTACCGATTATCAGATGGCGTTTTTATGGACTTCTAGGAAAGTTTGACTTAATGAAGAATAAAAATTGATGCCTAAATAACTATGCGCTTTCCGATTGCTTCTAATGGAAAGTATGATAAAATTTTGAACTAATACAACAGCTTTGAAAGATGGTTTCGAACTATAAATTTGTACTTGATTCAACAGAGGGAAGTTGAGTATATGGATGAGTTGGACTTTGACATAGACACTGAACTTGACTAATTCATAGGATAAGTAAAACAGGATGATGATCTCATAAAAAAGATAGAATTGGCAACTCTACAGTTCTTTTGCTCCTCGATATTGTATTTATAGACAAAAAAATACACAGCAAAATTGTCGATATATGCTCGGAGGACGAAAGGCATACAAAAGGGTTCTATGATCATGTGCATTTGCATAATCTTATAAAAAGTGAGCTAACGAAGATTTTGAAAAATGGTAGATGAAGAATATTTATCTTAATATTTTATATGAGCCATATCTCCATGATATATGATAAAAAAGAGGGACATCTCGCTACTGCGAGATATGCTCATTTTCAATGGTATAGGTTTTGTAATTCTCTTTCAATTATTCTTCAAGGTTCTCTGCCTCTAAACCCACAAAAATTCGGGGCTTTTAATCTGAGCTTTGCCATCAACACTGCATCTAGTTCGTCGCTAACACAGACCGACAGGTCTACATTGGTGAAACAGCAACAAGCTATTTTACCCAGATGGCTGATATAACAATTCAGAACCTCCTTTACACAGCTAAAGGAATCTGCATAGAGATTAGAGTTATGAGGAGCATTACCCACAACTCAGCAGAAGATATCTTCCTAAGTTGATAGTGTTTTTTAGTTCACAATTGATAAAGGACAAAAATTAGTGATAAATGAATGGAATTATTGCATGATGGACCTTACATAATTTAACCTTGAGGGAGATCGCCTTCAGAGAGATGACCTTGAAGAAGCTAATCCCATAAAAGATAACCTTATAAAAGTTAGCTTCCGTAAGATTAACTCCTTCAAAGTGAGCCTCTTAAGACTTGTTCTTCTAAAATAAGTCTCTACAAATATAGCTCATTCAAGATTAGTTTCTCCAAGGTTAACCTTTTCAAGGTGAGAAACCTAGAAGATGTAATATTTTGCATTAAGTAGACCATATAAGCACAATTATTTTATGTGTAAAATAAATTTAAGATATCACATTTTGGAGATCTATAAAGACTTATAACTGGTAATAACATTCACTGGGATATAAAGCGATTGAATAAAAAGAAGTTGATTTTATGAAGATGGTACAAGCAATAATACGGGCGGAGAAAATGGATAATGTAAAAAAGGCTCTCGAAGAGAAGGGTTTCATTGCCATGAGCATTTTTGAGATAACTGGGAGAGGGGAGCAGAAAGGTATAACCCTCGAACACAGAGGAAAGAAAGTCGAAGTAGATACACTGCCGAAGATTATGCTTGAGATAGTGGTAAAAGATCAAGAGGTAGATACTATTATTTCAACAATACGAACTGCTGGAAGGACAGGAAAGTTCGGCGATGGAAAGATATTTATCCTACCGGTTGAAATGGTGGCAAAAGTAAGAACTGATGAAGTTTGGAAATAGGTTTTTAGGCAAAAAAATTTTCAAGATAAGGATTTTTCACCTTTTTAGATATGACTAACTATACTTCATCGGTGCTGCACTTTCCTAATTAAATCACTCATTGCACTAAGTATTAAGTTTAATAGCCATTTTATTTTTGCATCCTACTTTTTGATTTTTACCAGATTATCCATCGTCTCTATAAACTACTTTCGTTTTAGGATAAATCTACCTGAAAATTATGAAGTTATTTACTTGTTATTCAGATCTTCTGATAAGATCAGAATTATTATCTATTAATAGATTAACTTTCCATTTAAAATTCTAAGTTGGTTTTTTTAACTTCCATTTTTGATTCTTATTCTTCTTTCTGCTTCATTTTTTGAGATTTATCGCTTTTGAATTTCCAGGTTCTTAATAGACAAAAATATAACTCTGAATCATTCTCTTTTTTCAAAATTAAGGTAATAAAGACAATTTACCAACGGGTTCTATATTCACTATCCTTTACAGTTATCAGGAAATCTTTTTCGGAAGAAGAGACTATGGTACTATGTGCATTTGGTCAGGAAAACAAAGAAATTTACCAAAAATTCGATCAATATATTGATTCTCAAGTTCAAAGTCAGAAAGACCACTCCATCGCTATAAAATAAGAATTTAAATTAATAATTACTTAAGCATCAAATATGGCTCAGAAAACTGTATTTTATATTGCAACAATTTTGCTCCTAACTAATTTAAGAAGTTCATATTTTTCTTTAAGAGTTAAATGAGTCAAACTTTTTCATAAGAATAAATCCCTATTAATAAATTATAACTATTTGATGTTAAAATGCTATACTTTATAAAAATTCTCTCTAATAGCCTGTACTATTTGGCCATCCCCTTTATCCAGACTTAAAGCCTTATGCTTTTATAGATGCATTCAACAACTATGTATCCTATTACGTTGGATATCAGATGTTTCAGTGACTATCCCTACCAAAGTATCCCGATAATCACATCAAGATAGTACTTGTTCCAGAACAAAGCATATATTCTTGAAATATCCCATTGTGAACTTTAAATTGCTATAAGCTAAACAATATAGTTACAAAATATATGAATAGAGTATATCCTTTAAGAATTATATGCTTGACTATTTATGCACAAGTAACTTCACTTCATTGGTGATGCATCAGATAAGTAACTAAACACAATTAATGCTGTAAGTATTAAAAATGCAATGAAAATGAGGATAGTTCCTATCCATATTTGACGATCAGTTAACACACTAGTTGATTTTAGTTCTGGATCCATTGGGAATTGCGATAAGTCGATATCAGAAAAATGCTTCAAATCGTTCAGGATTTCACTAGCAAACTGATATCGCTCATCAGGATTCCGGCGTATTGACTTAAGTATTATAGCTTCAATTTCGAGAGGAATGGATGATTGAAGCCGACGAGGCGAGATAGGAATTGCCGTAAGATGTTGGTTCATTACAGAAAGAGCATTGTCTCCATGAAATGGCACCGTTCCAGTTAGCAGCTCATATAAAATAATTCCAAGTGCGTAAACATCAGTACGCACATCTCCACGTTTCCCCTGTATTTGCTCAGGTGCCATATAATCAGGTGTTCCAAAGGTATCTGAACCGAATCTCCATGTCACACGCCAGCTACCTTCAAGTAGAGAACTGCCAAAGTCAATAATATGGAGTCTACCATTCTGTCCCATAGTGATATTCTCTGGTTTCAAATCACGATGACAAACTCTATGAGTATGAAGATAATCGACTGCCTCAACAAGTTGGTCGGCTATAGAGAGTGCTTCGTTAAGAGGCAATGGAGCATTGTCGCTGATAAAGGCACGGATGATTTACCTTCTATATAGTTTAAAACAAGAAATAAACCATCAGAGCTTTCTACAAGGTTGATCGCTCTAGGAATCGCAGGATGATTCAACTTTTGTCCAATAGCAAATTCTCGCCGAAATCGCTCGTATGTAGACGGGTCGCTAATTAAAGAAAGATCTGGGAATTTAAGTATAACAGGTTTACCATCTTGGTCACTAGCCTTGTAGATCTGGCTAAATCCCCCCTTACCAAGACACTCTAATATATTATATCCGCAGACTATTTCGCTTTCTTTAAACATCATAAGCATCTCATTGCTCTATAAATATCCATTGCTCGGCCAGCGTAAAATATTTATGAGCTGATCCAGAGATTTAGTTTCAAGACCAAGTTATTGCAGCTAATGTAGTATTCCTTTGTAAAATTTAAATTTTTATAAATATAAAATAACATTACTGTATTAACAATGACGATAACTATAAGTTTTATTCTCAATAATTTTCCTTGATGACCCACTCAGACCCTTGGTAGTTCGTATACACTGACTCTACAGATTTGATGCTCAAAAATCTGCTATACAACAATTTCAAAATATACTCCCTCACCTATCTCATTTTTTAGATTGTCAAGTACTTTCTTCTATTTAGGCTTCCAAGATGTATTCTGGTGGGGTCTACTTTCTGGTTTCATCCTAATAAGAAGAAATTTCGTTCTCACGGTTGTAAGGATCAGTCAAATTTTGCATGGTAGTGATTTTCCAATACCAACTTTTCCATAAATTGCTATTTGTTCCGTATTGTTTCTTCCTCCTTTACGTGCTTCCATCTATTAGGAAAGAGGTATCCTTTTTCTATGTTACTTGTATATATAACTTTATATTGATATAGAATTAAAATACCTAGAGCATTTCGATAAACCTGAATTTTTGGATGGTTATTCATAAAGTCTAAATAAGTAATTTGTTTAAATCTTCGATTTAAACAAATTACTTTATAAGATTGAACAATACTTTTTTATAGTAATATATCAGAAAAAGGAAGTATTTATCCTAATTTTTAATATATAAAGATAAGTAATATATGATAGCGCTGATAAATATGACTAAAATCAAATTTTATGTGGACACCAAGCTCTAAAGATGAGGTATACTCCAGTCCACATGCTTAGTTTCTCATAAAAAATCACGTCTACATAGTCAGATGCACTTAAACTATGCGATTGAAAGTTACCTTCGACGTATCCTGCGATCTCTAAATAATTACTTCCAAACTGATTGATAGAACTAAATAAAAGTTGGATAGGATTTACTTCACCCCCAACCTAAAGGATATAGGTATTCATGACCTACCATGCTCCCAAATTAATAACCAATAAATTAGGCACGTCTGTAAAACAGAATCAAGAAACCATCTCATCTTCTTTGATGTGTAATAACATCTTTACTTATTTCTATGGTATAAGAAACCCAATTTGATTTTCCCAGGTGAATGGTAATTCATTTTATCGAGGTGTGCAGATTGAAAAAAATAAATGTCGATATAAAAGAGTTCAAAAAGCTTCATGCTGAAGGCATGACCAACAAGGAAATCGGCAATTATCTCGGCATTTCTCAAGAAACTGCACGCAAAATACGCTGCAATTTAGGGCTCCAATCACTCGCAGTGGGTCGAAAATCCGTAGTATCCGCAGTTATAGATAACGATGAACTCAAAAGGCTTTTTGCAAAAGGTCTTAGCGACAAACAGATTGGTTCAGTCTTTGGCGTAAGTAATAAAACGATCTTAAACCACCGCAAAAGTCTTGGTTTATCCAGATGTAAAAAGTGGAAACGTTCAGCTTCTAACATCGAAAAATTCAAAAAGCTTCATTCTGAAGGCTTGAACGATAGAAAAATTGCAAATGCTCTTGGTATATGTCGTGACACAGCACGTAAAATACGTCATGATCTAGGGCTGCCACCACATACATTAGGTATGAAGCACTTTGACATTGATAAATTAAAACATCTCTTTGCCGAAGGGCTTACAGATGAAGAAATTGGAACCGTTTTCGGCGTCAGTGCTTATACAGTTTATGAAAGACGCCGTGATTTAGGTTTATCTCGACGCCAACTGCATACCAGTTTAGACAACATAAATGTGAATGAATTCAAAAAGCTTTATTCAGAAGGAATGACTGATAAAAAGATCAGCAAAGCAATTGGAGTACCTTGTGAGAAGGTCAAAGAAATACGCTGGCATCTTGGGCTCGCACCGAATAATCAGGTACGTTTCCACAAGAAAAAGCGAGAACTATATGATGCAGGGATGTCTGACGGACAAATTGCACGAATAATTAAAGGAAGCAAACAAAAAGTTACTGCATGGCGTCTAAACCATGGACTCCTTCCAAATAATAAAGATGATACACTCATTGATGAACTTGATGTCGAGTTGGTAAAACCTGATGAAAATGAGCCGATTCAACCGGACTCTGAGTCTCTTTTTTGTGATACGAAATTTTTGGAAAGCCTTGTCGGAAAAGCGCTCATGAAAAAAAACGTTGTGTTGGGGCACACATTACAAAAAATAAATGTAGATGAGCTTAAACAGCTCTTCGCTGAAGGTCTTAGCGATGCTGAGATCGGCAAAGTTTTTGGTGTTTGTGACAGAACAATCTCTAACCGCCGTCGCTGTCTTGGGCTATACAAGCAGAAGCAGATGCCTAGACAAAACAGGCGAAAAGACGTTGACATTGATGAGTTAAAACAGCTCTACCACTCGGGCATGAGCGATGCCATGATTGGTAAAGTTATCAACATTTCCCAATCAGCTGTCTTTAGAATACGCCACCATCTAGGGCTTGCGCCGAATCGTGGAAAACGACACTGGGAGATGCGTGAACTATATGACTTGGGACTGTCAGATGGTAGAGTTGCAGAAATACTCAAAGTGAGAAAACACAGTGTCACTAAATGGCGTCAAAGTCACGAATTACCTGCGAATGACTCTGAAGATGCTAGTCTTGATGTGCTCGATGCCGAGTTGTCAAAATCCGAAAGAAAGGAACCAATTCAGAAAGACTCAGAATCGCTTTTTTGTGATACTGAATTTCTTGAGAAATATCTCGGGAAATATATAAACGGGAAATCTGTGTAAACTACTTTTCGATACATTTCAATATTACTCTTTCATTAAAACCGTAGATAAAATAGTTGAAACATTTATTAGTAGAAAACTAAAACAAACTTTTGGTCTCGAATTAATTGCTAATATTCAAAGTATCTTGAATTGAACTTTCCATTAAACATAGCAACAATTTATCGTAATACGCGGAATTACAACAAAACTACTTTATTTAAAATTTTTTTCAATCATGTTAAAGTATTATGTAAGGTGGTAAATATGACAATAGTTTGCAAAATATTATTGGAGAAGCCAATTTTTAACTTAACTGCAGCTCAGATGATCTATTTTTAGTTTATAAACAGCCCAAATGCAAATTTGATTTTAACCGAGTTAGATTCGATATAGATTTCTAGATCAAAGTGATATCGGATCTTTGCAGAGTAATATAGTGATTTTGGACGAAGCTTAAACTGAAGGCTTACTGAGACAGTATTTAATTATACCGAAAAATCTGTAAAAAGAGATATATTAGCTTTTTTGGTCAGACGTTAGAGCAATTCTTTTTTCACAATTTCCAGTAACTGACTTTCACAACCTGAAATCTAATTTCAAAATAATTCTTAGAGTGTATGGGTTCGGCGAAAGACCAAATCATTATAAAAAAGACTGGAAAAAATTTGGAATAATAAACCCTCTTTCCTCAAATGTGCAAAAGAATGCCATCGATTTTTTTAATATGACAGTAGCTTCAAAATAAATCTAACTTTCAATGGATATTAGTTAGCAAATAGATGAATAAATTCTAAATAGTGTACACTGAAGAAAATCGGATTGACAAAAAAAATGTATTAATTTTATGGAGATGATTATTTTCGACCCATGATTGAAATTCTCACAGAAGTATTCTATGTTTTTATTTTTAGTTTGAGTACTATTAATACTTTCTGACCAAGCATAATGCTATATAACCAGCATAGACTGATTGCACAGGATACATAAAATTCACAAAAATACAGGTAAAAGGTTTACCTGTAATCAAATATTATATGCGACCTCACCATGCTGTGTCTGGTCAAGCCCGATATTTTCTTCACTTTCACTAACTTTGAGTCCCATCGTCTTATTGATCACAAATCCGATAATAAGTGTACAGACAGATGCATATACAGCTGAGGCAACGACGCCTTCAAGCTGAGTCAACAACTGGCTGGAATTCCCTAGAAGGAGACCTGTAGCTCCAATGCTTGCAAATATACCAGTCAGAAGCGCCCCTGTCATTCCGCCGACTCCATGGACCCCGAAAACATCCAGTGAATCATCATATCCAAACTTTCCTTTGAGTTCCACAGCTGTATAGCATATGATGCCAGCTATAACACCTATTGGAATCGCTGCCATAGGTGTGACAAAACCAGCAGCTGGAGTGATTGCGACCAATCCAGCCAGAACTCCTGTTGAAAAACCAAGAGACGTAGGATGTCCTAAATGATGCCATTCCAGAGCCATCCAGCAAAGCCCTGCGGCTGCGGGTGCCACCAGTGTTGTCAGAAATGCAACCGCCGCGATCTCATTTGCAGCAAGAGCAGAGCCGGCATTAAACCCAAACCATCCAAACCAGAGAAGTCCAGCACCAATAAGTGTGAGAGTAACATTGTGAGGTTTGATTGAATCAATCCCGTATCCTCTTCTCTTGCCAAGATAAGTCAAGATTGCAAGGGAGGAAATGCCTGATGAGATATGGACAACAGTGCCTCCTGCAAAATCGAGGGCTTTTCCTGTGAGAAATCCACCACCCCAAACCCAGTGACAGATAGGTGCATATACAATGATGCCCCATAATAGGATGAATGCAATATATGACTTGAATTTGATGCGGCCAACAATCGCACCTGAAATAAGGGCAGGAGTAATTATTGCAAACATACCCTGAAACGCAATAAATGCATATGTGGGAATGGTACCTGTTACTGAGTAAGCATTGATGTCTCTCAAAAATACGTGTTCAAGACTGCCTATAAACCAATTCCCTGTTCCAAAAGCAAGTGAATAACCTATTATAACCCATTCAACGGCTATGACACCCATTGCAACAAATGAATGCATCATGCTGCTCAAGACATTTTTGCGCTGGACCAGCCCACCATAGAATAATGCAAGTCCTGGAAGCATTAACAATACAAGTGCTGATGAAATCAGCATCCAGCCAGTATCTGCTGCTACAATAGTCATTTTTGATCACAACTTAAATAGTATAAGGTCCGTTTTCGTTAGTGCAGATCCTTGAGATATCCTCAAGCGGCAGCATTAAGATTTTGCCGTTCCCAACATTTCCTTCGTTCTTACTTACTGATTCTCTTTTTATTGCTTCAATTGTTGGTTGCAGAAAATCATCGTTTGCTGTGACTTCAAGCCTGATTTTTTTGAAGCAGCTTTGCTTCATAGTTCATCGCTTTAGTTTCTAGATGCCCTCCTTGAACATCATAACCAGAACGTAGAATACTGTAAATCTATTAACTTCGATCCTCTGAAGCTCTCGCTTTACCGAATCAAGTCTTTCAGCCGTAATCATTGTACTTAAGTATTTCTTGGAATCTAACAATAGGTACCCTATATCCTAATATACTATATTTAAACTTTTCCATTAAGACTAAAATATTTAGCAGATTATATGACCATAC
>Ga0326727_10014106_pt1 | contig 17529 bp, 10 predicted proteins | sample MB2enrmetagenome_FD_207643 | JGI IMG/M metagenome (GOLD analysis project Ga0326727, IMG submission 207643) | Lab enriched peat soil microbial communities from McLean, Ithaca, NY, United States - MB29MY | ecosystem: Environmental > Terrestrial > Soil > Wetlands > Peat | place: USA: New York...
ATAGAAAGGGGGTAGGTCTGCACTACAAGCGATTCCGAAAATGTTTTATTGATTCGACACGGCTTGTGCTTGCCAGACCGGTGTTTCAGCCCCATTTCCGAGACGAGCTGCGAAAGTCGGGTTAACGAAGCCACCGTAGTGTCGAAAGCGTGCGCGAACCCTTAGCGGGTCACTGTCTCCAAAGCGCTGGCAGTTCACGCCTCCGATTCGCAACAATCCACAGCGTTCAAACACCACATTAGACAGCCATTCCACGCATCGCCGCCCGAATCCTCCGCCCGCCCCGTGTTACCGTCAATGCGTCATGCCCACGGAGACACAGATCCTCACGAATCACGGAAACCCTCGGGCCCTCCCGCCCATGGCAAGAGTGCAGGTTCGGCCAACTCGGGGACGGGCGGCGGATTCCGGCGCCGGGAAGCCACTGAAAACAAACCCCCTGCTCCGGAATCTCGTTGCCTGCCCCCGAATCGAACTCCAGTGCCCTCCACCGCGAGCGGCCGGAAAGTGGAAAGTCCTGCAGGACGAAACGAACCCAATTCAAGGCCACCCAGGAGCTCCGTCGGTGGCACTCCGGTGCTCGCGGACGCGCCGCCTCCTGTCACGGAGACTTGCCTCCGCTGCACTCGATCCGGAGGCCGTTTGCTAACCTGTTTGTATAACGGGTGCGCCTTCAGAACATAATGAGTGAAACTGTAAACGTTACGCTTCCCGACGGCAGTTCGCAGGCCTTTCCGGCGGGAACGCGGCCCATCGACGTGGCCCGTTCCATCTCCGGACGCCTCGCCGACGATGCCATTGTCGCCAGGGTCAACGACGAATTGTACGATCTGACCCGCCCTCTCGATACCGACGCGAAGCTGCAGATCCTCACCACGAAGAATCCCGAGGCGCTGGTCGTCTACCGCCACTCCGCCGCGCACCTGCTGGCCGCCGCGGTCCTCGAGCTGTTCCCGGAGACGAAGCTCGGCGTCGGACCGCCCACTGATACCGGCTTCTATTACGACTTCCAGCGCGAGACCCCGTTCACTCCGGAGGACCTCGAGAAGATCGAGCAGCGCATGCGCGAGTTGCAGGGCCGCGACCTGCCCTACCAGCGCCAGCTCACCCGCAAGGACGACGGCCTGCGCAAGTACGCCGACGACTGGATGAAGCGCGAGCTGATCGCGGAAAAAGCTTCCGAGATCTTCACCGAGTACACGCTGGGGCCACAGTTCATCGATTTCTGCCGCGGCCCGCACGTTCCCTCCACCGGGAAGATCAAGGCGTTCAAGCTGCTCTCCATTGCCGGCGCCTACTGGAAGGGCGATGAGAAGAACCCCCAGCTCCAGCGCATCTACGGTACCGCCTTCTTCACGAAGAAGGAACTGGACGAGCATCTCAACCGCCTGGAAGAGGCTAAGAAGCGCGATCATCGCAAGCTCGGCCAGGAGCTCGACCTGTTCAGCGTGCAGGAGCTGGCCGGTCCCGGCCTCATCTTCTTTCATCCCAAGGGCGGAATCGTACGCAAGCTCATGGAAGACTGGATGAGGGACCAGTACCTTGCGCGCGGCTACTCGCTGGTATACACGCCGCACGTGATGCGCCGCGAACTGTGGAAGACCTCCGGCCACGCCAACTTCTACAGCGAGAACATGTTCAAGCCCATGGAGCTGGATGACGCCGAGTATCAGCTCAAGCCCATGAACTGCCCCGGCCATATCCTGATCTATGCCGACAAGCTGCGCAGCTATCGCGATCTGCCGGTGCGGCTGGGCGAACTGGGGACGGTGTACCGCTACGAGCGCTCGGGCGTGATGCACGGCTTGTTGCGGGTCCGCGGTTTCACCCAGGACGACGCGCACATCTTCTGCACGCCGGAGCAGATTGAAGACGAGATCGTGAGCTGCCTGGAGTTCGCCACCGATGTTCTGCGCACCTTTGGGTTCGAGAGCTACCGGGCGGAGATCTCCACCTGGGATGGCGGCGCCAGCGGGAAATACGACGGCGCGCCGGAACAATGGCAACTGGGGGAGGGCGCGCTGCACAAGGCCGTGGATCGCCTGAAAATGGAAGCGAAGGTGATGCCGGACGAAGCGGCGTTCTACGGCCCCAAGATCGACGTGAAGCTGGTGGACGCCATCGGCCGGCTGTGGCAGCTCTCCACCGTGCAATTCGATTTCACGCTGCCGCGCCGCTTCGGTCTGGAGTACGTGGCCGAAGACGGAAAGAAACACCAGCCGCTCATGGTGCACCGGGCGTTGTTCGGTTCGGTGGAGCGCTTCTTCGGCATCCTGCTGGAGCATTACGCCGGGGCATTCCCGGTGTGGCTGGCCCCGCTGCAGGCCGCGGTGCTGCCCATCACCGACCGGCAGCTCGAATACGCGAATCAGGTTTGCGCGAAGTTGCGCGAGGCGGGAATCCGCGCCACGGTGGATGATCGCAAGGAGAAGGTGAACCTCAAGATCCGCGAGGCGCAGTTGCAGAAGGTTCCGTTCATGCTGGTGGTGGGCGACCGCGAGGCGCAGACCGGCGCGGTGTCCGTGCGCAACCGCCGCCACGGCGATCGGGGCGTCCGCCCGCTGGAAGAGTTCCTGGCGGACATCGGCCGTCTGGTCAGCGAGAAAACTCCGGTTGAATGAGTAGGGCAAGCCTGACCAGCGGCGAAGGTGCCATGGTCTCCTTATCCGCGGATAGGGTCGGCCATCTGTCTTTCGCTCGTGGTCGAGCCTGCGGCGGCCTTGACCAGGAGCGAAGCGACGGTGGTCCTGACCCCGGCCTTTTCGGCTGGACGGCCTTGTCTGGCGATAAGGTCGGCATTCGGCTTTCGCCAGTGGTCAAGGCTGCCCGCCGTAGGAGGCACCTCGTCAGGATGTGCTGCGCGAAAACAGCGACAGCACGCTGGAGGCCAGTGATACCGGCTTGTGGCCGTTCTGTTCGCGTCCGGCCAGCCGGTCCGCCAGTTCGTGCACGCCCCGGCCCAGGGCGCTGCCAGGCTGGATCAGCTTGCCGTCCATCAGAGCCTTCTGGACGGCATCCGTGTCGCTCGGCAGCACCTGGCAGATGTCCGCATCCAGCGCTGTTCCGATCACATCCTGCTCCAGGCCGTTCCCGTGCTCGTAGCGGTTCACGATGATGCGCGTCTTCCAGCGGCCAATCTGGTTGCGTTGCAGGTAGGCGAGCGACCGCTGCGCCGCCTGCAGGGCGGGTAACTCGTTGGTGGTAATCAGCAGTACCTCGTCGGCCGCCTGCGCCTGGCTCAGGTTCCAGCGCCCGTAGACGTTGTTAGTGTCCAAAATGGCGACATCGTAGTTGTAGCGGGCGTATTCGATCACCGGAGAGGCATCGGACAGGTCCGATTGCCCTTCGCCCGGGTTGTCCGGCGAAAGCAGCACATCGACGCCGTTCTGCGCCGTCACCATAGCCTTCCAGAGGTCCTCGTCGATGTCCCCGGATCGCTGCAGGACGTCCAGAAAGCTGAATGTCGGCTTGAGTTTCAATAGGAACGAGATAGTTCCGGCGAGGGGGTCGAGATCGGCGAGCAGAATGCGTCTGGCGCCAAGCCGCTTCCACTGCCATGCCAGGTTGGTGGCGATGGTGCTGGCGCCGCACCCTCCTTTTGCCGGCGCCACCAGCCAGACCCTGGCCCTCTTCGCCACACTGGCCGGATTGAGCCGCGCGATCTTGGCCATGGCCGCGTCCAGTTGTTCCTGCGTAAACGGCTGCGCCAGAAACTCGGTGGCGCCCTGGCGCAGGCAGCGCAGGATCAGGCCGGAGTCGTCGCCGGACAGGATAGCGATGACCGGGATCGCACGGTTCGTCGCCAGCAGGTCCGCGAGGCACTGGAGCGCTCGCTCGGGATCGCTGGTGACGTCCAGAAAACAGAGATTGGCGCCGTGCGCCGCCATGTTCTCCCGGAGTTCGCGGGCGCTGGGATACGTGCGCAACTGAGAGGCTGCCGCAAGCGCCGGATGGTGGGAGACAAGCGGCAGCAGCTCCAGCGTCAACTGGTTGTTGGGGCTGACGAACAACGCCTTCCAGTTTCCGCTGAATCGCGGGTTTGGGGACATGCCATCCGGACGAACCACTATCGATTACATCGGCGGCCTGAGAGGATAACATGAGAACCTTTTTCTACCTGGGTGACTAAACGTCTGAAGGACATTGCCGATACGCTCGGCGTGGTTCGGGAGCGGGCGCGGCGCCGCCTCGCGGCAGCCACCAGCCGACTCTCGACGGGTCGCCATGACGGAACTAAAGACAAAAACAGTAGGCATCTGCGATACTCAGCCGATTGCGGTCCAGGGTCTGAAAGCCCTGCTGAATGAATCCGGAGACTTGTGCCTCACGCATTCCGTTCAGTCCCTCGAGGAAGGATGGCGGCTTGCGGAAGAGTGCGCTGTCGACATCCTGCTGATTGACAAGGCTTTCGGCATGCACACAGTGCTCGACTGGCTGATCCGGTTCAAGGCTCTGGAGCGCACCCCGGCGATTGTGATCTGGGGCATCTCGGTGACCGAAGCAGAAGCGCTGCGCTTCCTGCAGGGCGGAGCTAAGGCGATTATCCGAAAGACCACCGAGGTGAAAAAGCTGATTTCCTGTCTCCGTACCGTGGCCGAGGGCGGGAGCTGGATGGAGGATCGCGTCCTGCACGACTCCTGGCAGCGGGAGCGCGGCGCCCGCTCCGACCTGACCGCTCGCGAACAGCAGGTGATGCAACTGGTGGAGCAGGGCTTCAAGAACCGCGAGATCGCCACCGAGCTCGGCATCCGGCCGGGGACAGTGAAGATCCACCTCAAGCACATCTTCGAAAAGACCGGCGTGCGCGGGCGCTACGGGCTGGCCCTCACCGGCCTGCGCGAGAAGGGCGTCGTTTCGCTGGCCTGCTGACCTTGTACTGCTGCATCCGATGATCTTCGCAGCCTGTGGGGCAGGCTTGACCAGGGGCGAAGCCGTGCTGGTCTCCTTCTGACTGCTTTGCCCCGACCTGGCCGCGTCTGGTGTGTGATGACGGGGACCTACCCGGCGTGCGCCAGCTCATCAAGGACACTTACTCGGAATGCGTTGTTGAACCATCCCGCTGGGCGATGACGGGGGACGAATATGACCGGCCGGAACTGGGCATTTGCGACGGCGCTGCTGCTGCTGCTCATCGCATACGTGGCATATGCAGGATGGTGGAACAACACCCACAATCCGGTGATTCAGGCGATGAATCTCTCGCTGGCCCTGTTGCAAGAGGAAGGGGCCAAGTACGACGAACTCTGTGAGCATATGCGCGAGAAGGATCTGGACAGGTTTGAGCTTCAATTCGGACGCAAAGCAAGGGATAGGCTGGATGCCAGGGAACGCCGGTACGAGGCCACGGGACGCCAGTGACCACCACTGTGGAGAAGCTCGCCATCCCCGGACAAGGTCGGCATTCGCCTTTCGCCTCTGGCCAGGGGCGCCCTCCCAGTCGGTTTTGGCTCTGCTGCTGTGTGGGGCAGCTTGTTGAGCTGCGGCCGATTGCCAATCGGCCCGTCGCGATGTTTGCATCCGAACAGCGGCGGTAATCAACCGCCGCGCAGGATTCCATCCTGCCCCACATTTGCCCTGACTGCTATTCTGGTAGCTCGTGCGCTACCTTCTGTTCGCGCTGCTGGTTCCGGCGGCCTTCTCCGCGAATCTCACCGGCATACTCCAGGACGAGCTGCAGCGCAACTTCGCCGCGCTCCGGCAGAAAGCGAATCCGGCGCCCTACTACATCGCCTACTCGGTTACCGAAGAAGAGAGCGACACGATTACCGCGGCCAACGGGGCCATCCACGGCCGCAACCACAGGCACAGCCGCATTCTGGATGTCTCGGTACGGGTGGGCAGCCCGAAATTCGACAACTACCATCCCATCCGCGGCGAGCGGGGCCAGTTTCGGGCCAGTACGGCCATTGCCATGGACGACGTCCCGAACTCGATTCGCAATGCGCTGTGGCTGGAAACGGACCGCGCGTGGCGGGCGGCGGCGCAGAGATTCACGCAGGCGAAAACCGACGCGCAGACCACCGTGACCCAGGAGGACAACTCCGACGACTTTTCCTCGGAAGATCCGGCCGTCTTCAGCGAAGATACGCCGCGCTACCGTTTTGCCGAGCAGGAATGGACCGACCGGCTTCGTCGCGTCTCCGCCCAACTGGCCCGGCCGTCCGCGGTGCTGGCGTCGAGTGTCGCGGTGGCGGTGACGCGGGAGACCAGAACGCTGGTCACCACCGACAGCACGCGCGTGGAACACGGCACGGTCTACGCCCGCATGGTGATGACCGCACGCGGCAAGGCCAGCGACGGGATGGATCTCAGCACCATGGCGACATTCGAAGCAGCGGATCCGGAACGCCTGCCGAAGCTCCCCGAGCTGGAGGCCGCGGCCGGCCAGATCTCCTCCGATCTCCAGGCGCTGATCGATGCGCCGCTGGTAGAACCGTTTGTCGGACCGGCCATCCTCTCCGGCCGCGCCGCCGGCGTGTTCTTTCACGAGATCTTCGGTCACCGCGTGGAGGGCCAGCGGCAGCGGGACGAGAGCGAAGGCCAGACCTTCGCCAAAAGCGTCGGCAAGCCGGTTCTGCCCGACTTTCTCTCGGTGGTCTTCGACCCGACGCGCCGCACTTTCGATGGGACCGACCTCATCGGCTGGTATTCCTACGACGACGAGGGCGTGAAGGCGCGCCCGGTGACCGTCGTCGACAAGGGCATTCTGAAGACGTTTCTGATGTCGCGCATGCCCATCCGGGGCTTCGATCACTCCAACGGGCACGGCCGCCGCCAGCCCGGATTCGATATCGTAGCGCGGCAGTCCAACCTTTTCGTGGAATCGAAGAATCAGGTGCCGGAGGCGAAACTGCGGGAGATGCTGATCGCCGAGATCAAGCGGCAGGCCAAGCCGTATGGGCTGTACTTCCGCGATGTCACCAGCGGATACACCACCACAAGGCGCCGCGGGCTGCAGGCTTTCACGGTGGTGCCGGTGCTGGTGTATCGCGTCTACCCGGACGGCCGTCCGGACGAGCTGGTGCGGGGAGTCGACATTGTGGGCACGCCGCTGGCCAGCTTTTCGCGGATACTGGCTACCTCCGACCACGCCTCGGTCTTCAACGGCATCTGTGGCGCCGAATCGGGCAACGTGCAGGTGTCGGCCATCTCTCCCGCGCTGCTGGTTTCCGAGATCGAGGTGCAGAAGAAGGAGCGCTCGCTCGACCGTCCTCCCTTCCTGCCGCGGCCGGAGGGCAGGCCATGAGTGGCACAGGCTCTCAGCCTGCGCGGGACTCCCAGTCCCGCCTGGACTCTTCCCACGGCGCGGCCAAGGCGGCAGGGTGGCCTCGACCCGGGCGAAGGCGTGTGCAGACCTTATCCCCTCGGCCAGAGGCGCAGATCAGAGCCGGCCTTATTGCCGGACAAGGCCGTCCAGCCGCAACAACCGGGGTCAAGACCACCGCGGCTACGCCCTGGTCAAGGCCGCCGCAGGCTGAGAGCCCAAGGCCACTTAACTTTTCAGCGGAGAAGCGGAAGGGTGTCAGTTCGGGATGTGGGGCAGGTTTGCAACCTGAGCGCCGATTTCCAATCGGCGCCGGGCGTGGGTTACAAACCCGCGCGCAGGATACAATCCTGCCCCACAACTCTGTGCCGGTGTTCAGCGATGGGAGAGTTAAGTGCCATTGGGCTGGGAGCCTGCCCCACATTGAATCGGCAGCGAAGATCTTCAGATACACGGTAGTTCTGCTCTGCCTGGCTGCCGCGCCCGCCCTGGCTCAGGATGACGACGTTGTGCTGCGGGCGATGCACGACGAAATGGAACGGATACCGGAACTGAGGGTGGTGGGCGGATCGGACCCGCTGTATCTCCTCAAATACTCGCTGGACGACGCGGATGTTTTTTCGGCCACGGCGTCGCTGGGGGGGCTGATTTCCGCGTCGCGGTCGCGTTTTCGCGTGTTCCGCGCCGGCGCCCGCGTGGGTGACTACATTTTCGACAACACCAACTACGTATACTCCGACCTCCCTTCCGGCGTTCGCTTTGACACCGGCACTCTGCCGCTGGACGATGACTACCGGGCGGTCCGCCAGGAAATCTGGCTGGCCACCGATGCCGCCTTCAAGACGGCGCTGGATGCAATCGGCCATAAACGCTCGGCGCTGCAGAACGTCAATGTCACCGAGGCGCTGGCCGACTACACCAAGTCGCCGCCCGTCCGCTTGATCCAGCCGGTGGTGCACATCCCCTTCGACCAGGCTGCGTGGACCGCGCGCACGGTGGCGCTGTCGGCCATCTTCGCGGATTACCCTCAGGTTCTGGGGTCGAACGTCGAATGCCAGTTCGTCAGCTCCACCTCCTACATGGTGAACTCCGAGGGGACCACCATGCGCCAGCCCGACCATCTGATGTTCGTCCGCGTGCGCGCCTGGGGTCAGGCCGCCGATGGAATGGTGGTGCGCGACGGCGTCGTGAGCGAGGCGTTCGAGCCGTCGAAGATGCCTTCCGACCTGGACCTGCGGCGTATGGTGGCCGGTGTCGCTTCCACGGTGACATCGCTGGCGGCGGCTCCGCGTGGGGAGGCTTTCAGCGGTCCGATGCTGTTCGAGCCGCACGCCGCGGCGCAATTGTTCGCGGCGGTGCTGGCCGGCAATCTCAAGCTCACCCGCAAGCCGGTCCCGCAACCGGGGCAGCCGGTGCCCTGGTCGCCCAGCGAGCTCGAAGGCCGCCTCGGATCGCGCATCCTGCCCGAGTGGATGGATGCGGTGGACGATCCGAAGCAGACCGAATGGCGCGGCAGCACCCTGCTCGGCCACTACGACGTCGACGACGAGGGCGTGGCGGCGCAGCCCCTGGTGGTGGTGGACAAGGGCGTGCTCAAGAGTTTTCTGCTGACCCGCACGCCGGTGAAGAAGGGGCTGGAGGCATCGAATGGCGCCGCTCGTCTCCCCGGTCCGTACGGAGCCAGCGGGGCGGGGCTGGGGAATCTGTTTATCCAGGCCTCCGCCACGTCTCCTCTGGCCGAGCTGAAGAAGAAGCTGATCGCGCTCTGCCAGGAGCGGCAGAAGCCGTACGGGATTCTGGTGCGCGAAATCGACTTTCCGACGTCCGCGAACCCGGAGGATCTGCGGCAGATGCTGACCGCCATGGAGCGGTCCGGCGGGGGGACGCGGCCCGTACCTCCGCCCATTCAGGCCTACCGCGTGTACCCGGACGGGCACGAGGAGCTCATTCGCGGCATGCGCTTCCGCGGCGTTTCCACGCGATCGTTGCGCGATATTGTGGGGGCCTCCGCCGAGGCCGCCGTCTTCAACTATCTGGACAACAACTCGCCGTTTGCGATGATGGGGGCGGGCGGGTACGTCAACGATTCCACCGTGGTTTCGCCGGGCGTCCTGTTCGATGAAATGGAGCTGGAGCCGGTAGAGGAAGAAGTGCCTCGGATTCCCATCGTGGGGCCGCCTCCGCTGGCAACGACGGGCAGGCAACCGGGGCAAAACGGGGGACCGACTTACTGATGTGGATTGAGCCGCCAAACGCGCGCGCAGGAGTCTGTCCCCCGTTTTGCCCCCCGTTTGCCTGCCCGTCGCCGAAGACGCGATAGGTGGCATGCGCATCCTCAGCCGTTCCATATTCCGCGAGGTCTTGTCGAGCGCGATTCTGGGCGCGGCCCTGTTCACGTTCGTTCTGTTTCTGGAGCGGATGAGCAAGCTGTTCGAGCTCATGGTGCGCAGTTCGGCGTCGCCGGCCACCGTGGCGCAGTTGTTTCTGCTGGCGATTCCGTTCACCCTCAGCTTCACCATTCCACTGGGCGTGCTGGTGGGCACGCTCATTGCGCTCAGCCGGATGGCCGGCGACGGCGAGATCACGGCCATGCGCGCGGCCGGCGTTCCCAGCCGGGTGGTGATTGCGCCCGTGCTCACACTGGCTATGCTGGGTTTTCTGGTAGCCGCGTTCGCGACCTTGTGGCTGAAGCCGTGGTCGCTGTGGCAAACCGATCGCACCCTGAACCGGATGGTGGCGGCCCAGCTAACCGCCGATGTCCAGCCGCACGTATTCGACGAGCAGTTCCCGAATACCATCCTGTACGTGGGCGACGTCATCCCGGAGGGTCAGGTGTTCCGCTGGCGGAACATCTTCATGGCGGACCTGACCCCGCCCGACAGCCGGAAATCGCAGGGCCACGAGAGCGGCGACCTGCCTCGGATTACCGTGGCTACCGAAGCCCTGGCGGTGCCCGACGTGCAGCATAACCGCATCCAGCTCTCCATGCAGAGCGGTAACACCTACGATGTGGGCAAGAGCGTCGCGGATTTCTATTCCACCCGCTTCCAGCGCGGCGAGGAGCTGCTGGAGGCGCAGAAGCCCGAGGACGTGAAGTTCATCAAGAGCGTCACCGAACTGGATATTCGTCCGCTGTACCGGCTGGCCTACAAGCAGAGGGACGTGGATCCCCTGAAGCGGATCGAAGCGCGGATCGAGTTTCACCAGCGGCTGGCGCTCCCGCCCGCGTGCATTCTGCTCGCGCTTCTGGGCGTCCCTCTGGGCGTTTACTCGCGGCGCGGCGGCAAGTCCACGGCGTTCGTGCTGACTATCGCGCTGGCGTTCCTGTATTACATGGGACTGATCACCATGATCGGGCTGGCGCGCCAGAAGACGCTTCCCACCGGCCCGGCCGTCTGGACCCCCGATATCGTGTTCGCGCTCATCGGATTGTTCCTGCTGCTGCGGCTCGATATTCCGGGAGACCGCGACTGGATGTCCATGGCGCGCGGGTGGTTCACGGCCGTGATCGAGAGCCTGCGCAGCGTACTGCCGGCAGGCCCCGGCGGCACGCCTTCCCGGCTGTTTCTGCGAATTCCCTTCCTTCCGCAATTAGTGGACACCTACGTTCTGTCCAGCTTTCTGTTCTACTTCGCGGTGCTGCTGGTGAGTCTGGTGACCATGGCCGAGGTGTCCACGTTTTTTGAGCTGCTCAGCGACATCATTCGCAATCACATCACTATGTCCAGGGTGGGCGAATACCTGTTCTTCCTGGCGCCCCATCTGATCTACGAATCCACGCCGGTCAGCGTGCTGGTGGCGGTGCTCATTTGCCTCGGACTTCTCACCAAATACAACGAGGTCACGGCCTTCAAGGCCTGCGGCGTCAGTTTGTACCGTTTGTCGATTCCGATTCTGGTGGCCGCCACCGCGCTCAGCGGCGCGCTGTTCGCCTTCGATCACTACTACGTGCCGGGCGCCAACAAGCGGCAGGACGCTATCCGCAATGAGATCAAAGGACGGCCTCCGCAGACGTCCGAGAGGGCCGACCGCAAGTGGATTCTGGGGGGCAAAGGGTCGCGCGTTTACTACTACAAGTATTTCGATCCGCGGCAGCGCGTGATGGCCGGTGTCAACGTCTATGAAATCGACCCGGTCACGTTCCGCATGGTGCGCTACATCGCCGCCGGGCGCGCGCACTGGGAGCCGGGACTCAATCTCTGGGTCTTCGAGAATGGCTGGAGCCGCGACACCGCCGTCACTGGCGACACCTTGAACGACTTCTCCGGCCGCGTCGCCAGCTTCGCCGAGCTCAACGAGGGACCCGACTACTTCCTTAAGGAAGTGGTCCCGTCCAAGCAGATGAACTTCCGGCAGCTCGCCGATTACATCGACGAGCTGCAGCAGGGCGGCTTCGACACCATCAGCCTGCAAGTGCAGTTCTACCGCAAGTTCTCGGTGCCGCTGTTCGCGCTGATCATGGCCATGATCTCCATTCCGTTTGCGTTCCTTACCGGGAACCGCGGGGCCATGGCCGGGGTGGGGGTGAGCCTGGGCATCGCCTTCGCCTACTGGTCGGTAAGCGCCCTGTTCGAGCAGGTGGGGAACGTGAACCTGCTGCCCGCCGCCGCGGCCGCCTGGGCGCCGGACGCCCTGTTCGCCCTGGCCGGTCTCTACTTTTACTCGCGCATGAGCACGTAGAGCGGGCCCCTGGGAGGCCGAGGCTGCCATGGGGTTGGTGCGGCTTCGAACCGTCGTAGCGCAAGGCCTTGCCGTGTGCGGCACAACCCGTCATTCAGCGCTGCAAAGATTCTTTAGGCCTGACAACCGCAAGGCTCTCGCAACTTGAGTACGAAGAACCGTCTCCCTCCGTTGCCACCCTGAAGCCAAGACGCCGCAATCTGGCGACCGCGCCCTGACACTCTGGTGGACTGACATTGGAGCAGTCGACAACCTGCAATTTGGTCTTGTCGAGCTCAAACGGAGCTCGCGTGGCGATTTCGAGGACAGGCATCACGATAACCCCTTCACGTGGTGTTTGCCGATCCCGCTCACGAGGCTCAATGACCTGCACTCGTCCGTTACGGCGCGCGTTGCCGACATCGAGTTGATCCTGGCGAACGCCAGCGGGCTCGGAATCCAACAGCGATGGCGCGTGCACCAGCTTCAACAGCTCGCCTTCTTTATCGGAAGGCACGCGTCCGGTCCAGATGCGACGCACTGCCCCTTTTGAATTCACCGCAAAGAGGGTGGGCGTTCCTTCCACACTTACGTCCAGATCCTTCCATTCGCTTGCGTCGGATTCCGACACTCCGACGGATGCAAGGTACGGCGCTGCCTCCCGCCGATCTGGGACGACAACGTGAAAGGGTATGTTCTCGCGTTTTGAAGCCGCTATGATTTTGGCGTGAAAGCTCTCACTTGACACGCAATAATGACAATAAGGCGAGGACACGAGCACAAAGGACCACGGGTGAGTGGTGAAGTCGACAGTGCGCAGTGTAACCATCGATCCAATAGACACAAGCGAGCCCTGCATCACTTGCTGTCGAGGGCGAGAATTGAACAGCGACGAACCGGGCGAGTTCGCCATCCGCATTGCCACGATGACAATGCCCGCGGACAAGCAGACGATAGCAACCTCTTTCGCCAGAGTTGCGGCCCACCTGACCAACAAAGAACCCTTAATCATGGCGGCCTCCCGGGCTCTCAGCTTCGTCACTGTCCGTCTGCAGCTGCATCGATAACCACGGGCTTATTGTTTATGATTCTGAAATAGAAAATGAGGCGGCTCTTCGCGGAGACCGCCCCTTTTCCGGGTACTGTGAACGGTTGGAATGTCCAGCGGACAACCGCAGCCCTCGTGGCGGAGCCGATCGCCTCGTCGGGCGCTTCCAATACTCTGGCGCTTGAAACCCGCCCACTTGGCGAAACCTCCACTTCTACGGTCGTGAGTCCGGTATGACGCGCCGAAACTGAGAAAGCCGGATATGCAGGCAGCACTACCGATTTCGCCCGCCCGCGAAACACATGTATACCCACACGGAGGGTTCCGGAGTCTGCAGCCCCAGCGGTGGGCGTGATAGCAGCGAATAAACCGCCAACAACACCGCACAACAGGCCACACTTCACAAGGCACGCCACGGCGAACCCATGGCTAGGGATGGCAGGTGGGTGTCCCAAGGAAGCAGTCATATTGGCCACAGAAATCCGCGGGCTCGCACGACGTATATCCGCCGGGCGCATCGTCCCAACAAGCGCAAGTGTCGTAACCGTTACAGGTAAACGGATACACCGGCGCGAAGCACGCCGAAACCACGTGCGAACCACCCGTGAGCCAGATTACAAGCCCGACTACCGCAATCGCTCGGGCCAAATACCTCCCGAACGGACCCAGAAGACCTCGTCTTAACGCGCGCATTGTACACGCTCCTTATGCTCATTATTTCGAACCGGACGCACAATGTTGACATGTCCGCGGCTGAGCTGTCAAAGCCAAAAGCCTCGTCTTTCTCGTATTACGTCAATGGATGGGCCAACATGAGCAGTCCTTCCGGCACACAAAAGAGATAATTCATCCACATGTGCCTGTCACCCAAAGAGGACGACCGCACACATGGATGTATTGTGCTCGTGTCTGGGAGAAAAGTGTTGTATCCTTGCGGAAGCGAGGCTGGGAAGTGGATGCGTAATTCAGCTTACTGGCGGCTCCCTATTGTGTTTTGCTGTGGATGCTGTCTTTCGTATGCAAGCACTGTTGAGGGCCGTGTAATCGACGACCGCTCGGGCGTCCCGCTGCTCTCGGTGGGAATAACGGTGTTCGACACGTCGAAGGCGTTCGCTGTGGCGGACTTGGAAAGCGATGCCGAGGGCCGTTTCAGCGTGAACCTGGCCCCTGGCAGCTATCGGGTTGAGGCCTCGAAGGTCAACTATCTGCGTACGTTCCTCAACGTGTCTGTGGCCGACGTGGTTGAGCCGAAGTCTGTTCTGGTGCGGTTGGTCGGGTGCGCGGTAATTGCTGGTATCGTATCCGATGCGCAGGGGCGCCCGCTGAAGAACGTGCGGGTGTACGTGATCGCGCGCGAGTCCTCCGGTCCCTCTCAGCCAGCCGACGCCCACTCAAGCACGGACAATGACGGACAATATCGGCTTTTTGGCCTTGCGCCCGGCCGGTATGTGGTTGCCGCAGCCTGGGAGGCGGCTACCAGCGGTGCGGACTCCGGCAGTCAGCTCTATCCCGACAATGAAAGACCTCAACTATTGACTATCGCCGGGGGCGAAGAACTCACCAACATCAACTTCGCTCTGGCGCCGCGCACGGCCCATTCGATTAGTGGAAGGGTCGACGCCGCGGATGGGCGCGGTCCATGTTTCGTATCGCTTGTGTTCGCAGAGCAGCCCATGCTCTCCTTCCGTGGGGTTCAAACGCGTGCGGACGGTTTCTTTTATCTGGACGGGATTCCCTCCGGCTCCTATGACCTGCTTGTTTCCGGTCCCGTGGTGGGGCGCGGGTTGCGTGGTGGAATTCTCGGTCCCCGGCCCGTGTTCGGACGGATGCGCGTGAACGTTGCCGACCAAGACATCGAAGACCTGAGGGTGACGGCCACTGAAAGCCGGGCGGCAACCTTTGTGCTCCGCGGCGCGACCGTGAGCGACGCTGATTGTCATTCCGAAATGGAACTGCGGCTCCTTGCCAGCGAAGACTGGCGGGCTACCGTGGACGCCGACACTCGACTGAGTCCCTTGGTGCCACGTCGGGTCACTGGTCTTGCGCCGGGCCTTTACGATGCGGTGTTGTCGGACACTGGTGTGAGTTGCTTTCAGGCCCGCGGCGTGAAGGTGGACCTGACGGGCGAAGCGGATTCCAAACCAGTGGAAATCCCTATTGCCGAGGCGGGCTCGGTCGACGGCACCGTCAGTGGCGCGAGTAAGTCATCAAGCCTTGTTGTAGTACTGGTCAGCCCAAGTGCGGATGCAATCGAGCCAGCCATTCGCGCGGTTTCGCCCGACGACAGTTTTCATTTCCAGTTCAGCGGACTTCGCCCTGGCTCGTACCGAATAGCGGCGAGGCCGGCCTTCCTGGCGAACATTCCGTGGACATCCGGCCCGATGTCCGAGGTGAATGTACAGGCCGGGCGGGCGGCAGACGTGCGAGTTCCCGTGATCGCCACGGAGGAAACAGGCCCATGAGGAGCGTTTCTGTACTGTTGCTGATGTCCGGCATAGTGGCCGCGCAGACCCCTGTTGGCCGCGAGTCTCACGTGCTGTCGGGCACAGTAAGCGAGCGTGGCGCCAGCGGCCCGATAGCTGACGCCGCTGTTCGAACTGCTGTTCGCTCGGAGCGCGTCGAGACAAAGACCGATGCGAGCGGGCACTATGCGTTTCGCGATCTGCCCGATGGCCAGTACGAGGTTTCCGTCGCCCAGGAAGGCCGATTTGCATCCAAAGTGGTCACGTTAAGGCCAGGCCTCGAGGACCCTCGGCTGAACTTCGTGCTGGCTGGGCGCGCACGGATTTCGGGCAGAGTCTTCGATCAGAATAGAGAGCCAGTGGCCGGTGCACGTGTGAGTCTAATCGCAGGAGAATACGAGTTTGGCGCTCTGCGAGACGTTCTGAAAGAAACGGCGCGAACAGACGACAAGGGCGAATACAGGTTCCATCGTGCGGTGTCGGGGCGCACCTACTTCATTCTGGCCGAAAAGCAGATATCACTTCCGGCGATATCGACTGCCCCTGCCGACCCGAAAGCGCGGAGGCCTGCTCTCGCGCCAACCTGGTATCCCGATTCGTCCGATCTTCCGGGTGCTGCGCCGGTCGTAACCACGGCGGGAACGGATCTGACCGGACTCGACATCCAGTTGAGACAGTCACCCAGCTATTGCATCGACGGAAGACTATCCGGTAATTCAACCCAGCTTTCATTCCTGATCGGGTATGAGAATTCTGCGTTCGGCCTGCACATCGGTGGCACGACCGGCCAGGACGGCAGGTTTCGTGTTTGCGATCTGGGGCCGGGAAACTGGCGGTTGACCGCCGTGGCGCCGCCAAGTTCGCCAGACATGCCGCCGACCCTTGCGGAGATGCCCATTGCCATCAGCAGGAACGATGTTCACAACGTGACACTGGTTGCCCGCCCGGCCGTGCCCATCTCCGGAAGGGTGGTCTGGGAGGGTCCGCCCCGGGAGACGCCCATGCCTTCGCGGGTCGACCTGATGCTGATGCCTGCAACGCGGTATCTCTTTGGGGGCGAGAAGCCAGCGATTCAGTGCTCGATTCCCGGTGAGTTCTCTTATCCGGTACTCATGGGTGAGTATCTGGTGCGCCCGTACGTCAGAGCCGATGGCGTCTACATCAAGGACATCACGTACGACGGCTTCAGCGTGTTGGCTGAGCCTTTGCGAGTTGGCGGCGCGGTTGGGAATGCCGAGCTTCGCGTCATTCTGAAGGGTGATGGAGGATCGCTGAGAATCACTGCGGCGGACAAGGAAGGAGCCGCCGTTCCGAACGCGAGCGTCGTCATCGCGCCCGCCGGGGTCGCCACCGAATCGGCTCTGGCGGCGGTGATGGTTCGTGGAGAAGCGGATCAGGATGGGTTGTTTGCTTCGGACCCCATGGCGCCCGGGAAATACCGCGTCGTCGCGACAGCCAGTCCGTTGGACAATTCGGCGGAGACGATGGGTCGTTTGATGCGGGTATTGTCTTCAAAGGCCACCGATGTTGAGATCGGTCCGAACCAACAGCTTCCATTGACTCTCGTCCCCATAGCATTGGAGTGAGAAATCGCTCCCCTTCCAAATCTGCGGGAATCTCCGGTTCCCCGCCGAACCGTCGGCGCGTCGAGCGCACCTCGTCGTCAGCAAGGAGTGTGCCGCGCGATGGGAGACGCCGAAGATGGATCCACAGGACCCTGACTCGGCGTTCGCCTCCCGATTCGAAATCCCGGGGCATCGTGCCCGCCGGGTTCGAACCCGCTGCACGCGCCAGACGACCCGCAACCGGGCCCTGTTGCGATATTCGCGGTCCAAGTGTCTTCGTAGGCATCGTCTGGAAGCGGATCGAGCGGACGTGCGGCCGTCGAGTAGGGCGCTGGCCGGCAGCGAACCCTACCTCGGTTAAAAAACTACCGGCTCAAAGCCGGTAGAATCCTTCTCGACTGAAGGTCGAGGTGCGGCTGAAGCCGCCTGAAGCCCGCCCCGGCTGAGCGCCGGCTTAAGGCTCGGTGGGCGCGGTGATCTTGAAGCCGTGCTCGTCTTCGTCCCACTTCTGGCTCTCGATGTAGGCTTGGA